>Ga0180435_10000475_pt1 | contig 42036 bp, 34 predicted proteins | sample SS_ome_3_FD_132467 | JGI IMG/M metagenome (GOLD analysis project Ga0180435, IMG submission 132467) | Hypersaline lake sediment archaeal communities from the Salton Sea, California, USA - SS_3_S_1 metaG | ecosystem: Environmental > Aquatic > Non-marine Saline and Alkaline > Hypersaline >... | reverse complement strand
CAGTATGCGTCTGCGGATAATTCTATAGCCCGGGTGACTGCGTTCTCCGAGATATCTTTTCCGGCGACATGGTATTCAATCACTGCGCTGGTAAACACTTTCGGATGTTGATCAGCCCGTTCAGTTTCAACCTTTACCTGAAAATCTGAGACTTCCTGCCTTTTTTTCTTAAGGATGGAAATGACATCCATAGCTGTACAACCGGCCAGGCTGACGGCCATCAGTTCCATGGGACGAAATCCGTCATTATCTCCCCCAACTTCTGGGTATGAACCGAGGGGGATCTCAAAACCTGAATCCGCTGAACCCGTAAAAGACATTCTGCCTTTCCAATCAACTTTTGCGTTCATAATTTATTCCTCCAAGATGGGGGTGACATATTTTTCCAGGGTTGGTAGATTGATCGCGCCCAACCAGGCCAACCGAAGGTTTCCACTTTTGTCTATGACCCAGGAATTCGGAAGCGTGCTATTCTGGAAAGTGGTCAACGACTGGTTTCTAGGATCCAGAAGGACAATAAACTCGAGCCCTTGTTCTTCGACAAAGGCGCGGACTTCAGCCGCAGGTTGACCAGCTTCCACCGCGACGATTTGGAAATCTTCGTCCCTGTATTTTTCGAAATATGCTTGAAATTCAGGCATTTCCTGGCGGCAGGGAGGGCACCAAGTGGCCCAATTGTTCACAAGAACTACCTGCCCCACAAAATCGGATAATGATACTTCATTTCCTTCCAAGTCATATAAGGTCAGCTCTGGTGCGGGTTGATCGACTTCGATTGGCGGGAGTAAAAATAACTCCTCCATTTTCTGGTCAATACCATTAGCGGCCTGAATATAAACAGCTATTCCAATGAAGATCATCAACCCCAATCCAACCAGGATAAAGGGGAGGAGGTTGGTTTTGTTATTATTCGTTTTAGTCATTGTCCTGCTCCTTGTTGAACGACTCCGGAGGTAAAGAGCCCTTCTTGCCCTATTGTACTATTTAGAGTCAAATTACTTTGCCTATCTTACACAAGATTTTCATCAGAATTTTTTGGCAGATCTTTCGATTTACTCAATTATGGGACAGAAAAAATCCGGCTTAGAAAGTAATGGACCAGTTATTTCGCTGAGTAAGGAAATATTCCCCATTTAATCAAGTTAGACCACTTTTTAATCTGTAGATGTCCCTGAAACGGAAAAGACCCCGGATAATTAATAAATGTCACATAAAATGAGTGAGTTTTGTCCATCGAATCAATATCTATGACTGTGAAAAATGATTTGAATACTGGTATACTAAACGTGAAAGTTTTTACTAACTTTGGCTCCGTTGTCGTTATCCATTACACATGAGAATTTATAATCAGTGTTGCTTGAGCAGCGCCCATGCTGTATTAAACTGCACCCATTTTTATTGGTATCAGGTATGCAAGCGTAAGAAACCAGGTATCAGGGGTTATTTTTATCTTGGATTTTGTGGAGGAGCAGCTCCCAGGGCGAATTAAGGCGACTTGGATTGCTCCTCTTTTTTATTTAATTGTGGAATTTGGGAAAGGAGAAAAATATGGCAAGCATGTCTCTGGAACTTCCTACGATGTTTGGAGACCACCATGTTATCGAAGTCAGGCGAATTCTGCTTGAGTTTGATGGCGTTTCGGATGTATATGCCAGTTCCGGGTTTGGCGTTGTTGAAGTGGAATACAACAGCAAAAAAACTCCAAAAAAGGACCTGGTTGGTGCACTCGAAAAAGCAGGATATATGGGGGATTTCAAAATGGCGTTAGAGCCATCTACTCCAGCGAATGAAGATGTAAAAGGCGCATATTTCCGCCATACCGAAGCTGTTGAGCAGACTGGTAACACAGTAAGTTTTGAACAAAACGTAAGAGTTCAGCGATCTCCCCTTTGGCCCTGTCCAGGAATGGGGCCAGTAAAAACGCAAATTTTAGAAGTGGACGAGGAGAATGAAGATGGCTAAAAAGAAACGAACGTTAGAGGAATTTAGTATAGATCCCGCAACCCAGGAAATGCTCCAGCGAGCTGAGGATATGGGGATCAAAACTGCCTTTACAAGGGCAGACGATATGGCTCCCTGCAATATCGGCGGCGCAGGCATGTGCTGTAAAAACTGCAGCATGGGTCCCTGCCGCCTGACAAAGGATGGTCAGGTTGGTGTTTGCGGCGCCACCATCGATACCATTCAGGCCCGTAACCTGCTAAGAGCTATTTCAGTCGGTGCTTCTGCGCACTCAGATCACGGCCGTGATATGGCTTTCACTCTTAAAGCGACCGCCAACGGTGAAGCAGAGGGATATGTCCTCCGCGATGTGGCCAAATTAAGGACTGTGGCTCGATACTACAACATCCCGGTTGACGATCGGTCCCCGAACGATATCGCTAATGACCTGGCCGACCTTTATATCTCCCAATTTGGTCAGCAAACTGGACAGGTTGCCCCTGTTATTCGTGCTCCAAAGAAACGCCAGGAACTCTGGAAGGAAAAGGGCGTAATGCCCCGCGGTGTGGATCGTGAGGTAGTCGAATCCCTGCACCGGACCCATATTGGTGACGACCAGGATCCCAAGAATATCCTCAAACAAGCAATCCGCGTTTCTCTTTCAGATGGTTGGGGCGGCAGCCTGATCGCTACGGATATCTCAGATATCTTATTTGGCACTCCCGCTCCCTTGCTTGGAGAAGCCAACCTCGGTGTTTTGAAAGAGAAATGGGTGAATGTGGTTATCCATGGTCACGAACCGACCTTGAGCGAAATGATCGTTGCTGCATCACAAACTCCAGAAATCATCGAATATGCCAAGGCAGCTGGGGCGGAAGGTGTCAGTCTTTCTGGAATTTGCTGCACGGCTAATGAAACCCTGATGCGCCAGGGCATTCCCGCTGCAGGTAACTTCCTGCAGCAAGAACTGGCTATCCTAACGGGTGCAGTGGAAGCCATGGTTGTGGATGTTCAGTGCATTATGCAGGCTCTGGTGGGCTTGGCTGAGAACTTCCATACCAAGATCATCACCACCTCCCCCAAGGTTATGATCACCGGGGCGACTCATATTGAATTTGATGAGCACAAAGCACTTACTATTGCTAAAGATATCCTGAAGAACGCCATTGACAACTATAAAAACCGCGGTGATATTCAAATCCCGGATTACAAATCCGAGCTGATCCCTGGATTTTCACATGAGTATATCAACTACGCCCTTGGTGGATCATATCGGGCTTCTTTCAGGCCTTTGAATGATGCCATAATCTCTGGCAGGATCAGGGGAGTGGCAGCGGTAGTTGGATGTAACAACCCCCGCAGCCAGCACGACTTCCTGCACACCGTTGTTACCAAAGAACTCCTAAAACAAGATGTTCTGGTAGTTGAAACAGGGTGCTCGGCTATCGCCAACGCCAAAGAAGGGTTGCTGATGGGACAGGCAGGACTGGATAATGTAGGCCCCGGCCTTCGTGAGATCTGCGAAGCCACTGGTATGCCCCCTGTCCTCCACATGGGAAGCTGTGTGGATAATAGCCGTATTCTCACTGTTCTATCCCAGGTTGTTGAAGAAGGAGGCCTGGGAGAAGACATTGACGAGGTTCCAGCTGTTGGATTGGCGCCAGAATGGATGAGTGAAAAAGCGCTCTCAATTGGCACCTATTGTGTGGCTTCCGGAGCATACGTGATCTTCGGCGGCACTTCTCCAGTGGGAGGTATGCCTGACAAGGTGTCTGATAGTGATATTGTCACCGAGTTAATGAGCTCGGGATGGGAAGAGGACTTCGGTGGTAAATTGGAGTTCATCCCTGATCCCCACGACATGATCAAGGCTACTCTGGATCATATTGATAAAAAGCGGGCTGATCTTGGATTGATCGAATATGATCCCAGCCTGTTTGGCAAGAGCGGCGACAGAGACATGCTTGAGCTGGAAAAACTTCCTCTCAAGGAACGTCGGCAAGCGATTTACGGATCCGCTGAGAAATGAAGGAGATTAGATAAATGTCTAAGTATATTGCTACCCGAGCCGTTCGCGGCGCAAACGCACTAGTATATGAAGCCGAGGCAATGCTGTTTAAAGCTCTGGCGGAAAAAGGGCCTGAAACGGTTGTTGAGTTTCCAAATACGGCTTATTACCTGCCCCTGATCTATGCTATGACCGGAGAAAAGGTCGCGACGTTAGGTGATATCCCCCCCATTCTTGAGAAAGCCCGCAGCCTCTTACACCCTATCCCTTCCGAAGATAAGTGGACGCCATATCTGGGAGAAACCCTGGATAGCGGCATGGCTACCTTGATGGCTGCTGAAGTAATTGAAGCTATCAGGGCAATTTATGGACTCCAGCCAGAGATGTATCCCGATATCGAACTCGCAGGTGGAACTGAGTACGGAGACCGAGATTTTGGTTTGTCTGGCCGTTTGAATGGCCCGATCGATGATATTCAGCTTCGTTCCTGGGGTATCCAGCTGGTTGACGGCAGGATGCCTGGATTTGCAGCTATTGTAGGCGCGGCAAAATCCAATGAGGTTGCAGTAAAGATCGTCCGTGAACTCCAGCAGCGGAATATCCTCACCTTCCTGTGCGGCAATGTCAATGGTCGCAGTATCATTGATCAGCTCGTTGAAGAAGGGGTTGAGCTGGGTTATGACACCTACACAGTTCCCTTTGGCACAGACACATTGAGCGCGATCTATGCTCTGGGATTTGCATCCCGTTCCGCACTGACATTCGGCGGCATCGATGCCGGTGAGGCCAGGAATATCCTTAACTACAACCGCTCCCGCGTCTTCGCTTTTGTGCTGGCCCTGGGAGAAGTAGATGATTTGAAATATGCAGCCGCAGCTGGCGCCATTAACTTTGGCTTCCCAGTCATTGCGGATACAGTGATCCCGGAAATCCTGCCCACTGGCGTGACAACCTATGAACACGTGGTCAGTATGCCTTTCGACCAGATCGAGGGCAAGGATGACCTTGAGCGCGCCACAGCCCTGGTTCAGAAATGCATCCAGATCCGCGGTGTGAAAATTAAGATTACCGATGTTCCCGTTCCCGTTCCTTACGGGTCCGCTTTCGAAGGCGAAGTGGTTCGCCGGGCGGATATGCGGGTCGAGTTTGGCGGAAAGAACTCCCGATCCTTTGAATATTTGTTCATGACCGATATGGAAGATATCACCGATGGAAAAGTAACGGTGGTGGGACCCTCTTTCGAGGACCTCGAAGATGGCGCGTCAATAGATATGGGTGTCGTGGTCAAGGTTGCCGGCCGTGAAATGGAAGAGGACTTTGAACCGGTACTGGAACGCCAGATCCATGACTTTGTGAATGGCGCCTCAGGTATTCAACACATTGGTCAGCGCGATATTGTATGGTGTCGAATCGCAAAATCCGCCGCAGAGAAAGGCTTTAGCCTGGAGCACTTTGGCAAGATCATCCATGCCCGCTTGCATTCCGATTTCGGCGCGGTGCTCGATAAAGTTGAAGTGACAGTTTATACCGAAAAAGACGAAATTGAAAAATGGCTGGAGAAAGCCCGCGTGGCATATGATTATCGAAATAAACGCCTGGCTGATATGACAGACAAGTCGGTAGATGTGTTTTACTCCTGCACCCTGTGCCAGAGCTTTGCGCCGGACCACGTTTGTGTGGTCAGCCCGGAACGGCTGGGTTTGTGCGGTGCCTATAACTGGCTGGACTGCAAAGCTTCCTTCAGTATTGATCCCACAGGGCCCAATCAGCCTATTCAGCTGGGTGAGACCTATGATGAAGAGGTCGGTTACTGGGAAGGTACTATTGACTATACAAAATCAGCTTCCCACGGTGTGATCGAAAAAGTATCCATGTACTCAATCATGGAAAACCCGATGACTGCCTGCGGATGCTTCGAAGCGATATTGATGTATATCCCCGAAGTGGAAGGTGTGATCGTAGTCAGCCGGGAAGACACCGGCATGACTCCCATGGGTATGAAATTCAGCACCCTGGCTGGCATTGCCGGCGGCGGTGTGCAAACACCTGGTGTGATGGGTGTGGGCAAGTATTATATGCTTAGCCCCAAATTCATCTCAGCTGACGGTGGGTTTAAACGAGTAGTCTGGATGAGCAAGAATATCAAAGACAGCATGGTTGAGGAACTGAAAGGCGTTGCTGAACGGGAAGGTATCCCGGATCTGATCGATAAGATCGCAGACAGCGAGACCGTGACTACAGTAGAAGAATTGCAGGAATGGGTGAAGACCAAGAACCATCCGGTTTTGGATATGCCTACCATGCAGCGGGAAGAGAAAGAGCTTGATATTCCCGAAACCGTGGAAGATAGTCCAGAAGTCATTGCCCAGGCAGAAGCTGTAATTGCTAAGGCAGCTCCTGAAGCTCCAACCCCCGCACCTGCTCCAAAAGAAGCCCCGGTAGCACCAACCCCGGCTGCGCCTGTTCCATCAATGCCAGCTGGCGTAACAGGAGATGGGGCTGAAAAAGCTGTCAATATGCTGCGGCGAGCCTTGATAGCAGCCCTGGCAGAACTGGGCGGCATCGAAGGAATGGAAGATTTTCAGCTTCCGCCTATGCCTACTGCTCCGGCTGGAGTTTCTGCTCCAGTAGCTGCAGCTCCAGCTCCTATCGTTTCTGATGAGCCCTGGCTGCCAGTTGATACAAAGACAAAACTATCCAAGGAAAGCTGGGATGGCGTAGTGAGGGAGATTACTTTGGGTGCTACAGCGGCTGAGGGTGGAACCCGATCACACACCGTCACAATTGGTGGATCAACAGCTATGCCGTTCATGCATTTCGAAGGCCAAACACCCCGCAAACCAGTAATCGCGATCGAGATCCAGAGCCGAAGACCAGACGATTGGTCTGAGTTATTGGAAAAGGCCTGGGGCGATGCGATGAATGATCCGGGCGAGTGGGCCAAGGCGGCAGAAAAGGCGGGGGCAGAAGTTCTTTACTTGAAACTGGCCCTAACTGATGCTGATGGTAATCCCACAACCAAAGAACAGGCTACTGAAGCAGTTGACAAAGTGCTCAAGGCCAGTGGTTTACCATTGGTCATCTTTGGCCCCGGTCAACCAGATCCTGACAATGAACTTTTGCCTGAGATATCCACAAAATTCAAAGGCGAAAAGCTGCTCCTGGGTGTGTGTGAAGATAAAAACTACCGAACCATCGTTGCCTCAGCGATGGCTGATGGACAGCTGGTTGTAGCTCGCACCGCAATGGATGTGAACTTGGCCAAACAGCTAAATATCCTGATAACAGATATGGGGCTTTCTGCAGATAGTATCGTGATGGATCCCACAACGGGCGCTCTGGGCTACGGTTTTGAATATGGTTATTCTGTAATGGAGCGTCTGCGGATCGCAGCGTTGCAGGGTGACTCAATGACCCAGTTCCCGATGTTGGTCACCCCAGGTGAGGAATGCTGGAAGACCAAGGAATCTAAAGTGGGAACCGATGTGCCAGAATCTTGGGGTGATTGGGAAACCCGAGCTATCTCATGGGAAACCACCACAGCCATCATGCTGGCTGAATCCAGTGCGGATTTGATTGTCCTCCGGCACCCTGAAAGTGTCAAACGGACCAAAGAAGCGATTGATGATTTGATGACTGGATAAACAATAGACTTAATAATCCGAGTTGAGCCTTATTACAAGGCTCAACTCAGCATCCTTCAATTTCAAAAGATAGGATAAACGGAGAAAACGTATGGCTCTAACCGGGATTCAAATATACAAGCTTCTTCCTCAGACCAATTGTAAGGAATGTGATTTTCCAACTTGCCTTGCCTTTGCGATGAAATTGGCTGCCAAACAGGTTGAATTGGCAAAATGCCCTTATGTCAGTGAGGAGTCATCTGCACTATTGGCAGAAGCTTCTGCCCCGCCAGTTCGACCCATTACGATCAAATCGAATGGGCATGAAGTAAAAGGTGGAAATGAAGTTGTCATGTTCCGCCATAACAAAAAATTCTTCAGTCCCCCCGGGCTTTTTATTCGGGTTTATGATGATCAATCAGCTGATGACATTAAGGCCAAAGTAAAACCGGTTGCTGATTATGTTGTGGATTATGTGGGCATGGATTTATCAATGGGTGGAATTGCTGTTCAGGCGCGCGGAGGAGATTTTGGTGCCGCAGTGAAAGCCGTCCGTGAAGCGAACTCCCTGCCATTGATTTTGATCGGCTCTCCTGACGAATTAAAGAGCGGATTGGAAGGCTTGGGCGCTGATGATACACCTCTTTTATGCAGCGCAACTGCTGATAACTGGGAACAGATGGCGGCGCTGGCTAAGGAATATAAGGCCCCCCTGGCAGTTGAGGCCGGAAATATTGATGATATGGCAGGCCTGGTAGAAAAGCTGGAAGGTAAGGATATAACAGATTTTGTACTAATGCCTAAACAGCGGACTTTGATCGGAACCTTGACCGCCAATACTACGATACGGCGGATGGCGCTGAAGGAAAATTATCGCCAACTTGGTTTTCCGATCATCAACTTCCCGGGTGATGCAGGCGATCCGGCTCGCGAACTAACCTTAGCGATGCAAGCCATCGGAAAATACAGCAGCTTTATTGTGCTGGATAACTTTGAACCAGCTGTTGCCTATTCACTCTTGGTATTGAGGGCGAATATCTATACAGATCCTCAAGAACCCATTCAGGTCACTCCGGGTATTTATGAGATCAATGACCCTGGACCTGAGGATCCTTTCCTGGTCACTACGAACTTCAGCATAACTTATTTCAGCGTAGCCAACGAAGTGGAAAGCATGGGTATACCAGCCTGGCTGCTGGTTACGGATTCAGAAGGTATGAGTGTGCTCACTGCTTGGGCGGCAGGTAAATTTGACGCGGAGATTATTGCCAAAGACGCCAAACGTTTCAATGCTGCTGAAAAAGTAACAAAGAAACGAATTGTGCTGCCAGGTCATACGGCAGTTTTGTCCGGTGAGCTTGAAGAAGAGCTTCCTGATTGGGAAGTAAAGGTCGGTCCCAAAGAGGCAGTTGATCTACCCGCATTTATGAAAGAAGCGCTGTAGGATTGCAGGTGAAGCCGGTAAGTGTTCTATAATAATAGGTAGGGATGCCGTTCGGAGTGTTGAATGGTCCCTACCTTTTGTTATCGTTTTAGAGTTGGATTTATAAAGATGGCAACTACTTATTCAGTGAAATTTGATATCGCTCCGGAAGCAGTTGAGGTTCCAGCAGGAACTATGCTTACGGTTGCTGCTGAAAAAGCAGGTATAGAGATCAATCAGCCTTGTGGTGGACAGGGCCGATGCGGCCAGTGCGCGGTTCAGGTTACTTCCGGGAATGTCCGGCGGCGCAGTACGATGCGTTTGTCGGCGGAGGATGTTGAACAAGGTTATGCTATTGCCTGCCAGACCCTTATTGAAGGGGATCTGACTGTTGTTGTCCCGCCGCAGGAAAAGATACAGCAGCGTTTGACCACCGGACAGTCAGCAGCCGATGTCAGTGTGCCTTCAGGTTATGACCATCTCAAAGATCAAACTGTTCAACGGATACCGATAACCTTAAAGCAACCCTCTATGGAGGACCAAACGAGCGACTGGGCTCGTTTAAAAACTGCTCTGCTACAGGTTACCGGGCTGATAGAGATAGTGGTCTCTCTGCCTGTTTTACAAAAACTCTCCGCTGTTTTGCGTGATGGTGATTGGAAAGTATCCCCTGTTCTGTATATTGAAGGAGGAATGGAAAAAGGCGGCTCCGCTGAAGTGATTGATTTGATTCCAGGATTAGTGCCTGATGATACCCCGCTCTGGGGTGCTGCAGTGGATATCGGAACAACTACGGTAAAAGTGATGCTGGTCGATTTGATCAGTGGAGAACCCAAGGGTCAGGCCTCTGAATATAACGCCCAGATTGCTCGTGGAGAAGATGTTATCTCTCGGATCATTTTTGCTGGAAAAGGCGAAGGGGACAAGACCCTCAGGTCATTGGTCCTGGAAAGCATAAATGAGCTGTTGGAGCGTGCTTGCCAACGAGGTAAATCATGCCCTGACAAGATCTACAAAACCATCCTGGCCGGAAACAGCACCATGATGCATTTGCTACTGCAGATCCCTCCCTCCAGCATACGCCTGGCTCCTTATGTAACAGTTGCCAACCATATTCCCGTGATGAACGCTCTGGAAGCAGGACTAAAAACCCATCCCCAGGGGAAAGCGATCTGCCTCCCTGGAGTTGCCAGCTATGTTGGGTCGGATATTTCTGCAGGAGTTTTATCTTCGGGCTTATCTGAAACTGATAAGATCACACTTTTCCTGGATGTAGGCACCAACGGAGAAATGGTCCTGGGTTCCAAGGAATGGCTGGTGACCTGTGCTTGTTCGGCCGGCCCCGCATTTGAAGGTGCAGGGGTTTTCCACGGCATGCGAGCGACAACAGGAGCAATTGATGAGGTCTGGATCAACGAAGAAACCAAAGAAGCAACCTGGCGAGTGATTGGGGGCGGCAAACCAAGAGGATTATGCGGCAGCGCCCTGATTTCGCTTCTGGCAGAGTTGTTAATGACTGGAGTGATCAATAAAAGCGGCCGGTTTGATTTCTCATTAGATACAAAACGCGTCCGGAAAGGTTCTCATGGTGGTGAATATGTCGTCAGCTGGGCGGATGAAAACGACATTGATGAGGATATTTTTCTGACTGAAGTAGATATCGATAACCTTATGCGGGCCAAGGCAGCAATTTTTGCAGGATTTTCAGTTCTGGGAGATAGCGTAGGTATGCCCCTGGAATCTGTTGAGCAAGTCCTGATAGGCGGTGGCTTCGGCCAGTATATCAACGTCGAGAAAGCGATTCAGATAGGTTTGCTACCAGATATGCCCTGGGAACGCTTCCAGTTCTTGGGGAATACGTCTTTAAAGGGTGCTTATCTGGCCTTGTTAGACAAAAAATACCGACAGGAGATCTCTGATATCGCTAACCGAATGACCTATATTGAACTTTCGGCTGATAATCGCTTTTTTGATGCTTTTACGTCAGCAATGTTTTTGCCCCACACCGATATGACTCTCTTTCCATCCGTGAAGATCGGTGGGGAAAAATAACGGAGGACAAAAGCTGTTCATGATAACCAAAGTAAAACCAAGTTATGTTTGAGGAGGCGTCAGTATGTACATCATTGGAGAGAATATTCATATCATATCCCCGAGTGTTAAAAAAGCCCTCGCTGAACGGGATGCTGAATTCTTTAAGAAATCAGCTATCCAACAAGTAGAGATGGGTGCCAGCGCTATAGACTTGAACCTGGGTCGACAAAAACACGAATGGGAAGAGGTTTTTCCCTGGGTCACCAAGACCGTCCAGGAGGTAGTTGACGTACCACTTTGTATTGACAGCACCAACGTAGATGGGATTGAAGCAGCCTTGAAGGTTATTACCAAGGCGAGACCAATCGTCAATTCCACCTCTGCGGAAGCTGAGCGATTAGAAACCGTGCCACTACTGGCAAAAAAATATGATGCCCAACTGGTTGCTCTGACATTGAAGAAAGAAGGCATCCCGGTGGAAGCGGACGAACGTGTGAATATTGCCCTGGAGTACTTGATCCCCAGAGCGATGGAAGTGGGCATTGAGATCCCTGACCTGATCATCGATCCGCTGGTTCTGACCGTATCTGGTTGCCAGGAATATTGCCCGGAACTGATCGAAGCTGTTAGGACGATCAAGTTTGCCGGTGATCCACCCCCCTCGATCTCAGTTGGCCTGTCCAATGTATCCAACGCAGTTCCAGAAGAAACCCGCCCGATCCTGAACCGAGTCTATCTTGCCATGTTGATGGGAGCAGGATTGGAAATGATGATCGCCGATCCCCTGGATGAAAAGCAGAATGAAGTCATCCGCATCATTGAAGAGCGGGATGAAGGAACAGCCCTGGGTAAACTTTATCTGAAAATTCATGACGCCACGGAAAATATGAGTGAAATTACCAAGGCGGATATTGACGAAAACGATCCTGAACAGAATGCTGTTTGGAAATCCGTTCAGGTGCTGCTGAACAAAGTGATTTACGCAGATTCCTTCCTGGATCAGTAGGAAGGTAGATTCCTGGAATATCTAGGGACTGAGTCCTTTTGGAAGGACTCAGTCCCTTTCTTTTTAAATGTCATGCTAAACGACACCTGATGAGAGGATAAATGCTAGGTTAATTCAAAAAATGAATCATCTATAATGAAACCGTCGTAATCAATGAGGGTATTCCAGCTTACACAGAAAAGGAACTGGAGGACTTATGTCTGAGGAAAAGATCAATGTAGCTGAGCTGTTAGAAAAAGCAAAAAAGCCAGCAGCTGATGCTTTAAAATTGCATCCCTTTTATAAAGGGAAAATGGAAACTACGCTGAAATGCACTGTGCGGGATATCGATGATTTTGCGATCTGGTATACCCCTGGCGTTGCCGCGCCCTGCCGGGATATTCATCAGGATCCAGAGATGATCTACCAGCATACCAGCAAGGGTAATACCATTGCCGTTATCAGTGATGGAACCCGGGTGTTGGGATTGGGAGATATCGGTCCAAAAGCTGGCCTTCCGGTGATGGAAGGTAAAGCGCTCCTGTTCAAGTATCTGGGAGGCGTGGATGCTGTTCCGATCATGCTGGACACCAAAGATCCTGATGTTTTCATTGAGACAGTGTTGTTACTCCAGTCTTCTTTTGGAGGAATAAACCTGGAAGATATTGCCCAGCCCAAATGTTTTCGGATCCTTGATGAACTGCGCGAGAAGTGTGAGATCCCTGTTTGGCATGATGATCAGCAGGGCACTGCTACGGTGACGCTGGCGGGATTGATGAATGCCCTCAAGGTTGTAGGAAAGAATAAAGAAGATATCCAGATCACTTTTGTCGGCACCGGTGCCTCTAATGTGGCCATTTCCCGTTTGATCTACAACTGGGGTGTGGATCCGGGCAAATGTTTCATGGTGGACAGTAAAGGAATTCTCGGTTCCCACAGAGAGGATATCGAATCCAAGAAAGATCAGTTCCAGGACAAATGGCGATTATGTCAGATTACTAATAAGGAAGGGCGTCAGGGTGGGATCTCTGAAGCTATGAAAGGTGTGGATGTGGTGATCGCTCTCTCCAAACCAGGTCCTGATGTGATCAAACCGGAATGGGTGAAATCCATGAATACGGACGCGATCGTATTTAGCTGCGCAAACCCCATACCTGAGATTTGGCCCTGGGTAGCTAAAGAAGCTGGCGCCAGGGTGGTATCTACCGGGCGATCTGATTTCCCGAATCAGGTAAATAACTCCCTGGGATTCCCGGGCATCTTCAGGGGCACCCTGGACGTTCGAGCATCCACGATCACTGACGAGATGTGTTTTGCTGCTGCGGAAGCGCTGGCTGATCAAATTGGTGACAAACTGGATGAGGACCATCTGTTGCCTACTATGGATGATTGGGAAGTATTTGCGAAAGAAGCTGCGGCAGTTGGTATGAAGGCCCAGGAACAAGGAATCGCCAAGCTGGAGCGCACTTATAACGAGCTCTATGAGAGCGCTCTGAAGGCGATAAAACGATCCAGGGATCTGACGTCGCTGATGGAGAAAAAAGGCTTCATTCCGGCCCCACCAGAAGATTAAAGGGCTGTTTGAGTATTTGTAATAAGGCCAGCGAGGGTACTATGTATTACATGTGCTCTCGCTGGTAAGCGTTAAGGGTGAGAAATCTTGCTACTTAAGGATGATTTTGCCAAATTATTATAATTTTAGGGTTGATTATTTGATAGGTACAGTATACTTAATGGAACTCATGGGAATTCCATCAAATAATGAGGTTAAGCTCCCGAGTAATTTAGGGGATAGGCATAACAAGAAGTTGACAGGATTTGAAAGTTGTTTATAATCAAATCCCAAGCACAAAATTTGAGTGAAATGATCTTAGGGGGAAATATCCTAAAGGTGATACCCAATAAGAATAAAACCTTTAGGCAGTGCCAAGCGGGGAAAAGATCACGGCATCTGTAAACAGAGAGATTTGACTTACTCAGACGGCAGCACATTTCTATTATTATTTTCTTAAATTTTGGTTCCCACAATACTGTGGGGATCTATATGCAGATGTATGCTATTAAGGAGGTGGTGCCCGGAGACAATATACCTAAATGAATATGTCTAAGCTACACTCTATTTAAAATTCTCATAGGAGGAGAAACAGTGTCAAAGAAACTACTTTTTATTTTGATCTCTCTATTGATGATCAGTTCCTTAGTTTTGGTCGCTTGCGCCCCGGCACCAGCCCCTGTCGAAGAGGTTGAGGAAGTCGAAGAGGTGGAAGAAGCTGAAGAGGCAGAAGAAACTGAAGAGGAAATGGAAGAAGAGGCTATGGGAGAAAAGATCCCCCTGACCCTTTATTATATGCCTGTAACCCGCTTCTATTATCCTAGCCCGAAAGAAATTGGTGAAGCTATGGCTGCTGACTTGGCCAATGCTGGATTTGATGTTCAGCTTGAACTGGCTGGCGACTGGCCCACTTACCTGGGTTTGCGCCGTGAGGGCAACCTGGATGGTCTGTACCAGCTCGGTTGGGGTGGTGACAATGGTGACCCCGATAACTTCTTGAATTACTTCTTTGGTTTTGCCGGTGCTGATAAAGTCGGCGATGATCCCGCAGCTTGGGTGAAGAGCCCAGAAGCCCGGGAAGGCTGGTATGCCAATACTGATGTAGCCTACTTGCTATATCAGGCATCCATCACTCCTGATCAGGCAGCTCGCGAAGCCATGTACAAACAGGTTGAGAACCTGCTGCATGATGATGTCGCCCGCCTTTGGGTGGCCCACAACAATACCCCCCTGGTTTTCTCCAGTGATGTCAGCGGTTATGTGCCGCAGCCTGTTGGGGCAGACTACTTTGAGGGTGTGACCGTTGAAGGTTCTGACACCTTTGTCTTTGGTCGCGGTGGCGATTCTGTCCAGTTAGACCCCGCTGTTGTTACTGACGGTGAAAGCTTCCGTGTTACCGGACAAGTACTGGAACCTCTTTATCAATACGAACCAGGTTCCACCAAACCAATCCCCGCGCTGGCAGAATCCTGCACAGCCAATGCTGAAAGCACAGAATGGACTTGTGCTTTGCGACAGGGTGTGAAATTCCACGATGGCACGGACTTTAACGCCGATGCAGTGATTTTCAACTTTGACCGACAGCGCTATACAGATAATCCTCTTCACTTTGAAAGCCAGGTGTATGAGTATTATGAGTACATGTGGGGTGGATTTGATGAGAACAGCATCATTTCTTCCGTTGAAAAAATTGATGATTACACAGTCAAATTTGTTCTTTCTCAGCCTTTAGCTCCTTTCCTGGCGAACCTGGCAATGGATATCTTCGCGATCTCCAGCCCCGCCGCTTTGGAAGCTGCTGGTGAAGACTATGGTCTTCCCTCCAATGGCGCTGTGGGAACTGGCCCCTTCAAATTTGTTGAATGGGTAGAAGGCGACAGCATTACCGTTGAAGCCAATGCTGACTACTGGGGCGGCGCGCCCACAGTGGACAAGATTGTCTTCCGGGTGATCGCAGATGACTCCGCTCGTTTCCTGGCCTTACAGGCCGGAGATATCCAGGGCTTCGAACAGGCTGTTGTAGAAGATCTCGTGACAGCTGAAGCCGCTGATGATCTTTATGTTATGACCAGACCAGCCCTCAATACCGGCTACCTGGCCTTCAGCTACAAGATCGTTGAATTCCAGGATGTCCGAGTTCGTGAGGCACTTGCCCACGCCATCAACCGCGAAGGTCTAATTGAAAACTTCTATGGTGCCTATGGTGAAGCTGCATCCAACTTCCTGCCTCCGCTTATCTGGGGCCACGATTCCTCAATTGTTGATTGGGAATATGACCCCGAGTTATCCCGAGAGTTATTGGCAGAAGCCGGATTCCCGGATGGACTAAGTGAAGTAACGATTGACCCCGCCTTTGTAACCGAGTAAGCCTATCAGGATATTGAATTTCCTGTATGTAGAAGGTTAGGTCTATCTGTTGTAAAAAGGGAGGGGCGTCAACCGCCCCTCCTTTCTGTAAGGAATTATTGGAGGTCTTCTTTGACTCGCTATATTATTCGACGAATCATCTCTGTGATCCCCACGCTGATAGGGGTCACCTTTGTGATATTTATGTTCCAGCGTTTAATTCCAGGTGATCCTGCTATCGCCATGCTGGGAGAACACGCGACTGACGAAAGTATCGAACGGATCCGGGAGCAATTGGGTCTTAATCGCCCGCTTTTCTTGGATCGTGATGCGCTCGCAGATGGGGACATGAACGCCTTTTTTGACAGCCAGTATATTAACTATATGGGGCGGTTAAGCCGCTTGGATCTAGGCGACTCCATCCATCGGCGGATTCCTGTCCTGGAAACGCTGAAATTGAGATTCCCAGCAACGGTTGAGCTATCTTTGCTCTCGATAATCATTGCTGTCATGATAGGGGTTCCAGTGGGAATTTTATCTGCATCCCGGAGGAATTCCCTCATTGACAGTGTCAGTATGGTTGCATCCCTGGTGGGCGTATCAATGCCAATATTTTGGCTGGGATTAATGGAAATCATGCTCTTTGCTGTGATTTTAAAATGGCTTCCAGCCGGCGCCCGATTGAGTACTGGATTCGAAATAGAAGGAATCACTAATTTATATCTGATTGACAGCTTGATCACTGGCAATTGGGCAGGTTTCAAAGATTCGTTATCTCATATTATTATGCCTGCTGTAGCCCTGGCAACTATCCCAATGGGCATTATTGCCAGAATGACACGTTCCAGCATGCTAGATGTGCTCCAGGAGGATTATATTAGAACAGCGAGAGCAAAAGGTTTGGGGGGCAGGCTGGTGCTGTATCGCCATGCTCTGAAAAACGCTGCCCTGCCTGTAGTAACGATCATAGGGCTCCAAGCTGGCACATTATTGGCAGGAGCCGTGTTAACCGAAACGATCTTTTCCTGGCCCGGTATAGGACGATGGGTTTATGATGCTATTCTTGGTCGTGATTACCCAATCGTACAGGGTGGAACCTTGTTAATCGCGCTGATATTTGTTGGTGTTAATCTGATTGTAGATATTTTATATGCAATGCTGGATCCAAGGATCCGATATAAATAAGGAAGTTTTATGGCACAGATCAATCCGGAAGAGTTTACTGTAACTGATTTTGCGGTTCGGGAACACCGCTCCTTATGGGGCGATGCCTGGAGGCGACTCATATCCAGTAATACAGCCCGTTTGGGTATGTTTATTGTGGTCTTGTTTGTTTTCTCGGCGACTTTTTCTCATTATTTTTGGGAATATGAACCTAAGAAGGATCTAGATTATTCATTAAAATTAAAAGCTCCTAACCTGGTAGTTACTGAAGAAATACCATCAATCCATCCCTTTGGCACCGATAAATTAGGCCGGGATATTTTTCGGAGAGTTGTACACGGTGGATGGAATTCTCTCCGGGTGGGTATTGTCGCAGTGGGTATCTCTTTATTTTTTGGAGGAATAATTGGATTACTGACCGGCTTTTATGAAACTTTCACAATGACTACAATCGAGAGGATTGTGTTATTTGGCATAACTGGGTTATTGTTTGGTATGCTATCTTCCTGGATTGCAAACCAGATCATTCAGCTTGTAATGTTCACCATTCTAGGCTTAGCAGCTGGCATCTTTGTGGAATTTCTTCCAAGCAAAATGCAGAGGGCTTTATTTTTTGGAGTCTTTGGTATGGCGGTCAGTGGCATTCCAGCTTTATTTGTTGGACCTACTGTAGCTCTGATCTGCGGTATATTGGGCCTAATGTCAGGACTAATGTTATCACTGGCTTTGGATGGTAGGTTCTTCTCCAATGTAATGATGCGAATTATGGATATGATCTTATCCTTCCCAGGTTATTTACTGGCGATTGCAATTGTTGCCTTTTTGGGACCTGGTCTAGGAAAAGGCATGATAGCAATTGGTGTTGTTGGTATCCCAGTATATGCCCGATTAACCAGATCGGCGGTTTTATCTGTCGTCAATAAAGAATATATCCTGGCAGCACAATCTGTAGGAGAATCTCACGGACGGATTATTTTCAGGCACATAACCCCAAATATTCTTTCCCCGATCATTGTTCAAACAACCATGGGGTTAGCAAATGCAATACTCTCAGCGGCAGCTCTGGGATTTCTGGGACTGGGTGCTATACCACCTGAACCAGAATGGGGAGCGATGCTTGGTGACAGCTATCGATATTTAACCAGTGGGGCCTGGTGGGCTGTTTTATACCCCGGCCTGGCTATCATGCTCAGTGTTCTTGGATTCAATTTATTAGGGGATGGACTTCGGGACGCGCTCGATCCCAAGCTTCGAACGTAGGAAAAAAATATGACGCCTTTATTAGAAATCAAAAATCTAAAAACCCGGTTTTATACCCAAGATGGTGTTGTTCGGGCAGTAAACGATGTGTCTTATACCATGGATAGCGGAGAAATATTGGGTGTGGTTGGTGAAAGCGGTTGTGGAAAAAGTGTTCACGCATTATCAATGATGCAATTGATACCTGATCCTCCGGGAAAAATCACCAATGGAGAAGTTTGGCTAGACGGACAGGATCTGCTTACTCTTAGTGAGGAACAGATGCAAAAAGTCCGGGGGCGAGATATTGCCATGATCTTCCAGGACCCAATGACCTCATTGAACCCTGTTTATACGGTTGGGTATCAAATTGTGGAAGCGCTGCTGCTTCACAATGATATGACCAAAAGTGAAGCGAAGGATCGAGCTGGTGAGCTGCTTGAATTGGTGGGTATCCCTGGCGCAAAAGACCGCCTAGACGATTATCCGCATCAATTCTCTGGAGGTATGCGACAGCGAGCTATGATTGCTATGGGACTTTCCTGCGAACCAAAGTTATTGATCGCAGATGAACCTACAACTGCTCTAGATGTGACTATTCAAGCCCAGATCATTGATCTGGTAAAAAAACTTCAGGACGAATTAAGTATGTCCATTATGTGGATTACTCACGATTTGGGAGTGGTAGCAGAGCTTGCCCATAACATAAACGTAATGTATGCTGGTTCAATCATAGAAACAGGGAAGATTCGCAACATTTATAAAGATACCAAACACCCATACACAATCGGGTTACTGGGATCACTTCCACGCCTGGATGATGCTCCTGGGACTGAACTTGTTTCGATACCGGGTTTACCCCCAGACTTATTGGCCTTGCCCGAAGGATGCCCTTTCGCGGCTCGCTGTGAATACCGGATTGAGCAGTGTCTGGTAGAGACACCACCTCTTGAAGAAATTGATGGAAAAGATCATGCGGTGGCTTGTTGGCGATGGGAAGAGATAGCAGGGATAGGATCAAAATGAAAGCTGATATGAAAAAGCTTGTCGAAGTTAGAAGCCTTAAGAAATATTTTCCTGGTACGGAAGTTTCATTATTCCAGTCCGGTAATGATGTAAAAGCTGTTGATGGTGTCAGCTTTGATGTCTATGAACAGGAAACTCTAGGATTGGTTGGTGAAACCGGTTGTGGAAAGACCACGGTTGGAAGAACAATGTTACACCTCTATCCACCTACAGAGGGAAAAATTATCTTTAACGGAGTGGATCTAAACGATTTGGGAGAAAGAGAGCTTCGTTTTGCTCGCAGCAAAATGCAGATGATCTTCCAGGATCCTTATGCTTCACTGAATCCTCGAATGACAGTAGGCTCGATCGTTGGAGCTCCTCTGGATGTACACACTAACGATGGAAGAAAAGAAAAAAGGGAACGGGTTCAGGAATTGTTGGACATCGTGGGTTTAAATCCAGACTTTGTCAATCGCTATCCTCATGAGTTTTCTGGTGGTCAACGGCAGCGTATTGGTATCGCCCGTGCCCTTGCTTTAAACCCGGACTTTGTAGTCTGCGATGAACCGATCTCTTCTTTAGATGTTTCTATCCAGGCTCAAGTTGTTAACCTGCTTGAGGATTTGCAGAAAAAGCTAGGTTTGACTTATTTGTTCATCGCCCACGATTTGAGCATGGTTAGACATATTAGTGATCGAATGGCTGTTATGTATCTGGGAAAAATTGTTGAATTAACCGACCGAGACGAAATTTTCCTTGATTCTCTCCATCCTTATACACAGGCATTGATGTCAGCAGTGCCCGTTCCAGATCCTGACCTTGCTGTGAATAAAGACAGAATAATTCTGGATGGAGATATTCCAAATCCATCCAACCCGCCGCTGGGGTGTAATTTTAATACTCGTTGTCCAGTAGCCACTGATATTTGTTTCAAAGAAGAACCGGAATATCGTGAAGTCAAAGACCAACACTGGGTAGCATGCCATCTTGTAAAATGAACCATCCGCATCGGCCTATTTTCTAATGGATATTTTCCCTCCTGGCGGAGATGCTGGGAGGGTTTTGATTTATCTTGTTTTGATATAGATCTGATATTGAATTTTCCCTTGAGGATGTGTAATGAATTTGGAGAATGAGCAATGAAATCGGGTCCCAGGCTTTCCTTTGAAGCCCTCACGCTTAAATTGCATCATCCCTTTCGACTTTCAACCGGTGTGAGCACAACACGTACAGCTCACTGGATTCAGTTGGAAGATGACCAGGGTTGGGGTGAGGGCACCATACCTCCCTATTACAACATCAGTGATGAAGATATGCAGACCTTGTGGTATGAAAAATCTCACAGCAAGGAACCTTTCCCGGAGGACCCAGAGTTGATCCCGGACTGGATTGGGGACCAGGGACCAGCTCCATCCAGAGCTGCCTTGGATCTGGCTCTACACGACAGGATTGGGAAAAAGAGAAATCTTCCACTCTATAAGTTGTATAACCTTTCAATTCCTGTTCCCTTTTCAACTGCCTTTACCATTGCAATTGCTGAGCCTGAAGAAATGGCTCGGATGGCGGCGAACCGTCCAGAATTTCCTGTAATCAAACTCAAGCTAGGCAGCGATGATGATTTCAGCCGTGTTACGGCAGTCCAAAATGCCAGGCCGGACGCCCGATTATATCTTGACGCGAATGCGGGATGGGAACCAGACGAGGCAGTTCGGCTTATCAAGGAACTGGAATCATTCGAGATTGAGATGATTGAGCAGCCAATTACTGGAGAGGATATTGAGGGTATGGGTTATGTTCAGAGCCAGACCGATATTCCGATCGTGGCCGACGAGTCTCTTAAATCATTGGGAACTTTGGAGGAATTGGCTAGAGTGGGAGTACAGGGAATCAACTTAAAGATAATGAAGCTGGGCGGATTTGGACCAACGTTAAAATTGTTAAAAAGGGGAAAGGAACTTGGACTCAAGGTCATGTTGGGCTGTATGACAGAGACATCTCTGGGAGTGACTGCTATGTCGCACCTGGCTGCCATGGCTGATTGGATCGACCTGGATGCGCCATTGTTGATCTCTAATGATCCTTTTGAAGGTGTCAGCTATGATCAGGCCCTTGTGTCTCTGCCTGATAGGGCAGGTATTGGAATAGTTCGTAGAACTGGAGTGAAATAGACTGCCAAAATTGACCAGAACAATGTGTATTAATGCCCTAGTTCGCATATATTAATTGACATTATTTCAACCGCAGACTACAATGTAGATTACTAAGGGGGATGACCCAAAACGGTTAGGAGGGATCATGAGTGCCTGGCGCGGAAAATATGCCATTGGGTTGACGGGAAATATTGCGACCGGAAAGAGTGTGGTCCGGAAGATGCTGGAGCATCTGGGCGCATACGGTATCGATGCGGATGTGCTGTCTCATCGCGCCATAATGAAGTCCTCCCCGGGATATCAACCTGTAATAGATACCTTTGGCCAGTGGGTTTTGGGTTCGAATGGAGAAATTGACCGGAACAAACTCGGCGAATTGGTGTTTAAGAATCCAGATGCGATGATGCGACTGGAAACCATCATCCATCCCCTGGTCAGACAGGCGTTGGACGTCTTAGCCAATAAGACTTCTCATCCGATCGTTGTCATTGAGGCCATCAAACTGTTAGAATCTGACATGCACAACCTTTGTGATCAGGTCTGGGTGACAATGTCTTCTTCGGACCTTCAGTTAGATAGACTGATTGAAAAACGAAGCATGACCAGAAGGGAAGCAGAAGATCGGATTAATGCTCAACTGCCAGCTACTGCAAAGTTAACCAAAGCAGATGTGGTAATTGAAAATGATGGCTCTTTTGAAAAGACCTGGAAGCAGGTTTATGATGCCTGGCAAGTCATCACTCAGAAAGAACCCGGATTTAAAGCAGTACCGAGTAAATCGTATGGCAAGCTCGAAGTGAAAAGAGCGACACCGGAATCCGCTGAGCAGATCGCTGTTTATATGAGCCAGCACAGCCGATCTAAACGGCAAATGACAAAAGATGACATAATGGCCGCTTTTGGCGAAAAGGCCTATATGCTGCTGATGTCAGACGAAGAGATTATCGGTCTATTAGGGTGGCAGGTAGAAAATTTGATTACAAGAGTGGATGATGTCATGCTCACTGAAGGATTGGCAATCCAGAATGGACTGAAAGCCCTCATGAGCTTTGTGGAGGATTCTTCCAAAGAGCTTCAGAGTGAGGCCGCCCTGTTATTCCTTCCGCCATCCCTGGCTCAACATGAAAATCTGTGGAGCGGCTTGGGGTATCAGGCCAGGACCGTTAAAGACCTCCAGGTTAAAGCCTGGCAGAACGCTGTTATGGAATCCATGCCACCTGGCACAGTTCTGCTCTTTAAGCAGCTTAGAAAGGACCGTATCTTACGTCCGATGCAGTAATTATCTCTACATCAGGTAGATCGAAGTGATTAATAATCTTTGGAATTATTTGCTTTTTATATTTGAGCGAGCAGATTGGCTCAGCGTTTTTGATATCCTGCTAGTAGCGACAATAGTATTCTTTGTCCTTTATCTTCTCAGGGATACCAAAGCGCTGGTTCTTCTCAGGGGAGTCTTGTTCCTGATCCTAGTGATCAGCTTGCTCTCCAGCTTGAGAGTCCTCCCCGCTTTCTCATGGGTAATTACTAATACACTACCAACATTACTCCTGGCTATTCCGGTGATTTTTGCACCCGAAATCAGGCGTGTGTTGGAACGCCTCGGTCGAACAGGCTCGGTTTTTTCCCCGGACCAATTCACTACTGAAATGGAAAAGAATATCCAAGGTGTTGTTCAGGCGGCCCGCAGGATTGCGGAACGCAAGTACGGTGGCCTGATCGTTTTTTCCCGCCTGGATTCTCTCCACGCCTATATTGAAACGGGAGTCCAGTTAAAAGCATCTATTAGCCCGGAAACGTTGATCCAGATCTTCTTTCCTAAAACACCATTACATGATGGAGCTGTGATCATCTCTGAAAACGTAATTACTGCTGCTGGTTGTGTGCTTCCGCTATCTGCCAGCGGTGTTCTGGAATCATCCCCGGAAAGATCAATGGGATTAAGGCACAGGGCTGCTCTGGGTATTGCGGAGGAAAGTGACGCTATTGCGGTTGTGATTTCTGAGGAAACCGGCATTGTTTCTCTGGCCTATGATGGAAAACTTGACAAATACGTTCCACTGGATGAATTACAGGGCAAACTGAATGGGTTCTTCCAGCATGAGCCGGTCCAAAAATCACTCTTATCCCGACTGAGCACACTTTTTCAAGGAACCCTAAAATGAAACCGATGCGCTGGTTGGCTAGAAATCTCACTTCTTTGGTCCTGTCACTGTTGCTGGCATTTGTGATCTGGATTTCAGCTGTGACTTCAGCTAATCCGAATGTTGAGGCTGAGTTGTCAATTCCGCTAGAAATTAGACAACAGTCGTCTGATATTGCGATCGTAGATCCTTTACCGCAAACCGTTGATCTGAAGATTCTAGCTCCTGAAAGCATTATTCAAAGCCTGGAAGAAGATAATCCTCTTGTGGCATATATCAACCTGACGGATATTTCGGCAGGCACTTACCGTTTTCTCGTTCAGGTAATGATACCTGAACAACTGAATCCGATCCGCATCCTGGAGCAAAATCCTGAGAGACTGGAATTAAAAGTCAGCGACTTAATCTCAAAGCAGCTGCCCGTTTCGATCCGGGCGGAAGGAGAGCCGGCAATCGGTTATCAAACCAGCGGACTCTCCTGGGATGGGAACTCTGTCACAGTCACCGGACTGGATAGCAAAGTCCAGGAAGTTGCGGATGTGGTAGGTTTACTAGATATTTCGGATTCAACTGGATCGATTTCCAGGAGCATTACTCTTGAGGCCAGGAATGCTGCAGGTGAGATTGTTGAAGGTGTGACACTCCAACCTGAGGCTGTCCTTGTCAACCAATCGATCAGCCTGCAGGGCGGATACAGGAATCTGGCTGTAAATGTTACTACGCAAGGTGTAGTTGAACCTGGTTACCGCTTTACAAGTATCACACCGGCACCACCGACAGTGATGGTTTTTTCTGAAGACCCCCAACTTGTAGAGGGTTTACCTGGTTATGTAAATACAAAACCACTGAATTTGAATGGTGTGGATGGGTATCTGGAGACGATATTGGAATTGGACCTTCCAGAAGGTGTTACTGTAGTTGGTGATCCGACCGTGCTGATCCAAGTGAATGTCACTGCTCTGGAGACCAGTATGGTGATCACCAGGGAGATCGAGGTGATTGGTTTGTTACCTGGCTTAAACGCTCAGGTGTCACCAAGCCAAGTAAGTGTCCGGGTTTCTGGACCAGTGCCTGTCCTGGAAAATCTTACCCTGAGGGATATCAGGGTGGTTGTCGATCTCACCAGCCTGGAAGTTGGAACCCATACTCTGGCACCAACGGTTGAAATCCTACCCACCGATATAATCTGGGAAGACGTGTCTCCTGCGACTGTCGAAATAGTCATCCTGGAGGGGCAGGAAAATTGATCCCCTCTGAAAAATAGACCCCGATAAATATATGCAGAAACCTGTTGTGGCCATTGTTGGCCGACCCAATGTGGGTAAGAGTACCCTTTTTAATCGCCTGGCTGAACGCCGGATGGCGATTGTGGATGATATACCAGGAACGACCAGAGACCGTCTTGCCACGGAAGTTGAATGGACAGGTGTAGTTTTTGACATCATAGATACGGGGGGATTAGACCCCACTCAGGTAGGCCCTGGAAAAGGACAGGAACCGCTTTCCATCGGTTCCCACCAATTTATCGAAGAAATCCGCAACCAAGCAGAAATTGCCATCCAGGAATCAGACGCAATCCTTTTTGTAGTGGATGGACAGGCTGGAGTCACACCGGCAGACAGGGAGATCAATGATTCCCTCAGAAAAGTCCAGGTGATCAAAGACGGGGAAACCTATCCGCCAGTACTTTTAGTTGTTAACAAATGTGATAATAAGGAAACGCGCCAGAACGCAGTCCAATTCTACGAGCTGGGTTATGACGAAATATTTATCATATCAGCCATCCATGGTTCTGCGACGGGAGACATGCTGGATGCACTGGTGAAAGTCCTTCCAGAAGGGGGAGAGGAAGAAGAGGATACATCTGTAAAGATTGCTATTGTGGGAAAACCGAATGTTGGCAAATCCAGCTTGCTGAATAAGATCACTGGGGAAGAGCGGGTGATCGTTAGCAATATTCCAGGGACTACCAGGGATTCGATTGATACCAGCCTGGTTTATAAGGATACGCCGATCACAATTATTGATACAGCCGGGATCCGCAAACGCGGCAGCGTCAAAACAGGTGTGGAGAAATTCAGCGTTTTACGAGCGATGAAAGCTATTGAGCGCTCGGATGTGGCCCTTCTCGTTGTTGATGCCTACGAGGGAGTAAAATCTCAAGACACACACGTAGCCGGTTATATCCTGGATGAGTGGAAGAGTGCTGTTGTTGTGATCAATAAATGGGATCTAATCGAAAAAGATACTCATACGATGGTGGAGTTTACAAATTATGTGCGTTATGAACTGAACTTTATGGATTATGTGCCCATTCTGTTTACTTCTGCATTGACTGGTAAACGGGTAGACCAGATCCTGGACCTGGCACTGGAAGTCCAGAAGGAAAGAATGATAAGGTTGCCTACTTCACAGGTGAACAAGATCGTCCAGAACGCCCAGGACAAACATCCCTCGCCCTCAAAGGCAGGCCGGCATTTCAAGATTTATTATGGCTCCCAGGTCCGGAACGATCCTCCAACCTTTTTACTCCATGTTAATGACCCAAAATTGACCCATTTCACCTATTTACGATATATTGAAAACCAGATTCGAGAACATACGCCTTTCCTGGGGACCCCGATCAAGATCTTGCTTCGCCAAAGTTAACCAGCAGTCCCAAAACCCAAAAAAAGTTGATAAATAGGGAAGTTAAAGCGAGGAAGAATAAAATCCTTCCCCTTGCCTTGACTGTATTTGGATTATATAATCTGGAACACGTTCAAAGGTGATAACCTGCAAATGAGAGACGAATTCGATTCTTTACAACTTGAGAATGAGGAAAATCAGACTGAAAAACCGAATTTACTGGGTATCCTGGTAGATATCCTGGAAACTCTGCTTCTTTCAGTGGTCCTGTTCTTCCTGATCAACGCGGTATCTGCCCGGATCCGAATCGATGGTTCCAGCATGGAACCTAATCTTCATCATGGAGAATTTGTCATTGTCAGCAAGATCAATTATCGGATCGGGGAACCCGAACGGGGAGATGTTGTGGTATTCGATTTTCCCCGAAACATTACTCAGGAGTATATCAAACGAGTGATCGGTTTACCTGGTGAGCAGATTCATATTGAAGATGGTGTTGTCTATATTAATGGTGTGATGCTTTCTGAACCATATCTGATGATCGATCCTCAATATGAAGGTGATTGGGTGGTTTCAGAAGACACTCTTTTTGTCTTGGGCGATAACCGAAATAACTCCTCAGATTCCCACAACTGGGGAACGGTACCCATGGAAAACATTGTTGGGGAGGCCCTGCTGGTGTACTGGCCGCCCGATTCGTGGGGATTGGTCAATGGGGCAAGCCCGGTTCTGGCCTCTGATTGATATATCTGTCAACCCGGATATTCTATTGGGGTGGCTCTTAGTAAAATCCTTTATTGGTAGATATAACAGAAACTCTCAGCTATGAAGCAGTATCTGTTATCATAAACTAGAGGAATCAGATCGAAAAAACACTATTTCCAGAGGGAAAGGTGTTATTTTGACATAGGTAGTTATTCGTTTTATTTGTGGGAGATTTGTATGGCACAGCAGGCCCTAACCAAACGTATTATCCCGATCCACGTATTGACTGCCAGCTACCGCATTGCAGGTACGGTAAAAGTCAGCAACAGTGGCTTAAACGGGTTGTTAACGGATTCGACCAGCCAGTTCATGACTATTATGGATGCGAGTCTCGGCCGTATCCATGACCCGGATTTCCTGGTCCAAAGATTACCTGACATCCGTCTGGTTAAAGACCAGATCCACAGTGCCAGCGTTAAACGACGCCAGGATATAGGATCGAGGGGGATTACCCGCGCTGGGTATGAACATGTCAATATTTTTCATATTGCCATCACGGACTCGACCTATGAGTATGAAGGCTGCCTGGAATGGCCAGGCCGATTTGATTTCAAAGCCCTGATGTCTGGAGGAACCTGGGAGTACTTGCCTGTATTTGACGGAACTGTCCGTTCCATCATCTATCCTGAGTTAGAGATTAAAAGTGAAGCCATGCTGGTCAACCGCAAACATATCGCTACCTTTACCCATGCCTTGAAGAAAGCTGACGAAGATTCCTCATTGCCGGGTATCCCGCTAGGCTTGACCTGATTAAGCGGGGATAGTATAATTTTTGCCGTTGTCTTAACAAACTAAATTTGCCCCCATCGTCTAGGGGACCAGGACATAACCCTTTCAAGGTTAAGACCGGAGTTCGAATCTCCGTGGGGGCACAGAAAAAAATCCTCTAAATAGAGGATTTTTTGGTTTAAGGTAGGCCAAGAGGCTTCCATTAACCTAATGGATAGTATAAAAAACAGGTCTCTGGTCTGGGTTTGTTTTGTCTCTGTTCAGTTATACTAATAGTGGATTAAAGCGTGTTCCTCAAGTATAGAATATCAACTCGTATTTCCTGGCCAGAGCAGCTCCCGCAGCATCTGGTTGATGGCAATGAACTTTCAAAAATTATTCAATCCCTTAAAAAGACTGCAGTGGAAACTAACTCTGAGTTATACCAGTGTAACAATTGGGTCTCTAATTGTGGTGGTTTCGGTTCTTGCTTATCTGCTTTTTTCATATGTTCTAGTTCCTTACAAAATTTTAGATACGGCCCTTTCTCCGGAGGCTTGGATAAACGTTGCTGCAAATACCACGTCAGAAAAATGGCAGTATATCCTATCCCAAGATCCGATAGATACTGAAATTGTGTCTTATTCCCTTCAGGATGGAGACTTACAGGTCTCATATTTTGATATTCTTCAGGTGGGTGACTTGCAGGTCCGCCTTCGCACTCTTGGGGATGGAAGTGTCCTGTTAGTGGATCCTATGGGCACTCTGCTGGGTTCATCCAATCCTGGTTTTGTTCCCGTCGAGGAAATAGGAAAGCCATTAGACCTTAATATATTGCCAGGACTGGAAAAAGTCTTTGAATCTGCTCTTTCGGGAGAGATCGATCCGGCAGAATTATTTGTTACCATCATCCCCTATGAACGATTCTATTTTGCTATTCCCTATCTTGATGAGCAGGGTAATGACGTTATAGCTGTTTCCATTATTTACTTCCATGATTTGCCCACTGAAAATGACCTACCTGCAAATATATTTGCCAGCCTGGGAAAAAGTGTGCTCGTATTGCTGCTGGCAGCCGGTATTGTGGGCACGGTTTTCGGAGCAGTTACTGCAAGGGGTATGACCAGGCGGCTAAACCGGGTATCAGAAGTTACTGAAGCCTGGAGCAAGGGGGATTTTTCTGAATTCATTATTGATCCGCTTGGTGATGAGATCAGCCAGCTTGCCCTTCAACTGAATTATATGGCTGATCAACTTCAGGATCTTCTTGAGAGAAGGCAGGAGATGGCGGTTTCAGAAGAACGGAACAGGTTAGCGCGGGAACTGCATGACAGCGCTAAACAGGATGCCCTGGCTGCATCTTTTCAAATTGGGACAGCATTGACGCTTTATGAAAACGCCCCCCAAAAGGCGAAGAAACACCTTCAGGAAGCTGAGGCATTAGTGGATTCTGTAAGAGTTGAACTGACGGACCTGATTCATCAATTGCGTCCCACAACAGTAGAGGGAAAAAGTTTTGGTGAGGTTATCAATGATTACCTGATCGACTGGGCTCATCAGAACAATATTACTGTCAGTCTTGAAGCTGATGGCGAATTTGAAATCTCTCTAGAATTCAAACAAGCGTTATATCGGATTATGCAGGAGGCTCTGGCAAACACAGCCAGGCACAGCCGGGCTACACATCTGTCGGTAATACTTAAAACTGCAGATACAAGGCTTGATTTTATTATCCATGATGACGGCTCAGGTTTCGATCCAGCCCTTTCTCATTCTGGATTTGGTTTGATGTCCATGCGCGAAAGAGTGGAAACCCTGGGTGGCAAGTTCGGCATTGAGAGCAAAGAAAATTTTGGCACCAGGCTTCAGATAGAAATCCCTCTTGATGGAGATAAGGATCATCATGACTGAAAAGATACGAGTACTGATTGTAGATGACCATGATATGGTCAGAAAGGGGGCCCTAGGGTACCTGGAGATCCAGAAAGATATTGAAGTAATAGCAGAAGCTGAAAACGGGGATCAAGCGATCAAGATGACCCAAGAACATGTCCCTGATGTGGTGCTAATGGATCTGGTTATGCCGGGGATGGACGGGGTTGAAGCCACAAGAAAGATCAAGGATCTCAGCCCTAGGACACAAATCATAGTACTAACTTCTTATCATCAAGATGAGCATATTTTCCCAGCTCTCCAGGCAGGAGCTATATCTTATCTGCTAAAAGATATCAAAGCAAAGGATCTTGTGGAGGCTATCCAACGGGCTGCAAAAGGGGAAGCAATTCTCCATCCCCGGATAGCGGCCCGGGTGATCGCCCAAATGAATGGTGATCAATCAGCCAGGCAGAGGTTGTTTACAGACCTGACTGAACGTGAGCTGGAAGTATTAACACTGATCGCCAAGGGATACTCAAATCAACGCATCATGGATGAACTGGTAATCTCCCTGGGCACGGTCAAGGGACATGTCAGCAATATTCTCAGTAAACTGCAGCTCGCTGACCGCACTCAGGCAGCAGTGTATGCCTGGCAAGAGGGTATTGTCCGAAAGCAATAGGTGATCAGGTGAGTTTGGTCAAGTGCCGGAATGTAATCGCATTCCGGCACTTTTATTTAAATGGTACAACTTAGTTTTGACTAAGATCAAAAACCTGTCCTGCGGATGGGATAAAACATAACATCAGTACCATGTGTCATCCTGATACGAGTGCCAGGATAATAATTACTATTTATAAGGGTGATATGAATATTGATGGATTCCGCGTTTTTATGACGATCTGGGCAGGTCAATTCCAGCTATTCGGAACACGGAAACGATTCTTCCGGGTTTTGAAGCTTCTGTTCTCCATGAATAAACCAATTTGACTCGCGATTGATACCGCAATTAGCTCATCTTGTAGGATCATGAGAAACCAGTCCAGAGTTAAGGTCAATACATACCTTCCGACTGATGTGTTTTCTTAGATGCTATGTTAATCTAGGAAAAGTCGCCCAGATAGTTAAGGGAAGGAGAAAGATGGTTTCGAAAAGAAGTAAATATCAACTTTATGAACATCCCTGGCTGGCATTGATTATTGAGCTCGTGGTTGGGATTTCTGTATTGATCCTGGTCATTGCCGGGGCCAACCTGGTTGGTATTCCAGGAACTGCTCCCTGGCGGGCTCTGATCACACCCAGTCTGGCACATGTGCTGGTTCTGTTTGTCATCGTACCTTTCGTTCTCAAACTGCCTAGTGGAAAACAGAGTTTCCGGGAGTATCTGGCTGATATTAGATTGACAAAGCTTAAGCCATTCTTCCCGCTGTTGTTCCTGGGGCTTTCATGTTCGCTCCTGGCTCTGCTGGCTCTGGCCACCCAATCTGTTGCTTTCCGATTTTTCCAGGATTTACCGGTTTCATTGGAATTCTTGCGGGGGATGATTCCTGTGAAAAATGACCTACCCCCATCCACTGGCTACATCACAGCCTTTCCGTCTATTTTTGAAGAGATTACCTGGCGGGGGGTGATGATGGTCCTGTTCACCCGTAAGTATTCGGCATGGAAATCGATCCTGATAACCGGCCTGGGATTCAGCCTGCTGCACTTGGTGAACTTACTAGATGGCACAGATCCGGCATTCGTCCTGCGGCAAGTAATTTTGACATCTGGCATGGGGATATTCTATGGAGTACTCGTGTTGAGGACAAACAGCCTGCTACCGACCATGCTCTTTCACTACCTTGTGAATATGTTCATCGGGTCATTTACATCCTACCTACAACGTTTTGCTCCGGATAGCACAATGATCCTTTACCTGCTGATCAACATTCCATTTACTACAGTTCTACTGATCACCTGGGTTAATTTTTACTCAAAGAAATGGCTCTCTAACGCTCGGGTTCAATCTACTGGAAGAGACTATTTGGCATTGGAGCAGCTATGAATGAAACAACTTGGAACTGTATGATTGCAGCAGCAATAGTTTTGGTCATTGGCATGTTTTTAGCCGGTTTTATTTTCTATATTTCCGGCCTGCAATATTTTCCTTCCCGGTTGGCGGATATCTACCGCGAAGATCAAATCAGTTTGACGGTACCGGGATCTAAAGAAGTACAGCTCAACCGTACGGGAGCTTACGGTATTTATTATCAATATTCCCTGCTGACCGCCTCCGCTGACCCCATACAAAATCCTCCTGACTTGACATGTACCCTGAAATCAGAATCCGGTCAATTATTAGAGGGAGTAGCTGATTACGAGCCTACAAATCGCTACTGGTCAAAAATAGGCGGAGGGCCAGCCACTTTGATTCAAAGTATAACGATTGACGATCCAGGAGAATATACTTTTGAATGTGTCAAACAGGACGATAATAGCGTGCCGGATGTGTTGGTATCTCTTGGTCCTAACTATACCTGGGAGTTTATCAGGCTGGTGCTAAAAAATGGGGTGGCAGTCCTCGGGATTATTCTCTCTCTTTTCAGCTCTGTATTTCTAAGTTTGATTTTGGTGGGAGCTGGGATTGTTGAGAAAAAAAATCTTCGATGGCCGACCAAAGGAGAATAATATGATAGTGAAATTACTACCGGTACTGGAACCAGATATCGAAGAATTAACTAAGATCCAAATTCGAACCTTCTTAGATGACAACCAGCGAAAACCTCCGGGCTGCAGTCTTGAAGGACCACCAGGCTATGACTCAATCACCTGGAATAAAAATCTGATTGGAGAAACACCGTATTACAAAATTATTTCCGTGAATAGAATTGTGGGGGGGATAATTTTATTTCAGCTGGGGGACAACCATATTGAAGTAGGCCGGATCTGGGTTGATCCTGCTTTTCAAAACAAAGGGATAGGACAAAGCAGTATGGCACAGATGTTCTTCTATCACCCGGAAGTTAAGAGGTGGACTCTCGGTACCCCAAAATGGGCTCTTAGAAACCAGTATTTCTATGAAAAAGCAGGTTTTAAAAAGATTGGAGAAACTGATGTTGATCCTGCTCTGGGCTGGGCAGGAATTGAATATGAATTAATTCGATGAGGCAGAAATGAAGTTGTATTTGAAGAATTTTATGATCCGGAGCTGGAAAGAAATCGATCAGCATTCATTGCAAAAATACGCCAATAATCGCAAGGTCTGGGAAAATTTACGGGATCTATTTCCCCACCCGTATACATTGGAAGATGCCAGTTGGTGGATCAGTCATGCCCTTGCAGAAAAACCCGAACGTTCATTTGCCATCGCAAATGAAGAAGAGATTATTGGAGGGATCGGCTTGTTCTTTCAGGATGATATCCATCAATACAGCGCAGAACTTGGGTATTGGCTGGCTGAGCCTTACTGGGGAAGGGGAATTATGAGTGAGGCAGTGAAGGCTTTTACAGAATTTGCCTTCACGAAGTGGACACTGATCAGGATATTTGCGGGTCCATTTTCTCATAATATTGCTTCACAACGAGTTCTAGAAAAAGCAGATTTTTCCAAAGAAGGGGTGTTGAAGAGTCATGTGATCAAAGATGGACGTATCCTTGATCAAGTTCTTTATGGGAAAACCAATCTTAGAAATCATCATCTAATACCTGAGCTGGTGTTAGTTGGAGTCCGCTTTAACAGGGCAGATGATTGATACAAAATGAGAAATAACTATGAGACTGAAATCCTATATATTTATGATTTTCATTATTGCGATGATAGTATTCCCTTTCCTTCTTTCTAGTGGTACGGATGAGATTTCCTATGCTTTTATGGATGTTAAACTTGTGGCCATGACCTCAGATATAGTGCTGGATCAACAAACAGTAATAATCAAGGGGTCAGAGATAATAACAATTGGTCCGAGCGATCAGGTCCAAATGCCAGATAACTCTATCATTATAGATGGAGAAGGATTTTACTTGATGCCAGGATTGGCCGATATGCATATGCATACCAGAGAGGATTGGGATGATCCTAATGTCTGGCCAGTTCATCCTCTTTCTTTATACCTGGCCAATGGAGTAACGACAGTCAGGGATTTTGGCCCATCTGGCATTAAAATTACATACCCTTTTCTGTGGCGTGATGAAATTTCAGCAGGTCTGCGAGTAGGACCCAGGATCTTCACCTCTGGAAAACTACTCTATGCCAGTCCCCTGGAAGATCCAGAAGAAATTGTCCAGATGAATGCAGATCTGGGATTTGATTTTATTAAGTTTTATTCATACCTGTCAGAAGACGATTTCCTGCGGGGTATACAGCAGGCTAAACTGCTGGGCATCTATACAGCAGGCCATATTCCCTTTGCGGTGGGGTTAAATGGAGTCCTTGAGAGTGGGATGGATGAGATCGCTCATGTAGAGGAACTGTTATTTGAGTTCTTTGATTTCAATCGCCAGCAGGACTTGACCCCTGATGAGTGGTGGGCAGAAATCAAAGCAGGCGTTGTCAACAGTTTAGATATTGATGATGAGGATTTCCTGGACCATTTTTTCCAAGCTAACGCCCCTTTGCTTGAAAATATCAGTAATAGATTGGTGGATTCGAAAACACCATTAGATACGACAATGATTGTGGATCGTGTTGTGCTCCAAAAGAACTTTCAGAGGGGGATTTTTTTAGAGAAGTCGGAAAATAGGTATTTCAAAAAAGGGTATCTGGAGGGTTACCTGGCAGGAGATGAAAAGCACCTCAATCAATGTCGGGGAGTGGAAGCTTTTTGCGCGGCAAAGGAAGAAATTGACAGCTGGATATTGCGGGGATTGCATGAAGCTGGTGTCTTGCTTGTGTTGGGAACTGATGCTGGCACTGGGGGAATGGGTATTGTGCCCGGATTCTCAGTCCATGAGGAGTTGGGGATCCTGGTGGAGAACGGTTTCAGTCCCTATCAAGCGCTGAGGACAACTACTGTCAATGCAGCGAAGGCGGCTGAGAGGATGACAGGGGAAGGAGATTTCGGCACAATCGAGGCTGGAAATAAGGCAGATCTGCTGCTGGTTGAAGAGAATCCCCTCGAGAATCTGGATGCCCTGCGGGACCCTGTTGGGGTGATGGCTGCCGGCCGTTGGTATACCAAGGAATCCTTGCATCGCTTGCTGGAAAGCGATTGAAAATCAATCATTTTATTTTAGGAGGAGTAAGAATGAAAGTAACAAGGAACCACTATTCTTCGGGCTGATATATTGCTAGGTCGCGATTGGTGTCTATCAAAAGTAAATAAATCTCACCAAGGAACATCCTCAGCTGGCAAAAAAGCCATAAACGAGGAGTTATGTTACATCATCTGATAAATCGACCCAAGGGAAAAGAGAATAAAATTGCCTTATTTGGTTTTTTGACAGCTAATGGGATATCGCTGATTGGGAATCATCTGACAATGATTGCTGTCCCTTGGTTCGTCCTGGAAACTACCGAAAGCGCTGCGAAGACTGGGATGGTTGGATTTTTCAGTGCTTTACCAGCTGTATTGGCTATGTTTTTCGGGGGACCCATTATAGATCGCATGGGCTATAAAAAAATCAGCATTATTTCAGATATAGCTAGTGGAATGACAGTTGTGTTAATTCCTCTGCTTTATTACAACTTCGGGTTAAAGCCCTGGGGGCTCATGGTATTGGTTTTTCTGAGTGCCTTGTTGGATGCTCCTGGAAGCACTGCAAGATCTGCGTTATTACCCGATATCGCCAGGATTGGAGTGGTGGATTTGGAACGGGTCAACGCAATCCAACAAACCATTAGGAGGGGCTCCAGTTTGATCGGGCCTGCAATCGCAGGGTTTTTAATAAATTCTATGGAAAGCGGCCGGGTTCTTTGGTTGGATGGTCTCAGCTTTGCCATCTCAGCATTTATCTTTTACCTTGCTATACCGAGTGGATCCGGGAATCCTGCTGTGAAAATGAATTATCTTGTTGATATAAAGGATGGATTAAATTTTCTACGTCATAATCCCTTGATCCTATCATTAGTCAGCATTGTAGCAATCACAAATTTTCTGGACGCGCCATTGTTCTCAATTGTGATCCCTGTATATGCCAAGTCCCTATTTGGAGACGCAACAAAATTAGGAATCATGCTCGCAACTTATGGTGCGGGAGCCATGATCGGATCTTTGGTCTTTGCCGCGATCGGCGCCAGACTACCAAGGCGTAATACTTTTGTACTCTCATTCATCCTGGTTGGATTGCCATACTGGATATTATTATTGAAACCCTCTTTCTTAATCATCGTAATATCCATGTTCTTGAACGGCATCCTGACAGGTCCACTTAATCCATTAATCATGACTGTCATGCAAGAACAGGTTCCTTCACAGATGAGAGGTCGTGTCTTCGGTATGATTAGCGCGGGAGCATACATAGCAACGCCTCTGGGGATACTTCTCGCAGGATTCTTAATGGAATCCTTATCAGTGTATATAACAATCAGTGTCATTGCCGCAGGTTATCTACTCGTGACTTGCACTCAAATCTTCAATAAATCCCTTCTGGCAATGAATAGAGAATAATCACATGGAAGATACTTGTTTGTTGATCTTTACATTTACTTAAATTGCCTCCCACATATAATGTCTGATTCGGCCCGGACTTATTACTGACAACCCATTGGAGGATCTGTCTGTACAAAAATCGCCAGTTGGAGTGATGACAGATGTATGATGGTATTTTGCGAATCAACTCTTAAAGATTATAGAAATACACCTTCAATAATTTTTTGATATATATGGAGATGAAAATGAATAAAACAAAACTTGAATTTCCCCGCTGGATATTTGCTGTTATCGCTATAGGAGGGTTGCTGGCCTCGGGTCTATTCCTAGGTATTATGTCCGTTGAGGGATACAATTTCCTGAGGTTAGCCCAGGCCCTGGGGTTTGGAGTTGTGGGTCTGGTTATGTTCTGGGGAGCGTATTCCCGGGGATAGGGAAGCCTTGATAGACCACCAAGGTTTATGGGAACTCGTAGGTTTACCCGATTCAATTGTCAGAGAGCTCTGAGGTTTTCATTCTCAATGCAATCAGGACTACGGGGATCAATAACAGCCCAAAGCTGGTCACGTGGTCGAGCTTTTTCTAGAATTTTGGTCATGGCTGGATTTCCCTTCAAAATGATTATGACAGGAGCTGGACTATGACTTTTGTCCTAAAATAGCGCAGACCGACTGAAAAAAACTTGACAGGGAGATAAAAAATATGTTACGATGTAATCGATTACATAATCCATGGTAATTTGCTAGTCCTGTGGTTAGCGTAAAGGTGTAACCAATAAATGATTATTCCTCCAACTGGAAAAATTCAAAAATGGGTTTGGCCGATTTGGGACTAGTATGGATAAAGAGCGTTCATAGATCATATGAAAGCTCTTTTTTATTTGATAAATTCAGAAGAAGGATATCTAAAAAAAGGAGGTACTGCTGCTAAATAAGTAATATTTTCCCCATATCCAAATTAATGTATAAGGAGATTTGAAGATGGCAAAAAAAATATTAATTTTGATCCTCACTGTTATTTTGCTCACCGCCTGTGCACCGGAGACTATTGAAGTTATTAAAGAAGTCGAAGTCGAAGTGCCAGTGGAAGTGGAAAAAGAGGTTATCGTCGAAGTCGATAAATCGCCAATTTCTGTGACTATCCCCTGGACCGGAGACGCAATGGAGCTCTTCCTGCCGGTTGTAGAAGCATTTGAAGCTGAATCCGGAATTGAAGTTACAGTTCTTCCTTACAAAACCGCTGATCTTGGCCCGCTTCTGCCAGCACAATTTATGGCTGAAGAACCCATGGCTGATGTGTTCATCATGTCCTGGCCCTGGTGGATCGAACAGAATACTGAGCACCTGGTCGACCTATCAGATATCGCGGCCGATGTAGATTGGCTGGGCAACCCAGTTGTTGTTGAAGGAAGCACCTATGGTATTCCTACCTATCTGTGGGTCAAAGGTGGATTCTGGTATTTCGAATCAGTCTTTGAGGCCAACGGTGTTACAAAACCGGAAACCTGGGAAGAATTTGATGCAATGGTGACAACCCTGGCTGAAGCTGACGGAATTGTGACTCCGTTTGGTTCCCCAGCAGGATACCCATTGGCTGACATCGTGGAACATTTCATGGCCGCAGTTGGAGGTCCAGAAATGATCCAGGGTATTATCGATGGATCTGTGCAATGGACAGATGCTGAGGTAAAGGCAGTATTCACCGATTACTTGATCCCCTTGCTGGATAATGGCTACTTCGATGATCCTGTAGATAGAGGTACTGCAGGAGAGCTCTGGATCGAGGGTGATTATGCCTTCCATTATTATGGAAACTGGATTGCAGAAAAAGTTGAAGATCCTACTGATCTGAAGATCATGCCTGTTCCAGGATCCACATCCATTGTCAGTGGTTCAGACTGGATGTTCATTCCGAAATATACAAATCGCGTAGAAGATGCGACCAAGTTTATCGAGTTTGTTATCAGTGAAGCAGGCATGAAGGCCCGTCTTGAATTGGGCGGACGCCTCTCCAGCCGAGCAGATATCTCTCTCGATGTGTATCCGCCATCCGAAGCGGCACTCGCAGAAACAGTGAGCACGTTCACAGTTTTGGGAGACCTGGACGACACCATTGGTGGTGAATGGCAGAGCACTTTCTGGGACCAGATCGCTTTATTGTGGGTTGATACTTCGGCCCTCGATGATGTTCTGACAACCCTTCAGGAGAATATGCCTGAGTAGTTTTTCAGATGTTCCTCGCAGCTGGCAAGTTCGGCTGCGAGGAACACTTATACCCAATCGACTCATAGAACAACAGAAAATTTATTGTAGAACAGCAATTATTTCCTATTCTTGAGACAATCCAGGGTTGTTGGTAACTGGAAATTTATCAATAACCTGCAGAAGTATAATTCCTTCGAGTGAAAGGCGGAGAATGATCATGAAAAACAGACTCAGCAAATTCCTGGAAGTGGTGATTTTTATTTTCCCGGCAGTGATCCTGCTGCTGATATTTGTTGTTATTCCAGCAGTAAAAACCCTTTCTCTGGCATTTCTTAACGCTGATGGGCAATTTGTTGGACTGTTGAATTTTAAGGAAGTACTGCTTTCAAAAGACATTATTAACCTTGAGAGGTTTCCAACACAATCCCCCCCCTGGGGTGCACTTATTCATAATGGGCTCTGGATAGCCATCCATCTACCTTCTGTAGTCGCCTTGGGTATGATCTTGGCTGTGATCCTGCGGGACGCCTGGGGTGGAAAGGTTATCAAATCGATAATCTTCCTGGGCATGATCACCCCCATGGTTGTTGGAGGCGGAATTGTCACCTTTATCTTTGATGAACGTTCAGGGGTTGTCAATGGAATACTGCGATTCCTGGGGCAGGACCAATGGATTCGATCCTGGATGGTGTATCCTGATACAGCGTTACTGGCCCTCATCCTGGGGTCGATTCTGCTCTGGACCGGGTTCAGTCTCATCTTGTATTCATCGGGTTTATCAACAATTCCCCAAGAATGGTACGAAGCAGCTGAGGTAGACGGAGCCAACTCAATTCAGAAGTTTTTCTATATCACTGTCCCATCCTTGAAACCAGTCACTATAACTGTCGTGTCCATGTCATTATTATGGGAGCTCAAAGTATTTGACATGGTCTATACCGCTACAGGAGGCGGCCCAGGTGCCTCATCAACTGTTTTGGCTTTGAGAATGTATTCCCTGGCATTCAGGGCTTTGGATCCAAATAGATCCGCAGTTATTGCCACCTTGCTGACAGTGTTGACGTTGGCAATTGGTCTTCTTCTGGCACGATCTACAAATAAGATTCAGGAGTGAACCGGGTAATGAAAAAAAAGAAATTTTCTTGGAAGCAGGTGATCATTAACTTAATCGCGTGGACGGCTGGACTGATCTGGATCATCCCGTTTATGGGTATATTAATGGCTTCGATCAGGCCCCAACGTGAATTGATCCACGGCTGGTGGAAATTGGAAGAGGTGACGATATCCTTCGCGAATTTCAAAAACGCCTGGTTCCATCCAACAGCCCCCATTGGAGAAGGCATCAAAAACTCCCTGATTGTTGCTGCGCCAGCAACCATTTTGCCGATCATTATTGCAACTCTGGCAGCTTACGGTTTGATGCGCTTGAAATTCCCGGGTAGAAGGGTATTGCTGGTTGGAATAGTCCTGCTTCTATCCATCCCGCAGCAAATGGTAGCAGTTCCCCTGTTTCAAACATTATTGGATTTTGGGATCCTCAACACATACCGCGGTCTGATCATTACCCATACTGCCTGGGGGATCATTTGGATAACGATCTTCATGAGGAATTACCTGACCACATTACCGCCCGAGGTAGAAGAGGCTGCCAGCCTTGATGGAGCCAACCGATTTCAAATATTTACAAGGATCATTTTGCCCTTGTCGCTGCCAGGTTTAGCGTCGGTTGCAGCCCTCCAATTCACATGGGTTTGGAATGATTTCTTCATGGCCCTGATTACTCTGTACGATCCGGAGAAACTGGTCGCAACCCAAAGGATACCTTTGTTAAAAGGCCAGTTCACTGTTGATTGGGGTGTTTTGTCTGCGGCATCACTTTTGGTGACAGCAATCCCCTTGTTGGTATTTGTGGTGCTTCAGAAATATTATGTAAAAGGGCTAATCGGCTGGACATCAAAATAATCCAGTTATTATTCAACTAAAGAGTCAATCGGGTGAAAGACAAATGATGTCCAATGCAACAATGCAAGATGTGGCTCAGAGAGCTGGTGTAAGTGTAGCCACCGTCTCTCGGGTGCTTAATGGGTCAGATAAGGTAATCGAAGAAACACGGGAGCGGGTTTTACTGGCATGCCAGGAACTGGATTATTCTTTACATCTGGCTGCTCAAAGATTACGGCTCGGAAAAACCAATACCATTTGTGTGATTCTGCCTTTCCTGACTCTTCCCTCAATTGTTGAGCGATTACGAGGAGTTCAGGAAGCTTTACTTGATAGTGGATATGACCTGATTCCGTTTAGCGTTGGCACGCCAGAATTGAGGGATTCGCGATTATTTGACCTGGCCAATAGGTCCCGGACAGATGGCTTGTTGATCATTTCTATGCCAATTAATGATAAACAGACTGCAAGGATCATCAAAAATGATATGCCTGTAGTTTTGATCGATTCAGACAAGCCGGAATTTAACAGGGTAAATGTAAGTGACCAGGTAGGTGGCCGGATGGCAGCGGAGCATCTGATCAATTTGGGACATAGGAAAATTGGTTTTATAAGCTCTCACCTTGAAAACCCTCTCCAGTTCTCATCTACTCTGAATCGTTTTCATGGCTATTGCAAAGCCCTAGAGGCTGCGGGTATACCGATAAATCCTTCCTACCAGAAAGAAGGTGAACATGGGCGGGAAGAGGCTGAAGAGATGGCTCTCTCCCTGTTGAAACAACCGGATCCCCCAACAGCGATCTTTGCTTCGAGTGATACAAAAGCAGTTGGAGTCCTTGATGCTGCTAAAAAATTGAACATCAAAGTCCCAGAGCAATTATCTGTGATCGGATATGACAATATTCGTGACGCCGAGTACTTAAATCTCACCACAATACAACAACCGCTGTTCCAGGCGGGACTTGTGGGTGGCGAAACCCTTTTACGTTTGATCGATCAACCACGTATGGGACCAGAAGAGATCATTCTCCCGGTTGAACTTGTCATTAGGGAAACAACAGCACCACCCAAAGCATAAATCAGGAAATGTAATATCGATATATCCAACTGTAATTTTCTTTGGTGAGTATGACAAAAAGACAGGTATTATGAAACCAAGCTCACTTCATGCCGAGTTTCTTAAATCCAAACGAGAGCATATTTTGATGTTAACTATTCATGGTGTGCATGAATGGAAAGTGGTTCCTGGCCTTCAAGATACCGGGGGACAAAATGTATTTGTTAATCAATTCTCCTCTGCCCTGGAGAAATTTGGTTATAAGATCACTATCGTCAATCGGGGAGGGTATTACCATCCGCGAACTGGTGATGAGCAAAAAGGTATTCATTATAAGGATAAATATCAACGAATCCTATATCTGGACGATGGATTGGATCAGTTTATTCGAAAAGAAGATATGTGTGACCGGGTACCAGAATTAGTTGAGGCGCTAGCAGAATTCCTTAGAGTAGAAGGAACAAAACCGGATTTGATCATTTCTCACTACTGGGATGCAGGTACCGTGGGCTGTATGCTCAAAGAACGTTTAGCTTCCGATATTAAACATGTTTGGGTCCCGCATTCCTTGGGCGCTGTTAAAAAACGCAATACACCTCCAGAAGCTTGGCAGGATCTGAGAATTCTGGACCGTATGGCTTATGAGGAAAAAATTCTCGATAAAATTGATTATAT
>Ga0180435_10000474_pt1 | contig 42061 bp, 40 predicted proteins | sample SS_ome_3_FD_132467 | JGI IMG/M metagenome (GOLD analysis project Ga0180435, IMG submission 132467) | Hypersaline lake sediment archaeal communities from the Salton Sea, California, USA - SS_3_S_1 metaG | ecosystem: Environmental > Aquatic > Non-marine Saline and Alkaline > Hypersaline >... | reverse complement strand
TCCATATTTTTCCCGTGTTTTGAAAAGAATAAATATATTTTCTCCATTCTAGCAGGATTGGGGAAAGTGTCAACTGTTATTATGAGGTTATACACAATTTCTTAGATTAATGGTGATATTCTTCCGGTTCTTTGTTTGTTATTTGGTTATATCTTTGTAAGAAGATCAGAGATTGAGATGTTCCATCCAGTAATATTGTTATAATCCATCCTGATTTTAATTTATAGCGGGAGTTTATTTCGTGAAAAGAACAATATTATCCGTGCTGGCGCATCCAGACGATGAATCTTTCGGTATGGGTGGAACCCTGGCAAAATATGCAGCCAGCGGAGTTGATGTCCATCTAATTTGTGCAACCAGAGGTGAGGCCGGGGAGGTTGATCCGGAGTACCTGGAAGGATATTCATCAATTGCTGACCTCAGAGTCGATGAACTAAACTGTGCAGTTAAGGAATTGGGTATCAATCCTGTTCGAATATTGGATTACAGGGACTCAGGGATGACTGGATCAGCGGAGAATGAACATCCGCGGGCATTGATCAACGCCCCTCTGGATCAAGTAGCCGGTGAGATCGCTGATGTCATCCGGGAGGTTAAACCCCAGGTAGTGTTGACTTTTGATCCAATCGGCGGCTACAGGCACCCGGATCATATATATATACACGATGCAGCGACCAAGGCATTTGCACTAGCAGGGGATCCTTCCTATCAATGTGAACTCCCTCCGTATCAACCTGCCAGATTGTTCTATCACACCATCCCGCGTTATTTTATTCGTTTCAATGTCCGCTTATTGAAATTGCTCGGAAAAGATCCCAGTAAATATGGTAAGAATCAAGATATCGATCTAACCCAAATGGCGGTTGATGAGTTTCCCGTACATGCCCGCATCAAATATGATGAATTCAAAGATAAAAAAGCAGCCGCTTCTGCATGTCATGCCAGCCAGGGCGGTCATGGGTTGACCCGTGGTTTTATGCGCTGGTTGTCCTGGCTGCTGGGAGCAAGATCTGCGGACCAGTTTATGCAGGCTTTTCCTGAGCCAAGCCCATCAAGTGTCAAAGATGATTTATTCTCATGAGAATGAACTATAGATTTCAGAGATTAGAAAAAAGATAAAAAAACACCTCCTGAAGTAATTTTCCAGAAGGTGTTTTTTTATATACCCAGATTGAAATCATTTAGGGAGTTTCATATGCAATAGAAAGCTTGAAATCACCTCTGAAAACATCAGCGACGCCGTCCCCATTGGTATGTTTCTCCTTAAACTGCAGCCTAATTTGAAAAGAATTGCTGGCAAGGGCATTCTGGAGTCCGGCAATACCACCGCTATTCATTGTTTGTATAGTGAGTGAAGGTAATTCTGCTTCAGAACAAAATCTAACAAATGATCCAGTTGCACCGGCCCCTGTAAAGTCCTCATATCCAACAGTACCATAGTTGTGCACGTATGCGCGAAGGCATCCAAGATTGCCAAAAGGATCACCCAATACATCATGGTCCACGATTTTGAATTTGGCAGTCAAAATGGTTGCGTTATCAGGAATGCCGCTGAGATCATAGGTCACAAATCCTTGCAAGCCAACATCATGGGATGTATCTCCGGCATTATTTGCATTGGTGCGGACATCGAGTCCATCTTCTACCTGACCACGGCTTGTTAATGTGATATTCACGTTATTTGTAGTTGGTGGAGCTGGTTCCTTGACTTTAATCTCCACCCAGAAAAAGCCGCTTGTGCTATTTTCGATCCCGAATATAACATCTGATGGGTCCCGAAGCTGCCAGTTACCCCGATAAGTACCTTCCGAGGCAGGGGCTGTCATATCAACTGATACATCCACATTCTGTCCGGGGTTAACTGTTCCTGAAGTGATCTGGACAGAACTGGGTGCGTTCATGGCGTCACCTCCAGAAAATACAATATCATACCCTGAAGTCCATGCACAGGAACCAACATTCTTGATGCGCCAGGTTTTAGTAAAAACCTCGCCCGGTTCAAACGTTGTTCCATCTGGTATGTTTACATCCTTTACAAATCTCCCAAGATTACAAGGGATCGGAGTGTTGGATGGGGTGGGTGTATCTGCTTCTGGGGTGATTGAAGGAGTTGGAGTGAGAGTTGCGGGTTCGCCCGAACCTGTATCTGGTGTATCTGTTGCTATTGGATCATCAGCCTCGAGTGAAGCGGCAGGGCCAGCAGCAACAGTCTCAGCCACCGATCTTTCAATGATCGCCGTTTGTTCCGCCGGGGAAAGGGACCCATTTGGCATATTGCATGCGCTGAGAATGATAAGCAATAGGACGAGAATTAACTTAATCAAGTGTCTTTTATGCATGATTTTCCTCTGTGAATAATGTTGTATGTCAACTTACTTGTATTTTAAACGATAATCTAGGTGGAAAGGTTACATTTATGATTGCTCTGGGACGAGATAGATTCCCGGAATACTGATCAGTGTAGTTAATCCCTTAATGATCATATTGCTAAAGAAGATCGACATAACCACTGCTGTTGGCATAATACCCCAGAATGCCAGGAAACTGAAAATGAAGCTGTCAATGGGTATGCTGAGCGCGTTGGAGACCAGCACTCTGGCCCATTGGTGTTTTCGGGTGACTCTTTCAACCCAGAAACGATAACCCTCTGTATCGATCAGCTCACTGATCACTTCAGCGATAATGGATGCGCCAACAATACGCCAGACAGGAGCCAGGACCAAGCCAAATTCGGATTGCGACCCAACAGAAAGGTCAGGTGGTAAGATCGCAACGATTTTAAAGAATAGGGCCATAATTAAATTGATAGCTGCCGCTGCCAGGATCAATATACGAGCGATTTTGATTCCAGCAACTTTGTGGACCATGTCCCGCAATGTAAAGGTCAGGGGATATATAAAAGTTCCAGCATCGATGGAAAAGCCAGCAACCATTACGATGCGCAAGCTGCCGACATCTGCCATCATCTGGGCCGCCACATAGAAGACCGAAACGAGGATAGCCGTGGAGAGCAGCTTGTTATTCAAATTCTTTGTTTCTTTTGTGTTGGCGTTCATACGTATTTCTTCAGTAAATTAACCCTGATCGAGCGCGCTTCTCACGTCATCTAGTAGTTGATTGCTTACGATCATTTCCCTGACCTGGTCAATCTCTGGACCCCATAATGTATCTCCCGGCTGGTAAGGAACTGTTTTCCTGATCGATTGGTAGGCGGCTTTTGTTCCAACACCGGGGTTCTTATTGGAATCTTTTCTAAGGCGCAGATCCAGGGCTCTGGCGGCAGTATATAATTCGATGGCCAAAACATGCCTGGTATTTTTGATTATTTTGTGTGCATTTCTGGCTGCAGTCATTGAGTTGGCATTGTGGTCTTCCTGTGCGGCTGATGTCGGTAAAGAATTCACTGAATCGGGAGTTGCCAGGGATCTGTTTTCTAGGACGAGGGAAGCCGCGGTATATTGGGGCATCATCATTCCTGAGTTTAGGCCTTCGGCTTGTTGGTTATCTACTAGCATGGCGGGGAGGTTTTCATTCAGCCGGCCATCTGTTAACCGGTAGACCCTTCTTTCAGAGATGCCGGCGATTTCTGTCATCGCGATTCCAAGAAAATCCATCACCATACCCACCGGTTCCCCGTGGAAATTCCCACCTGATATTGCTTCCCCTGCGGCAAATAATAAAGGATTATCAGTAGCTGCATTGATCTCACGACTGATGACCTTACTGGTAAATTCAAGTGTTTCCTTGGCGGGACCATGGACCTGGGGACCGCAGCGTAAGGAATATGCATCCTGGACTCTGTCCGTAGAATCAAGCAAAGTGCTCTCCCTGGTGAGTTTGAGGACTTGCTCGGCTGTTGCGATTTGACCCGGGTGTTGACGAGATTGGTGAATACGGGGATCAAATGCAGCAGATGTCCCAAGTAATGCTTCTAAGGTCAACGATAATGCGATATCTGAGATTTCCAATAAATTTCTAGCATCAAAACATGCCAGGGAGGCGATAGCCGCCGAAAAAGTTGCGCCGTTATTCAACGCAATGCCTTCTTTTGCTTCGAGGATGATCCTGGGAATACCTGCTTGCTCCATCGCTCGCTTTCCGGACATAACCGTACCCTGGTAATCTGCGAACCCTGATAAATCCTCCAGATCTTGATCATCAGTGGTCACAACCAGTCCTAGATGGGAGAGGGGTGCCAAATCTCCCGATGATCCCAGCGATCCTTGAGAGGGAATTACCGGATGAACGCTTTTATTGAGCATTTCAAGCAGTGTTTCGATCAGGATCAGCCGAACCCCTGAATAACCTTTAGCAAGAGTATTGGCCCTGATCAATATTGCAGCCCGGATTACTTCTGCAGGGAGCGGATTTCCGATCCCTACTGCATGACTCAAGATTAGGTTGCGGTTTAGCAATCTGGTTTCATCGCTGGAGATTTGTTTGTCAGCGAAAATTCCATATCCGGTGTTAATTCCATATACAGGCTCACCTTGGGAGATGATCCCTTCAACCCATTCGCGGGATTCCCTGATTTTTTTAGTGATCTTTGGAGATAAAATCACTTTCTCCTGATCGACGGCAACTTTGTGTATTTCGGTAATGGTGAGTGAGTTTCCATCAATTTGGATCATAGAGTTCGACCTTTCAATTTACTGGTTTCATTACCAGTCCAGGCTATAGTCCTGGCAGGGTGTGGTTTCTTTTTCAACAAATCTGTACATAGTAACGTTGGTAAAAGGTTCTCCAAGGATATTGTCATGCACAGCCCAGGAACGTAAACGGATCTGGCTCGCTGCTTTGGGTGAGCGGAAAGGTGAACTGTTGTCAAGCAATGGCAGCAGGTCACCATCTTTTGAAAACCCATCATTGATCCTGGACATGAATTTTTTGCCTGTCTGGTAGTGAAAATTGTATTTCTCGAAGATGATTGCTACGTGATAAAAGAGTGGTTCTACAAAAAATAGGTCTTGACCCATGCAGGCGGCAAAACTTTCAAACTGGAATAAAGATTCCTTGAATAAATGGGGGCCACGATAGATCTGACCGGGAGCCAATCCAGCCTCGAGCGCTTTCTGTTCTGCTTCCAGGTTTCGTTGATTTATGCCGAAATTGGTTTTTGTGCCGTCCGGTAGCCGGTCAACATCAAAACGGGGGGATAGAACATCATTCATCCCGTAGAGTAGGATGTGCAGCTGTCCATGGATGGTATCAGTTATGTGTCCGAATAATAACGGATCTTTTGCGTCAGCTTGGTGGTAGAACGCAAGCTCTGCGCTTGAAGAGCCAGCAGGGCAGTGCATTATAAAGAGATCCTGTCCTTGAGAGTCTTTTAGATCTTGCCCTATCTTGTATTGGGACAGGAGCCCAGGAGGAATGATTTGGGCGTAAGTCTCCCTTTTTTGATCGGCAGGAAGTTGATTAAGTCCAGCGATGGTTGAAGGAAAACTCATATTTTATTGTCCAAAAGTAAAAGCAAGGTTGAAATTATAACCCGATTTGCCTGAGATCTCTCTGTTTATCTCGTTCTGCATCCCGCTCTGCGATATCTTTTCTTTTGTCATGGAGCTTTTTGCCTTTGGCAACGGCAATTTCTATTTTGGCTTTCCCGTGAGATAAGTAGACCCGAAGGGGGATGATTGTATGGCCTTTAATTCTAACTTTATCCCACATGTCGAGTATCTCTTTTTTATGGAGAAGGAGTTTCCTGCGTCGATTTGGGTTATGGTTAAAGGCGCTAGCCTGTTCGTAGGGGTGGATGTAAGAATCAACCAGCCAGGCTTCCTCACCATCAACGTGAACATAAGCCTGATCGATGCTGATCTGGTGGTTGCGTATAGACTTAATCTCGGAGCCCTGGAGAACCAGACCCGCCTCAAAGGTATCCAGGATGTGGAAGTTAAAATAAGCTTTTTTATTCTTGGAAATTGTCTTGCCGCTCATGGGCTCATTTTAACACAGATTGCTTCTCAGGCATTTCCTCAATCAATCACGATTCTTGTACCGTATCCAATTTTGAACCAATCGCAATTGTTTTTAAAAGGAGGGTCGTAGGCAGGATTTACCCACCTGAAGATCCATTTTGCGTCGCTGTTTCTCATATTTATACAACCATGGCTCATCTGGTTTCCAAAATTATTGTGCCAGTAGGTGCCATGAAAAGCGACGCCAGTGTCATAGATGAAGAAAGTTGCCCAGGGTACACCAGGAAGCGCATAACTGCCTGGCGCGCCGGTAGGGATCAAGTCCCCCATATGCTTGGAAGGATACTTAGAGGTGACTTTAAAAACTCCCCGAGGTGTAGCTGTTGCTTTGGGGTTATCTAGAGAGACTTCTTTATGGCCTAGACCTGAGGAGATCTTTGTCTTGAAGACAAGTTTATCACCTTCAAAAGCAGATAACATTTGGTCTTTTAGAGAGACCATGATGTGTTTTTGTTCAGGAGGAACATGGATGCTGGTTGGCAGATATTCATTATCCTGAACCAGGCGCATATGTTCCTGGCGCACATAATAAATCTGATTAATCGCAAGCTGCGAGGTTAGTTCATACCAGGGTTTTCCATCAGGACCGCTTTTTATGCCTGTGATCCAGTGAGTGGTTTCGTAATACAGCCTATATTTCTTCTCCCAGCCTAGATATTCATTGAATTTATAGGCTTCAGTATAGGGGACAGTGATCTCGGCTAAATTGCCGCATTCGAAAATACTGTCAACAGGTTTGTTGAGGCGATAGCGTGTATGTTGAACATACACACCTGGTAAATATCCACCCCAGACGCGGTACCAATATGCCAGCGGGTGATCTCCATCTTGGATTTCCAGTTCGTAGTAGAGGTGAACAAGTTCATCAAAGCTGGTTTTGCGGACAATCTCACTATCATAATCCGGTTCTTTATAAATGTGTATGACTTTATCATCGGCAGCGATCCTACCGATGATTCCCCGAGTCATTTTGGTTCCAGGTAGAGAGGAACCAGGCGTAAAACCTGCGCCTAATAGTCCCAACATGGAAAGTTTTAGAAAGTTTTTCCGCGTGATGGAATTCAATCCACACCTCCAAACAAGATTCTATCGAAGAGTCCCAGGAAATACAAGTTAGGCTTTCCAAGTTACTGATGTGTTGTGAATCGTTTTTATTCCCCGATATAATAGAAGGGTCAGGGAGGAATCAATTGTATATTCCGGTCTACCGTAAAACACTCCTAACAGGGGAACTCGAAGAAAAGGCTGTCGCCCTGGCTGGGTTTTTGTCAAATTGTGATATTTGCCCCAGAAAATGTGGAGTAGACAGGATCGTTGGAGAAGTTGGAATTTGTGGCGTAGGTAAGAAAGTATGGGTCAGCAGTTATGGCCCTCATCATGGAGAAGAGGATCCCTTGCGTGGTGTAAACGGATCAGGAACGATATTCTTCAGTGGCTGCAATCTGAATTGTATCTACTGCCAAAATGCGGATATCAGTCAAAAATTGACCGGTATGGAAATTTCAACAAGAGAGCTTGCGGACCTGATGCTGGAGATGCAAGAGATGGCTTGTCATAATATCAATCTTGTATCACCGACTCATGTAGTTCCTCAGATTGTAGAAGCGATCTACCTGGCAGCTGAGGATGGTTTAACTCTTCCTCTTGTGTACAACAGCGGCGGGTACGATTCTATACAAACACTGCAATACCTGAAAGGGATCATTGACATCTACATGCCAGATATGAAATACAGTGATGAAAAAATCGGTCGTGATTTTTCCGATATTCCATCTTATCCTGTAGTGAATCAAGCAGCTGTTTTAGAAATGCACAGCCAGGTAGGGGATTTAAAAATATCAGCAGACGGAGTAGCTGAGAGGGGATTGTTGATCCGGCACCTTGTTTTGCCAAATGGTTTAGCCGGGTCACACCAAATCCTTCGTTTCATCGCCGAGATGATCTCTGTAGATACATACCTTAACATCATGGATCAATTTCGTCCCGCCTATCAGGCTTATCGGGAGAATGATCTGAACCGGAGAATTACGAGGACAGAATACCAGGATATTTTGCATTTTGCAGAAAGTTTGGGAATGACTCGTCTGGATTAACAAACAGCATTATTATTGTTTTCTTATTGGTACCAGATGTTATAATACGACCAGCCTGAAAGGCTGTATATAAATCCCTTTTTGTGAAATTCCACTGCAATTATCTATTCCCTGGTTTTTTTGGAGGTTTCTGATGTCTGGACATTCAAAATGGTCGACCATCAAACATAAAAAAGCAGCCACAGACGCTCGCCGTGGTGCTGTATATACCAAGTTAGCCCGAGAGATCCAGATCGCGGCCCGGGAAGGTGGTGGAGATCCAGAATCGAATTTTGGTCTGCGCCTGGCTATGGATCGAGCCAGATCTGAGAATATGCCCAGTTCCAATATCACACGGGCGATCAAACGCGGCACTGGTGAAGATAAAGAAGCTGCCCAGATGGAGAAGATCCATTATGAAGGATATGCTCCACATGGTGTTGCTGTAATATTGAACTGTATTACAGATAACCGCAACCGAACTGTGGCTGATATCCGACATGTTCTAACCAAACATGGAGGAAGCATGGGGCAGGAAGGATCCGTATCGTGGCAGTTCACGAGGAAATCATATTTCAATATTCCCCGCGGCGACCTTAGTTTTGATGATTTATTTGAGATTGCTGCCGAGGGAGGAGCGGATGATGTGATCGAGGAAGATGAGTATTTTGAGATCATAGGTCCGGTCGAAGTCTTTAAAACTATTTTCGACAAGTTGAAAGCTTCCTCTATTGTTCCGGAAGCCTCAGGTTTGAGAATGGACCCAAATCAAGAAGTTGAACTGGACTTGGAAAGTACTGTTCAGGTAATGAAAGTGATCGATACCTTGGAAGAACTGGATGATATTCTGGAAGTATATACGAATTTGAAGATAAGTGATGAAGCTCTGGAAGGGCTGGCATAACTTATATGTCTGAATCGAGGGTAGTGATCGGAATCGATCCGGGTACTGCTATAACCGGATATGGATTGATCAAAGAATCAAAGAACGGTGGTCTGACCTGGCTGGCACATGGCGTGATCACCACAAAAAGTGATTGGGATGAACCCCGCCGCCTGTTGCATCTATATCGGACTTTATTAACGATCATAACGGATTCGAAACCGGATTGCTGTGCCGTCGAGAAATTATTCTTCCAGAAGAATGTGAAGACGGCATTAAATGTAGGGCAGGGCCGCGGAGCAGCCTTGATCGCTATCGCGGAAGCTGGTTTGGAGATTGGAGAATATACACCATTAGCAATAAAGCAAGCTGTTGTTGGGTACGGAAAAGCAGATAAGAAACAAGTCCAGCAGATGGTAAAAATCCTGTTAAACCTTAAAGATGTTCCGCGGCCGGATGACGCTGCTGATGCTCTTGCAGTCGCTATTTGTCATTTGCATTCCACTCGAGGGTTTAGCAAACACACCTATGATTGATCAGACAATTTTCCTTCGCTTTGGCGCATCATTATTGATAGGCATATTAATTGGCATGCAGCGTGAGTATGCTCATGGTTACAGTAAAGGAACGGGCTTATTCGCTGGTGCAAGGACGTTTGCATTAATGGGCCTGGTTGGTTCGACAGCGGCCTTTCTTGCGGATACTCTGGGTTCGATCTGGATTTTGATCAGCATTATCGGAATGATGGGACTGATGGTCATCGTAGCTTATTATGTGACCGCGATGGAAAGAGAGGAAATTGGTCTAACTACCGAGGTTGCGGCTTTTATCACTGTCCTGATCGGTTCGGTATGTTATATCCATTCCATAGAATTAGCAGCAGCGATGGGTGTAGTAACCACCGTATTACTTGCAGTAAAAGGGGAGTTCCGCCAATTTGTAAAAGTAATCACCCGGGAAGATGTTTTTGCCACTCTTCAATTTGCGGTGATCACAGCTATCGTTTTACCTGTTTTACCGAATAAAACCTTTGGTTCTCCACCATTTGACGTTTTGAATCCAGCCAAGATCTGGGAAATGGTGATATTCATTTCAGGGATCAATTTCCTGGGCTATATCCTGGTTAAAGTAGTTGGCCCAAAGAAAGGATTAGGAATCAGCGGTTTACTGGGAGGCCTGGCATCGAGCACTGCTACAACGATGAGCTTTTCGGAGCGCAGTAAATCCCAGACGGGGATGGAAAAACCTTTTGCTGTTGCGATCATAGTAGCCTGGATCATCATGTTTATTCGGGTCATGGTCGAAATAGCTGTTGTAAATAGTAAACTTCTTCCAGCTGTTTGGCCAGCTTTGGCAGCTATGGGTCTTGTTGCATTGATTTATGCAGGATATCTTTACTTCTCGCAAGCAGCTATCGATGAAGAAGAGCTGGCTTTATCAAACCCGTTTGAACTGAGTACCGCGATAAAGTTTGGTTTGATCTATGCCCTAGTAATATTGGGTACAAAAGCGGCTGAGATATATATCGGAGAAAAAGGAATTTATATAACCAGCATCATAGCTGGTTTGGCTGATGTAGACGCAATTACTCTGTCAATTTCTGATCTTACCCGGACCGGAGGAAGCATTTCGCTGGAATCAGGCAAATTTGCGATAATTTTTGCCACGATATCCAATACGCTGACCAAGGGTGCCCTGGTATTCTCAATCGGTTCTATGGCACTTCGCAAATATATTTGGCCTATTATGGCATTGATGGTTGTTATTGGTCTCGGATTCGCCTTTTTAATATGAGAGAAAATATATGATCGCAAGTATCCAAGGACAAGTAATCCAAATAGGCGAAGACAGTCTGGTAGTAAAGGTCGGGGGGATTGGTTATCTGGTTTATGTGACTGAATTTCTAGTTCAATCACAACGCCGGGGAGAGGCAATATCACTATTTACTCATTTGGTTGTTAGAGAAGATTCGCTCACTTTATTTGGGTTTCGAGATCAAGAAGAGGTTACGTTATTCCAGGAATTGATCAAAGTGAATGGAGTAGGGCCAAGATTGGCCCTGGAAACCCTATCTACGCATAATCCGGACGTGATCAAGCGAGCTGTCCTGAATAAACAGGAAGAGATATTCGCTCAGGTCTCCGGAATTGGTAAGAAGACAGCTCAGAAGATACTTTTAACTCTGGAGGATCGGATCAGTTTCACCGATGCAATGGTTATTTCCCCGGAAACTGCGGGGATCAACGCAGAGGTCCAGCAAGCATTGGTCACCTTGGGTTATTCGGTATTGGAGGCACAGGCAGCTCTCCAGACTTTGCCGGATGATGCTCCATTGGACCTGGAAACCAGGCTCACGATCGCCCTCAGGTTCTTTAGTTGAGAGGTCTCTTACTAGACAAGAAGCCGACTATCAGTTATCATTTTTTCGGTTACATAACATCTTTTCTGATAACAAAAAATTCTAGGTAATCGATCAGAAAAATGACTGGATCGAAAGTCATTTTTTGATTTGCTTTATTAATTACAGCGGAGGTATCGTGACTGAATCCATTAATCAAATTACATCAGAGTTTAAGAAATTTATTGATGATTTTCAGCCTACGGCTGGGGTGCAGAGTGTTGGTTCTGTGCTGGAGTCTGGCGATGGAATTGCCCGTGTAACCGGACTCGCCGACGTGCAGGCTCAAGAATTGGTCCAATTTAAGAATGGCGTTATGGGAACTGCCTTTAACCTCGAAAAGGACCATGTAGGTGTGATCATCATGGGTGAATATGATGAGATCGTTGAGGGCATGGAAGTACGCTCCACCAATCGTATTACATCAGTTCCAGTTGGTGACGCACTTATCGGGCGAGTTGTGAACGCTATTGGAGAGCCTATTGATGGGAAGGGCCCAATTCACAGTACAGGTTTTCGGCCTGTTGAATTCATCGCGCCTGGTGTGATCGAACGAAAAGATGTAGATGAGCCCCTCCAGACCGGAATTAAAGCAATTGACTCCATGATTCCGATCGGGCGTGGACAGCGCGAATTGATCATTGGTGACCGGCAAACTGGAAAAACAGCCATTGCCCTGGATACGATTATCAATCAAAAAGGTAAAGGGGTTATCTGTATCTATGTGGCGATTGGCCAGAAAAAAGCAGGTACCGCCAGGACTGTTGCGATCCTTGAAGAGCATGGAGCCATGGAACATACAATTATTGTTTCTGCTTCAGCTGAAGAACCCAGTGCATTGCAGTATATTGCTCCGTACGCTGGTTGCGCGATGGGTGAAGAGTTCATGTCCCTTGGGCAGGATGCATTGATAATCTATGATGATCTTTCAAAACATGCCTGGTCGTATCGTGAACTTTCTTTGCTGCTCAGGCGTCCGCCCGGGCGTGAAGCTTATCCGGGAGATTTGTTTTATCTGCACTCTCGCTTGTTGGAAAGAGCAGCCCGGCTGGCTGATAAATTTGTGATCGTTCCTGATAAATTCAAAGAAGCATTGGCTGAAGAGAAGGATGCTGTGAACGGGAAAGTATATGGCGGCCCATTGGCAAAAGATGATGCCAAACATGATCTTGAGGCTGGCGCTAAAGGTAAGATCGTGAAAGTGAAAGGCACCGGTGGTTCCTTAACTGCGCTGCCGATCATTGAAACTCTGCTTGGTGATGTGTCAGCCTATGTTCCGACAAACGTTATTTCGATCACTGATGGACAAATCTACCTCGAAAATGACTTATTCTATTCCGGAATTCGCCCTGCAATTAACGCTGGAATCTCGGTCTCACGTGTTGGAGGAGATGCCCAGCTCAAAGCTATGAAACAGGTTGCCGGCCAGCTGCGGCTGGAAATGGCTGCCTTCAGAGAATTAGCGGCATTTGCCCAATTTGGTTCTGATCTTGATAAGGCTACTCAGGCCAGGTTGGATAGAGGACGGCGCTTGCGTGAAATTCTCAAACAACCCCAGTTCTCTCCTGTTCCGGTTGCTAATCAGATCGTGGTGATATATGCGGCAACCAATGGGTATGCGGACGAAATTCAATTGGATGATATGGCCAAATGGGAAAATGAGTTAAATCGCTATATCGAAAATAGTCACCCGGATCTGCTTTCTGCCATTATGGAAGAAAAACAGCTCACAGATCAGATCAAAGAACAGCTTAAGGGTGCCTTGGACGGGTTTTCACTCTAAATGATAAATGGAAAGCCAGTTATCTCCAGGAAATGATATATGGCAAATGCTAGAGAAGTAAAACAACGCATCAAAAGCGTCAAGAATATTTCCCAGGTGACCCGGGCTTTGCAGGCCGTTAGCGCCAGCAAAGTGCGGAAAGCTATTGATCAGCTTGACGATACCCGGCCTTATTCAGTAAAAGCCTGGCAAGTGCTGCAGCATATAGCGGAGCAGCCAGATCGATCAACTTTGCACCCGATGCTGGCCCAACATGCTGAAGTCAAGCGAGTTTTAGCCATTGTTATCAGTGGCGATCGAGGTCTGGCAGGTGCTTTCAACTCCAATTTGATCAGAAAAGCAGATGAGTGGGCTGAAACCGTTGATGTTCCGGTGAAATACATAGCTGTCGGAAAACGTGGCCGCGACCAACTATTGAGAAGAGGGAAAGATATTTTGGCTGAGTTCAGTAATTTACCAGCCCAGCCATCTTATAACGATATCTCTCCAGTAGGTTATATTGCTGTTGATCAGTACTTGGATGACGAAGTGGATGAGGTATACCTGATCTATACAAAATTCGTCAACCGAATGAACCACCAGCCCGTTGTTAAAAAGATCCTCCCTCTAGACCCTGATTCAGAGGATCGCGTGAAGGATTTTGAGATCAAAGAGTCATTGGTTGGTGGATATATATTTGAACCAGATCAAAGATCACTTCTGGATGAGATCATACCGAGATTCACAGTTCTCCAGGTGTTCCACGCTGTGATCGAATCCCTGGCTAGTGAGCACTCTGCCCGTATGGTGGCAATGAAGAACGCGACTGATAATGCAACTGATCTGGCAGACGTGCTGCAGCTTGAATACAACAATGCCCGGCAGCAGGCTATTACAAATGAAATGCTTGATATTGCGGGTGGTGCAGAGGCAATCTCAGAATAGTTGAAATTAAGAGTAAAACCTGAAAGGATTATTTGAGTGGAGGGTGTAATGACAGATGCCAGTGGAAAGATCATCGAAATTAAAGGTGGCGTGATCGATGCTGAATTCGATGCAGGAAATTTACCGAAAATTTATGATGCCCTGGTTGTGGAAGTTGAGGATGGCGAAGATGTTATCCTTGAAGTAGAAAACCATCTGGGTGGCGGAGAAGTCCGCTGCGTTGCGATGGGTCCAACTCCTGGTCTGAGGCGAGGCATGAAAGTAACTGGAACTGGCGCTCCCATCAGGGTGCCTGTTGGGGAGCAAGTGCTGGGTCGGGTTATGAATGTTCTGGGAAATCCTGTAGACGGCAAGGGTGAGATCGTATCAAACGAATATTACCCAATCCACAGGTTGGCCCCATCTTTCGAAGAACAATCCACAGAAGTCGAGGTGTTTGAAACTGGCATAAAATCAATTGACCTGGTTGCCCCTTTTACTAAAGGTGGTAAAACCGGAGTATTTGGCGGCGCGGGCGTCGGTAAAACTGTCATCATCATGGAGTTAATCCGTTCAGTTGCCACAGAACATGAGGGAAACTCGGTATTTGCTGGCGTTGGTGAACGAACCAGAGAAGGTACTCAACTTTACAGGGAAATGCTGGAATCTGGGGTAATGAAAGACACTGTCATGGTATTCGGTCAGATGAATGAGCCCCCCGGACCGCGCCTTCGGGTCGCTTTAACCGGATTGGCGATGGCTGAGAAATTCAGAGATGAAGGCCGTGATGTCTTGATGTTCATTGATAATATCTTCCGGTTCAGTCTGGCGGGTGCTGAAGTATCAGCTTTATTAGGTCGGATGCCATCCGCAGTAGGGTATCAGCCGACTCTGGCAACTGAAATGGGGAACCTGCAGGAACGGATAACGAGTACAAAAACCGGATCTATCACTTCCATGCAAGCCATATACGTTCCCGCGGACGATTATTCAGATCCAGCACCAGTTGCTACCTTCACACATCTGGATGCCACCATCGCTCTGGAACGTTCCATCTCTGAAAAAGGGATCTACCCAGCCGTGGATCCTCTTACTTCCACATCCCGGATCCTGGACCCAAATATCGTGGGATCTGAACATTACGATACCACCCGGCGTGTGCAAGAGGTGCTCCAGAAATACAAAGATCTGCAGGATATCATTGCTATTCTGGGTATGGATGAACTATCAGAGGAAGATAAGGTCGCAGTATCCCGGGCCAGGAAAATTGAACGATTCTTCTCCCAGCCGATGTTTGTTGCAGAACAGTTTACAAACCTCCCTGGTAAGTATGTTCCTATCAAGGAAACCGTTCGAGGTTTCAGTGAGATTCTGGAAGGAAAATATGACCATTTGCCAGAAGATGCCTTTATGATGGTAGGAACGATTGATGAAGTAGTAGAAAAGGCTGAAAGACTGGGTGTAAGTTAGGATCAGGAGTTTTAGTTATGCCAATCAGGTGTGAAATAGTTTCCCAGGATCGCCTGGTCTACGAAGGCGACGCAGACATAGTAATGGTTCCTGGATCTTTGGGTGAGATGGGTATTCTCCCAGGACATGCCCCATTATTATCATCTCTGGAAATGGGTGTTATCCGAGTTAAGACTGGAAATACAGAGGAGATCTTTACTGTAACTGGGGGTTTTATTGAAGTCCAACCAGATATTGTAACCATTATGGCAGATGCGGCAGAAAATGTGCAAGATATTGATATTGATCGGGCTGAACAAGCAATGGAACGTGCAAGTCAGCTTCTGGAAGAATATAGCACCACAGATGCAGAAAATTATATGCGCATCCAGGCAGCATTACGCCGTTCAAATCTGCGTCTAAAGGCCGCAGAGGAGCACCGCAAACGCGGACATCGCTCACGACCCCCCGGTATGGGTTCAGCATAACAGGATATTTATGGCATTTTTATCGCAGGACTTTGGGATTGATCTAGGCACGTATTACACCATGATCGCCGAGGAAGGTGTACTTCTTGAGCGTTGGCCAACGGTGGCAGCTATTGCTATTGATGAACAGAAAATTGTTGAATTTGGGCAGGCTGCTAAAGATATGTTTGGTCGTGTTCCAGACTCCCTTGAAATTTCCCAACCATTAAAGCATGGTGTTATTGCTGAATTTGAAGTAACGATGTTATTGCTAGACCGGCTGATCAAGAAGGTTACCGGGTCAATTCGATTAGTTCGTCCTCGGATTATGGTGACTGTTCCTTACGGAGTTACTAGTGTGGAAAGCAGAGCGGTCCAGGAAGCGGTTCTTGAAGCTGGGGCGCGCGAGGTATTTTTAATCCCTCAACCTTTAGCTGCTGCAATTGGAATTGATCTTCCGATTAACACACCTACGGGTAATATGATCCTAAATTTGGGCGGTGGAGCGACACAAGCAGCTGTCCTGGCAATGTACGGTATTGTTTCTGCGGGCACCTTGAGGAAAGGTGGGGCAGACCTGGACGAAGCCATAGCTACCTATGTCCGGCGGAAATATGGCTTAATTATCGCTCAACCAACGGCAGAAAGAATCAAACTAGAGATTGGAGCTGCGGTGCCGATGGAAGAGAAATCGGGAATTGAAGTTCAAGGACAGGATCAGGTAACGGGTCTTCCTCAGCCGCTTACTTTAACGACAGGAGAGATCGTAGAAGCTTTACAGGATCCTCTTAAGGAAATCATTGAAACAGCTCGAAAAGTATTGGAGAAAACACCTCCAGAGCTTGTATCTGATATTATCGATCGGGGTATCGCACTCAGTGGCGGCTCAGCGCTGCTTCCTGGAATGGAAAAACTGTTAACTAAAGAATTGGGTGTGCCAACGTACCTGGTGGATAATCCGACAACATGTGTTGTAGAAGGTGCTTCCAAAGCTTTTGGTCCGGGTATCTTCCCAAAGATCCGACGAAACCTCATTTCTTGAGATAATCTTCATCCTGAAAAAATTAAATCCGTAACCATTTCCAGTTACGGATCATTTTTATTTGTGCAACATCTTTGATTTTATTTCAGAAAATAACTGAGCTTTTGGAGATGAACTGCGGGATCGATATGTTCGATTTGCACTCCATCTGGGGTTTTGATATAGGTGGGAGCATAGTTAAGAATTGAGGTGATCCCAACCACAACCAGGTCATCGATCACGTCCTGAGCATATTCAGCGGGGATAGCGAGAACTGCGATCTGGATGCCTTTCTCAGCTACAAAATCGCACATTTTCCGGATATCTTTGACAACAAGATCACCAATCTGCCTTCCAATTTTCTTAGGATCGACATCAAAGATTCCTGCTACTCGAAAACCCCGATTTAAAAATCCTTTATATCTGGCCAAGCCGCTGCCGAGATCACCAGCGCCGATGACGATCATATCCCAGACTGTGTCAGTATTTAAGATCTGGTTCAGTTTACCAGTAAGGAATTCAATTTCATATCCTTTGCCACGCTTGCCCAATTCTCCAAAATGTGAGAGATCCTTCCGGATCTGGGCAGCAGAAATATCCAGGAGTTTTCCCAGTTCTCGTGAGGAGGCGTAGTTATAACCATCTTTTTTCAACCGATTCAACGCTCTAAGATATAACGGGAGACGACCGATAATAATACGAGGGATTTGTGGTGTCATTAATCTTTCCAATATTTTGATCCTATTATTATTAATTGGGTTTTTATGAGAATTTTTACAATTTTACCATACTAAGCTTAGAAACTTGAGAATGGTATAATAGCGAGGAAATTAGGCTTTATTGATCTGGAAATATAATTTGTAGGGGGTATTTCTATGACCATGAATCAACGGTGGAACGGCCAAAGGTTCAGGTCTGGAATCCAGGAAGGAAACTCACTCATGTATTTTGACGAAGTTATTATCGATGTCATTGGTGGAAAAGGTGGCGATGGTGTCATTCAGTTTCGCCGCGAAAAATTTGTTCCTCGGGGTGGTCCAGATGGAGGTGATGGTGGACACGGCGGGAATGTGATCTTGCAGGTGGATCCACATGAGAATACACTTTCGAATTTTCGGCATCAAAGGATTTTTAGAGCACAAAATGGATCAAGAGGGGGAGGAAAGAATCAAACAGGGGCATCTGGAGAAGACCTGATAATAAAGGTCCCGCCTGGGACGATGGTTTTCAATGAGGGAGATGATTCCTTCATGAGTGACCTTATTGAATACGGGCAGCAGTTAGTTATCTGTACGGGGGGGCGTGGGGGAAGAGGTAACGCGCGATTCAAGACCTCGAAAAACAAAGCTCCCAGAATTGCGGAAAAAGGTGAGCCACCTGAAGAGAAAACCATCAGGTTAGAACTAAAGTTAATTGCCGATGTAGGTATTATCGGTGTTCCCAATGCAGGGAAGTCTACATTGCTATCTGTGGTCAGCAACGCAAAACCGAAAATTGCTCCCTATCCGTTTACGACACTCCAGCCGAATCTTGGTGTAGTGGAACTGGATGATGAGATCCAGTTAGTTATGGCTGATATCCCTGGTTTAATCGAAGGTGCTCACCGTGGAGAAGGGTTAGGGCATGATTTCCTGAAACACATTCAGCGCACCAGGGTCTTGATCCATCTTCTGGATGGACTTTCGGACGAACCATTCCTGGATTTGGCCCAGATTAATTCTGAACTCGCTTTATTCGATCCGGCGTTGGGTGATAAACCCCAGATTGTGGCTTTAAACAAAATGGATTTGCCAGAAGTTGAGGCAAAGTGGGAAAAATTAAAAGAACAGCTTAGTGATAAGGGATACCAGGATATTTATGCCATTTCTGCTATCACGAATCAGGGAATTAGACCTATCCTTTATAGGGCTTCGCAGCTATTGGAAGAAACTCCGGAATATGAATACAGAGTAGAAACTGATGATGAGATGCCGATCTATCGATATGATAATGATCCCCAAGATTATTTCATTCTTAAAACAGAAAGCGGTTGGCGAATATCTGGTAAAGCCCTGGAACGGGCAGCGGCAATGACGTATTGGGAGCATTTCCAATCTATCCGAAGATTCCATAAAATTCTTGAAGCAATGGGTGTGGATCGGGCGCTGAGGAAAGCAGGTGTTGAGCCCGGTGATATTGTGCTTATTGGTGACCATGAATTGGAGTGGGAAGAATGAGGAAAACCAGGATTGGTTATTTCGGAGGGACTTTCGACCCTCCACACCTGGGTCATATTATCCTTGCAGCAGAAGCAAAACACTACCTGGGTCTTGATAAGTTCAGGTGGATCATAACTCCAGAACCTCCTCATAAAAAAGAGAGAATCATTTCCCCTGTGCACTATCGTCTGGAAATGCTCAAGCTTGTTATCGGAAAACTTGGGATGTTTGAAATATGTGAAATTGATCTTCAACGTGATCCTCCCCATTTTGCGGCGGATACTGTGGAAATTCTAAAAAGAGAAGATCCTTCATCAGATCTTGTATATATTATTGGAGAGGACTCTTTAAGAGATTTACCTGATTGGTATGAAACCAACCGATTCCTTACAAATATTGATCAACTAGCAGTAGTTCCCAGACCAGAGATATCGACTGATTTGGCTCAATTGAACCAAGCGATACCGGGTATTTCAGAAATCACGATTTTCATTCCAAATGTTATGCTTGAGATATCATCCAGCGTTATCCGTAAGAGAGTTCGTGAAGGTGCTCCTTTTGAACATTTTCTGATAGATAGTGTGGCTGATTACATTAAGGCGAATAATCTTTACCTTCCTTAGAATAAGAAAATATGCCTGCAGAGGCTATAACCTGAAGAGGTGATATGTCATTTCAAACTATAATTTCCGCTGCTGAACTGAAGAAGAATCTGGATAACCCAGATTGGGCAATAATGGATTGCCGTTTTGATTTTGATAAACCGGAAATGGGTTATCAGGAATACCTGGCTGGACATATCCCCGGATCTATGTATATTGATCTTGACCGGGATCTTTCTGGCGAGATCATACCTGGAAAAACTGGCCGGCATCCACTTCCGGACAAGAAGAAACTGGCTGATCGGTTTTCTTCCTGGGGAATTGATAGTTCGACTAATGTGGTCATTTATGACAATAAGAATGGTGGCTTAGCTGCCAGGATGTGGTGGTTGTTGCGTTGGTTAGGACATGAGAATGCAGCTATCTTGGACGGAGGTTGGCCCGCCTGGGGTATTGAAAAATTTCCAATTGAAACAGGAGAATTTTCCAGAGAGGCAAGGGTGTTTTCTCCGGCAGAACACCCGCAATATGTAGTTGATGTGAATTTTATCGAGGATATCAGGTTGGATCCAGATTATTTACTGGTGGACTCCAGGGGAGCCGAGCGTTATTGGGGTATAAACGAAACCATAGATCCAGTGGCCGGTCATATCCCGGGAGCCATAAATGCTCCTTATGCTGGAAATCTGGATGAGAAAGGCTTCTTTTTGAAAGCCGAGTTGTTAAAAGAACGTTTTGATAATTTACTGGTTGGTATTCCAGCCGAACAGGTGATCTTTTATTGCGGGTCTGGAGTAACTGCATGCCACAATATTGCCGCCATGGTTGAAGCTGGATACGATATGCCTAAACTTTATAACGGTTCCTGGAGTGAATGGATCACAGATCCGAGCCGGCCAGTAGGACCATAGAGGACCAAGATCCAATGACATTTCGTGTTGCTTTGGCCCAAATGGCGTTAGATCCTGGCGATCTTGTGGGAAATGATCGTAAAGTTGAGGATGCAGTGGGTAAGGCTTCGGAGAATAGAGCTGATATCGTACTGCTTCCTGAACTGTGGGCGAGTGGTTTTGACCTGGCCCGGACTACTAAATATGCCAGTATCCTCGGTGATGGTTGGTTCGCGCGTATGAAGGAATTGGCAGTTCAGAATGAGATTGCCATAGGGGGATCTCTGATCGAGGAATTCCAGGGAGATTATTTTAATACATTTGCTCTTTACAACGATAACGGCGAACTTCTTGGGTCATATCGAAAGATCCATTTATTTCAGATGCTTAAGGAAAATCTCCATTTCAAACCGGGAACAGAGATTAAGATTTTCGACTCTCCCTGGGGAAGTTTAGGAATGGCAATTTGTTATGATTTGCGATTTCCTGAAATATTTAGGAGCATCGCAGTGAAGGGGGCAAAAATGGTCCTGCTCGTTGCGGAATGGCCCGAGCGCAGAATAGAACACTGGAAAACGTTACTGCAGGCCAGGGCGATTGAAAATCAATGTTTTATTGCGGCAGTCAATAAGACCGGTTCAAGTCAGGGAGCCGTTCTGGGAGGCTGCAGCACAGTTGTGAACCCCATGGGTGATTTTTTAGTGTTGGGAGATGAAAAAGAGGCTGTACTCATAGCCGATATAGACCTGGACGAGGTTGCCAGAATTCGTAGATGGATGCCGGTTTTCGAAGATCGCAGACCTGATGTTTATTAGTGGATAAGTATTTCATGCCAACACAAATTCTAACTATTTTTCGCTATATATGTAATATTTAAAGCAGGAAATACATCGATTGTAGGCTTGGGCGAAGCTTTCGTGTTATTTTTCACAAATATAAATGATTTAGTGTATAATGTCCCGCGGTGTCTTGTGGATGTAGAAATTTGATAGAATATGAGTCTCATATTTACGTATGGTTTCTTTGAACTTTGGACACATATTCGGAGATTATTAATTTTATTGTCAGGAAGTGTATATGCTGGAAGAATTTTTTCAACCAAAATCAGTAGCTGTTATTGGTGCCTCAACTTCGCCCGGAAAGCTCGGATATGCTGTTCTGGAAAACTTGGTGGAAGGGGGTTATGTAGATGTAGGCACGATTTATCCTATTAATCCAAAAGCCGATGAGATCCTCGGACAGAAAGCCTATCCCACTGTTCTTGAAGTCTCAGGTGATATTGATCTGGCAGTGGTGGTTATCCCATATAAATATGTTCCTGCGATCCTTGAAGATTGCGGAAAAAAGAATATCCCTGCTGTGGTTATTATCAGCGCTGGGTTCCGAGAAGCAGGTATGGAAGGGCTGGAGCGGGAATTAGAACTGGTGGAAATTGCCAGTAAGTACGATATCCGACTAATTGGACCAAACTGCTTGGGAATTATTGATACTTTTACCCCTGTAAATGCCTCATTCTCAGCTGGAACTCCACCCCAGGGGCCGATGGCTTTTATGTCCCAATCTGGCGCTCTCGGGACTGCGATCCTGGACTGGGCTCAAGCAGGACGCTTAGGCTTGTCGAAATTTGTCAGCCTTGGAAACAAAGCCGATGTAAGTGAGATTGAATTACTGACTGCCTGGGCAGATGACAAAGACACCAATGTGATCCTGATGTATAGCGAGGGATTACCCAATGGCCAGAGATTCATTGAAGTTGCCCGAGATGTAACGAAACGAAAGCCCGTTGTAGCTATTAAATCTGGTGTGACAAAATCCGGTTCTCGAGCTGTATCCTCGCACACGGGCTCCCTGGCAGGGTCTGAAGAGGCTTACCAGGCGGCTTTCCAGCAGGCTGGTGTCCTGCGAGCCCCAGATATGGCAAGTATGTTCGATATGGCGCTCGCTTTGGGTTATCAACCGCTTCTTAAGAATGACCGTATTGCGATTATTACAAATGCAGGAGGTCCCGGTATCCTGGCAACTGACGCCCTTGAGCGCAGTGGTATGAGCCTGGCTCGATTGCAGGTTGAAACGATTCAAGAATTGGAAAAATTCCTACCCGACGCGGCCAGTGCAGCTAATCCGGTCGATGTCTTAGGAGATGCCAAAAGTGACCGCTACCAGTTCGCTCTGGACACTGTCGCGAAAGATCCTAATGTGGATGGCATTATGGTTGTGTTAACGCCGCAGGCAATGACCGAAATAGGTGAGACTGCCAAAGCTGTTGGTGAATTGTCAAAAAAGATAGATAAACCGGTATTGTCCTGTTTTATGGGAGAAGCTAAAGTAGAGGAAGGCATTCGTATACTTAGGGAATACGATGTCCCGAATTACTCCTTCCCCGAACGGGCATCTCTGGCTTTTCGAGCTATGTCACAATACAGGGTGGTCACTGAACGAACCGACCCGGTATACGAAAAATTCGATGTAGATATCAAAGCGGCCAAGAAAGTTATAGATGGCGCAAAAGCAGATGGCCGCTTCGCTATTGGTGACGCTGAAGCATGGGATATACTCAAAGCATACGGATTGAATATCCCAAAATCAAGGCTCGCAAAAACAGCAGATGAAGCGGTAGAACTTGCTGCGGAAATCGGCTATCCTGTGGTTATGAAAATTGCCTCACCGGATATTCTGCACAAGACAGATGTTGGCGGTGTGAAAGTTGGATTGGAATCGGCTGACCAGGTGCGTGATGCTTTTGATTTGATGATCTATCGGACAGAACGATACATTCCGGAAGCGGATATTTGGGGCTGCCAGGTCCAGGAAATGGCTCCTCCTGGTGGATTGGAAGTGCTGATCGGTATGAATAGGGATCCGCAATTCGGTCCACTGGTTACATTTGGCCTGGGTGGAATTTACGTAGAAGCCCTCAAGGACGTTACATTCAGGGTCGCACCCTTCACCAGGTTAGACGCACAGGCAATGTTGTCAGAGATACGCTCTAAAGCGCTCCTGGATGGTGTCCGCGGTAAGCCTGCTGTCGATAAAGAAGCAATAGTGGATGTGTTATTGCGAATGGGACAGCTTGTGCAAGATTTCCCTGAAATTGCCGAGTTTGATATTAATCCCCTTATCGTATATCCAAAAGAACAAGGCGCAATTGCCATTGATATGCGATTGGTTTTAGTAAGTGAGAAATAAGGAGAATTAAATGAAATCATTATATATCACTTCTGTTGAGAAGTACTCAGGCAAAACAGCGCTCTGCCTGGCCTTGGGAAAGATCTACCAGGAACGTGGACTGAAGGTCGGCTACTTAAAACCCTTCAGCCTCCGCCCCTGGAAAATTGGCGACAAGATTGCCGATGAAGATGCTGCATTCGTGATTGATATCCTCGGTGTGAATGCCAAACCCTGGGAGTTGGCGCCCGTAGTTGTCACCTCAGAAATACTACGGGATTATCTCACCAGCAAAGAAGATATTAACTACATGCCGCAGGTTCTGGAAGCGGCGAAAGCTTTGGAAGAAAGAAAGGATATTCTGCTCCTGGAAGGTGGCGGCAGCCTGCGGGAAGGGTATGGAATGAATTTGGCCACCCCGGATGTAGCAGAGGAATTAGGCAGTACCATTATCGTTGTAGTTAAGTACTGCGATGATGCTTGTTTGATAGATGATGTGCTGGCTGCAAAATTCAGACTGCCGAACAACCTTTCTGGTGTAGTTATCAATCGGGTCCCCAGTCATGCCTTGAGTTATGTAAATAATCTTGTTGTCCCTTTCCTGGAGAAAAAAGGCGTTCCTGTTCTGGGTGTACTGCCAGATGATACAGCATTGGCTGCTCTTTCTGTTAGAGAGATCGTGGATGTATTAAACGCCGAAGTTTTGACTTCCTGTTATGACGAAGAAGCGCTCGTTGAAGCATTAATGGTCGGTGCAATGACTGAAGATTCTGCATTACGACGTTTCCGGAAACAGCCCAATAAAGCTGTCATCACTGGCGGAGATCGAACTGATATTCAATTGGCAGCAATGGAAACCTCCACGACCTGCCTGATTTTGACAGGTAACCTGCACCCCAGCAACCTGATCATCAAACAAGCAGAAAACATGGAAGTACCGATCCTGTTGGTTCCTGGAAATACTATGGAAACTGTTGAATCCCTGGACCGGATCTTTGGTAAGACTCGTCTGGGACAAAAGAAAAAGTTGGATAAGTTTATGAAATACGTTAAGGACAATATCGATCTTAAACGTCTGGATAAAGCTTTAGAAGAATAAGTAATTACCTTTGTCAAAAACAAAGAAGGACTGAATCCAATAATCTGGACTCAGTCCTTTTTATTTGCAATCTTTTTTCCTCTTATTCATGAAATATTACATCAGCTGGCATACCAGGTTTCATTTTCCCAGCATCGTTCTTGACAGCTAATTCGACCGCATAAACGGTATTCTGCCTCTCCTCCTGGGTTTGAACATTCCGGGGGGTGTACTCAGCTTCATCGGCAATCCGTAGGACCACCGCCTCGAAAATTTCATCCGGGAATGAATCGATCGACAATTCTGCGATATCACCAAGTTTTATTTGCCCGTACTTGTTTTCTGGAAGATACACAGTGACAGTGAGGTGGGAGAGATCCCCAACTGTAAAGGCTGAATAACCAGCGGCAATTATCTCACTCGAATCGATAGTCCTGGTGAGGATCACACCGGTAATTGGAGAGTAGATTTGTAATTTCTCTAATTGGAGATCAACAAGTTGGAGGGCTACTTCTGCCTGTCTTACTGCTGTTTCAAAGCTTATTCGATTATTCTCTGCCTGGGTGATTTGGGCTTGGGCCAGAAAAACACCAGCTTCCGCCTGCAAAACTGCAGCCTCTGCGGCCTGAACATCAAGGGAATATTCACCAGAATATTGTTGGTAGAGATAATCCCGGGCGAGATCGTAATATTCCTTGGCAACAGAAACTCTGGCTCGAGCTTCCAGAATGTCCTCATAATCAGGATCTGCCAAGATTTGGTCATATGCTTTTTGAGCAGCTTTTAACTCTGTCTCTGCATTATCATATATTGTTTTGATGAAGTCTTCGATCTCTTCCCGGCCGGTGTACCCTACCTGGCGATCATTTAAGGCATCAACAATTTCAAATGCTGCCTGGGCTTCAGCCAGGCGCTGTTCAGCTTCCTGGATTTCTTTTTTACCAATATCTTCAACTGTGTCCTGGTAGTTTTCCAGTTCATCTTGATAGAATTCAAAGGCGCGTTCAATTTCTTCTTTTGCTGCGGAGATTTGTTCTGTTTTCTGGAAATACCAAGCTGGAACATCAATTTGATTGGGTGTGCTTTCGTTCCAGTCAGAAACGCGGTCGTCCAGTTCGGAATACTGGATCTGCCCTAAAACTTGTTGATACTGGATTTCAGCTGCCTCGAAACCCAATTCAGCTGAACGAAGATAAGCTCGAGCCGCATCTTCTGCGGCTTTTGCCCCGTCTAATTGTGCAACGGCTGATTCAAGTTGGGCTAGAGCTTGTGATTTTTGAGAAATAAGTAAGTCATCCTCTAAGACCAAAACAAGGTCACCGGCAGCGACTTTTGTGCCTTCTTCAACAAGAACCTCCTTTACTCTGCCGTTTAGTTCAGAAGCGATGGTGATCTGATCGGCTTCTATGACTCCAGATGCCGTTATCCCACCAGATTTCTTACTTCCACCTATGTCTGATGAAATCGAGTCGCAACCTGCTACTATCAGAAGTATGAGGGTGAGGAGACCGAGGGCAAATTTTTTATTATTCATGATTACCTCCAATTTTACTGTCGCGCATATATGCAATAAATACATCTTCAAGAGATGGTTCAATTTCAGAAATACTGGTAATTCGAATACCTTTTGATTTTGCCAGAGAATGTATGTATTTGATGTGTTTTTTTGGTTGTGTGGTGTTAATGTGAATGAGAGATCCGTATAATTCTGCATTTAATGATCTGGCGTCACCAGTATCCCTTGCTTCATAAATCATTTTGATAAGATCTTCTGGCTGGGTAGTGTCAATTTCCAGGACCTCACCGATCATTGACTTGCCCTTGATATCCGTAGGTGTACCCTGGGCGATGATCTTTCCATGTTGGATAAAAGCCAACCTGTGGCAGTGTTCAGCTTCATCCATATAATGTGTGGTTATAAATACAGTAATTCCTTCTGCGACCAGTTTATATAGCAGATCCCAGAACGCTCTGCGAGAGATCGGATCAACACCTGCCGTTGGTTCATCCAGGAAGAGGACTTCTGGCCGATGTAAAATGGCTGCGCTAAGGGCCAGTCGCTGTCGCCATCCACCAGATAGATCCTTAGTAGGAGTGTTTTCGTAACCAGTTAATCCTGAAAGCTTAACTGCCTCCTGGATGACAACCATCATGGTGTCTCCCGGCAGTCCATATGCCTGTCCATAGAATTCCAAATTCTGGAAGACTGTAAGATCATTGTAGAGGGAGAATTGCTGGGACATATACCCAATCCTGGGCAGGATAGCTGTGATCTGATCTGGTACAGGTGTTCCCAGCACTTCAATAGCTCCCTCGGTTGGTGGAAGTAATCCCAACATCATGCGAATTGTTGTTGTCTTTCCAGATCCATTTGGTCCTAGAAATCCGAAGATCTCACCTTTTTTAACAGTAAAGGAGACCTGGTTGACTGCTGTAAAGTCACCGAACCTCTTTACCAGTCCTGAAGTCTGGATGGTGATGCGGTTGTCCATCATATTCAATCTAAAGCCTTTCTAATATATCGCAATGAAAAGAATCCAATTACTAACCCCAGCACCAGGAGGAAGAGAATATTCGGAAGAATATCCAGGATACTGGATCCTTTTAATGTGATCCCGCGCATGATATTTAGCCAGTGGTGAGCTGGAACCAAGTAAGCCAGGTATTGAATTACTTTAGGCATTGATTCCACGGGCGCAGCATATCCAGTAAAAAGAAAATCAACCATACCTACCATGAACACCAGCAAGAATGCTTGATGCTGGCTCTTTGAAAAAACAGAGATTGCCATACCTTTGCCTAATTCAACCAGAGTGTACATAAAAGCGAGGCCAAATAAAAGGAGAACAGATCCTCTAATGGGTACATGAAACGCGAAATGAACAACGCCTAACATCAAAGAGAAATCGAACAAGCCAACCAGTATGACCGGGATGGACTTGCCAATGATGATCTCGATCGAGGAAAACGGCATAACGAGGAGCTGCTCTAGTGTGCCAAATTCCCTTTCCCTGGAGAATGTCAATGCTGCAAAGATAAGGATTGTAAACTCTAGCATTAACGCAAGCTCGGCAGGGGTGGTGTAATAGGCTTCATTCAAGGCCTCGTTAAACCAAACTCTCAAGCTGAAATCAAACCCATTGTAAAGATCGGGATCAATCCCCAGATGATCGATTGTGATCTTTTCATCAAGGGATCTGACAACTCCTTCTACAGCACGGAGAGCTTCCCTGGCCGGAATGCTTTCAGAGCCGTTTAAGATCACCTGCAGAACAGGGTGCCCTCCGATAGTTTCGATTTCACTGGAAAAACCATGTGGAATAATCACTGCTGCATTAATCTCTCCCTGGTCCATCAAGTTCTTAATAGTATCCATTGACTCTGCAGCTTCGGTCAATTCGAACACGCCTGTGTTCTCCAGTGAGATCACCAGATTTCTGCTCGCTGCGGTTCTGTCCATATCCCAGATCATCAAAGGTAAATTAGTGATTGGTCTTGACGTAGCCCATCCGATAGCCAATAGCTCCAGGGCGCCGCCGAATAACATGAACGCGGGCAACCACCAATCACCTTTCAGGTGCAGAAATTCTTTTTTTACCAGAGCCAAAATTCTTCTATACATTAATTTTGAACCTCATGCTAATTTCTTTTTAAAGAATAGAGCGGCAGTACCTGTGAAGGCTAAGCCCAGGATAACCAGCATAATCGCATAAGGCCATAAAGTATCTATCCCGATACCAGGGAGGAACACGCCTCTTGTTATGATGGCGTAGTGGGTTCCAGGTAGGAACATGGATTCCATCCGTGCCATTTCGGGTAGAGAGGCGATGGGAAAAAAAATTCCAGTCAAGAAGAAGCCAGGGAATAAAACGACCAGAAAGGATAAAGCCAGGGCAGCTGATTGGGATTTCATAAAAACTCCGATGACCATACCCATGCTCAATTCAGCGAACAGGAATATTGCGGATAGTAATAAAAACTCCAAAAAGTTGCCGTTGAAAGGTACATTGAACCAAATTACGGCGATCACCGGTATCACGATCACATTTACGAGACCCGCCAGGATATACGGAATCATCTTGCCCAATAGTAGTTCGATCCGACTGATGGGAGTTGCCAAGAGCTGCTCCATGGTGCTGTGCTCGTGTTCTCTAGCGAGGGTTAGTGCAACAGAAAAAGCAGGGAAACCTAACACGATGGAGAGTAACCCAGGAACGATGTCGATCCTGGGTTCTAGGCTGGGGTTGTACCAGGATCGGATCCGGAGGTCGATCGGTTCCAGGGAATCCAGGGACATACCACTGATTAGGATCTGGTCTGATAGGATATCGTTGGCGAAAGCCTCGGCTCGCCACCCAATATGATCAACAGCAAATCCACCTGTTTCTGGCTCAGTACCATCAATAATGATTTGGAGGGATAAACCCCGCATGGCTAATAGGTCTTCGCTAAATTCTGGACCAATAATAATAGCAGCCTTGATCTTTCCTTTAATTAGGAGTTCTTCAATCTCTGTCATTGATGCAGCATTTTGATACAAATCCAGATCATCCCCAGCAGTGATCTGGTAGATGAATTCCCTGGATGTGGCACTCTGGTCAAAGTCAAGCAATGCAATTGGAACATGCTGGATCTGAACTGCTAGAGAGTAGGTCATTAACAACAGTACCAGGGTAGGGGTAACCAGAACCAGAATGAAAGTTCCCCGATCCCGGAGGATGTGTTGAAGTTCTTTGCGGATTACAGCCCAAAGGTGGCGGAATGACATAATTAGTTCGCCTGGTCTATTTTTCTGATCAGAGAAATAAAGGCTTCTTCCATCCGGGGTTTTATGGCCCGGATTTCAATGATATCCAGTTTGTCCATACGTATGGATTTCTGGATCTGTCCTATACGTTTGTTGGCAGAATCCACCAGAATGTGCAGTGCTTCACCATATGTTTGAACTTCCAAAACCCCTCTAAGAGGTTGAATGATTTCTCGGGCCTTCTGCCAATCGGGTGTGACAACCTTAATGATTTCACCTCCGATCTTATGGCGGATATTCTCGGGTGAGTCGCATTCCACGATCTTACCCTGATAGATCAATCCTACTCGAGAGCAGCGGTCCGCCTCGTCCATGTAGGGAGTGCTGACGATGATCGTTGTTCCTTGAAGATGGAGATCGTTCAATATATTCCAGAACTCCCTTCGTGAGACGGGATCCACTCCTGTTGTTGGTTCATCCAACAATAGGATAGGAGGTTGATGGAGCAGAGTGCAAGTTAATGCAAGTTTCTTCTTCATACCGCCAGATAATTTAGCAGCTCTGCGGTCAGTGAAATCTGTCAATTGGGCAAACGCCAGCAATCCCGGGATGCGCTCATTTTGGATGTCTGGTGGCACGTCGTACATTTCTCCGAAGAACTGCAGGTTCTCTAGAACGGATAATTTTCCATAAAGGCTGAATTCCTGAGCCATATAACCGATCTTGGATTTGACGGCCTCTGGATTTTTATGCAGTTCACAACCGGCTTCTGTTACTTCACCTCCGGTAATGCCTAATAACCCGGCCAATGTTCTTAATAAGGTGGTTTTGCCAGCTCCATCAGGACCCACTAATCCAAACAATTCACCTTCCTGGATGGTGAGATCGATTGAATCCAAGGCAATATTTTCCTTGAATTTCCTGGTTAGGTCAGTGATTTTTATGAACTCTTTTTCCATAATAAATCTATCTTCTATTAAGAGTGATGTTGGGAGCTGGATCTCTAGTAACTCGAATTATTTTCTGGTTATTCCTTGGCTTTGCGGATGACCCAGAGCACGATCAAGGAAGTTGCGGCTGGTTCAAAGATAATGCCAAGGAGTCGAATTGTGTCTCCAAATCCCATGGCAGGAATCAAGAACCAGTCGATCAAACCCATAACGACAGCAGATATTATCGCGGCAATGTAGTCACCCCGAACACCAATGGGACGGTTGTCCTTCCAGATCAAACCGGCGAGATAACCCATTAAAAAACCGACTGCTATCATAGCAACGATCACAATGATGACCTGGATGAGGATTGACATAAGAACTCCTTTTCTTCAGCTAATTATTAAACTATTTCTGGTCTTTCTTTTCTCTGGTTGATAAACATAACACAGGAATCTGCCTACCAAATTCCAGATATCCATCGGTTGTATGGTCTATTTCATATCCGATCATGTTGCTCAATGTTTTAATGGCCTTGGGATAATTCCGGGCATATTCGAGCATTAACTCTCCGGCATCTTCCGGTGATAACTGTTCAGCAGTAGCGCTCATGGAATTCGAGCCAATCTGAATTTTGATCTCAGGGTTGGCTTTGATATTCTGATACCAATGTGATTGGGTTCCAAAACCGGAGACCACATAATAATCTCCCAGAGCTGGGTTGCTCTTAACGATCTCCAACACTGTTTCGCGTTCCAGTCCTGATTTCTTTCCTATATGAGTTAGATGCAGGAATCTTTTCCCCATGATACCCCCCAAGCCAAGGCGGTAAATCCAGATTGGCATTCGCCAGGGAATGGCTTTTAATCCACGTGGAGGGGCAGGGAATTTCATAGGTATTCCTTTAATCGGATAATTTTAACCCTTGTATTAGGAGTTTTGTACTGGATTTGATATGCGCCTGAATGTCAATCTTTTCAGGGTCATATAACCAGAGCATGACGGTACCTTCTATTATGGCTCCAATGGCGTAGGCTGCTTCCAGAGCGCTTCCTGGATTGAATTCTCCTGCGTCCATGCCTTGTTGGATCAAGGTTACCAGGAGGTCAAGATTCTTCTTATAATACCGCTGGATTGTTTTCTTGATCGTATCCTGGCGAAAGGCAAGCGCGAGGAAATCATAAACCAGAGGCATCCACTTTAGCATTTTGATGATGTCTTGCCCTCCGCGCTCTGTGTAGACGTACAAACGTTCTTCAGCAGAACGATCATCGGATAGCAGGGCAGTCAAATCTTTGATTTCAAATTCAAAAACACGATCGATCAACTTGAGGATGATGGCATCTTTACTGTCAAAATACCAATACAAAGAACCTTTGCTCAACCCAGAGGATTCTGCAATATCTGACATGCGAGTTTTATGGAACCCTTTTTCTGTGAAGGTTTCCATGGCTGCGTCGAGTATCTGGGATTTCCTTTGATCTGAAACGTCTTGTTTGGGAGACATATCTATCCACCAATTAAACTGACCGGTCGGTCAGTTATAGTATACAAATATACAATTGGCGTGTCAAGCAGTATCAGATAAAGATGGTAGTCGTTTAGTGAATGGAATTATGGATGGGAAGTCTGATTACGTCCGGATTGTTTGGATTGATACATATACCGATCTGCAGTGTTCATCAGGTCAGTTAAGGTATCTATATCTTCATTTAACTCGACTACACCTAAACTGAGAGTCATGTTGATTTGATGGGAATTATTTTTGAAAATGTAGCTCTCCGCGGTAAGGCGGATTCTTTCAGCGACCTGAATAGCGATTGGTAGAGAAGTTTCGGGAAGAATGATCAAGAACTCTTCGCCGCCTACCCGAGAGAATATATCAATGCTGCGGATCACGCTTTGACAGCAAGTGACTACTTGTTTTAAGACTTCATCACCGGTTTCGTGCCCGTATGTGTCATTTACTAATTTGAATTTATCGAGATCAAAGTAAATCGCGGAGAGGGGGCTGTTAAATCGTTTGGCGCGGTCGATCTCATACTGCCCCCAGCGCTGCAGCCCGCGGCGGTTTAGAATGCCAGTTAGAGGATCAGTGATAGCCATTTCCTGGATCTTCTTGTGCAGACGAGCATGTGTCAGGGCGATGGAGGCTTGGCTGGCGAAAGCGGAGAGTATCTCAGCATGGTCATCGTTGTAGTAGTTTGCGAAGTAATTGTTGAGAGATAAAAAACCTATCACATGGTTGCCTTCGAGAATTGGCGCACCAGCCCATGACATTACACCACTGGTTGATTCGGTTTTGATCCAATCCGGATGTTTTTCAGTATCTGGAATGATCATGGGTTTTCTTGATTCGGTCATTCTTAACAGGGTTGTGAATCGGGAAATATCAAATTCGGAATCTGTTTGATCATCAAATTTATTATGATCATCCTGAAAACCTTGCTGGCGGACGACTCGCATTTCTCCATCCTCGATGAGAATCAAGTTTGCAGCATTATATGGAATCACTGTAGCAATTTGAATGAGGATCTGGTCTAGCACAACTTCGAGGTCCAGTGACGACTGGATTGACCGACCTGTTTCCTGAAGAGCCTGGGCGAGCCTTCTTTGTTCCCGTTCAGCCTCGAAGGTACGGGCATTATTAATGGCGATGGATGCCTGGCTTGAGAGCAGGTCTAGGACTTGAAGCAATCCTTCATCGAGTTCACCAGGTTTGATGAAGCTGACATTCATAATGCCAATAACCTTCCGATGAAAAATTAGCGGCAAACTTACTAATGATCCGGTTTTCCATGTGTTCTGGAGGTTTTCTTCCGCCTGAATATCTGGTACAAGTATCCTTTTTCCGGTTTTGGCTGTTTTGTAAAAAATACTGTCTGGGCCTGGTGGATGAACTGGATCCTCCTGGACTTCCTGAGCATAAATAACCGCCCCGAATTCAAGATTTACTCCATCGTAAAGGAAGACCTGTGCTTCCCGGGCAGAGACTAATAATAAAACCTGTTTAAGGATGCTTTCCAGGACATCGGTCAATTCGAGGTTATCAGAAAGCTGCAGATTTGCCTTGCGGAGTGAGTCAGCCAGGATGCGCTGTTCCCTTTCTGCCTGAATATATTGTGTATTAATGATCGCTGTTGTGGCCTGGTCTGCCAAAAGACGCAGAATTGTCCGCTCTTCATCGGTAAATATCCGAATAGTGTCATACCAGATGTTTAATACGCCAATTGATTCAGACGCAGCCTTCAAAGAAAGCGAGATCACTGCTTGTTCTGACCCTGCGTTTCCGTGAGCGACTTCGTCGAATAAAGCGATATTGGATATATAAAGGTCTTGATTTGTGGTTGTCACCAATTGAGATAACTCTTCTTCGCCCGGATGAGAAAAAGGGAGAGTCTGTTGTTTATTCTTTCCAAGGGTCAGGGTTAATTCCAGACCATTATTCTGCGCCAGGTAAACACTGGTTTTGTCAGCTGGGGTAAGCTCATAGATCTGGGATAAAACTGAATGCAATGCTGTTTCCAATTGGTCGCTGGAGGAAATATTAGTGCTGGCTTTTTGGAGCGAATCTAATTCTTTTGTTCGGAAATCCAGATGATCTTCGATAAGTTTTTTATAGATTATGGATCCCAATGTCTGGGCTATACTGCGGAAAGTATTACGTTCTGGCGTTTCCCATTTCTTATTCAGTAAATAAGATTCGAAGCCGATAAAACCCCATAATGAAACACCAGTAAAAATTGGAAAGACCACATAACTCCCTTGATCCTGAAGGGAGAAATAATTCCTGGTATCTTCAGAGAGCTCATCCAGCGTCCCGATCAGAGGTTGATCTGCTTCTGCTGACTCAATCCAGGAAATCATTTCACTCGGGATAGAAGGATTGTCTCTTTCTGGGTATTTGGATTGGATCTCAGCCCAATAATGGTATAGTTTGCCGGAAAAATTCACTGTGCCGCTTCCAGTTAGTTGAAAGAGGACTAGATGATCGACCCCGGATGCCAGGCCGATATTACGCAGAAGATCAGGGATCTTTTCCATCCAATTTTGAGAGGTGATCAGATCGGTTGAAAGTTGGTTGGTTGCTTCTAACGCCTGGGACAGACGGACCAGTTTTTTGTTATTTTCTGAAAGAGAGTTTAGTTCAGTTGTTGATTTTAGTTGGAGGTCCCTGAGGTGACCGATAAATATGGCCAATATCGCCAATAAAGAGAAACTGATCAAATGATTGAAGAGCAGTGCATTCAGGCTTTCAATACTTGCCGGATTCAGGATATGCATCAGCAGGTGGATGAAGATACTGATAAATGCAGAAATTACACCCAGCACCATTCCCAGAGACCAGGCGGAAACCAAAACAGGCAAAGCTCCCAACGCCATGAGAACCCAGTAGTTATCATCTTCTGAGAAGAAGATCAATCCACCCAGATAGATCATCCAGCATAGTAACAACATAACCCATTCAGCTGGATCCAATTTTTGAGGTGCTTTAAACCTTTTCATTATACATAGTTATTCAATTCTATAGATATTATGTAAAACGGATAAACAACCACACAAGTGAGATACTGACAGTGATAATCAACGCAGGCAGACCCTTTTTCAGGAAGTATTTGTAGCTGATCTTATAACCTGCTCGTTCAGCAATGCCGGCAGTGATCATATTGGCAGAGGCGCCAATTAGCGAGCCGTTGCCACCCAGGGCTGCTCCGACGGAGAGACAATAGAACAATACTTTAGATTCCGCACCGGGGATGATCAGCGTCAGGTAAGCGATTACCGGCAGCATGGCAGCGGTAAATGGGATGTTAGCGATCACCATGGATAAGACGGCGCTGAACCAGGTGACTACGATCATTGCCAGAAGAAGATTCTCGCCAATTAACTTGCCGATCACTGTTGCGATGGCACTGATCAATCCAACTTCCTGGATTGCACCAACAACGATAAATAGGGACATAAAGAATACCAATGTTGTCCAATCTACGGCTCCAATCATTTCCTCGATATCGGGTCTGATCCAGATCAACAAAGCAGATGCCCCGATCAGAGCAGTTACAGATGGCAGCAAGTGGACTTTTTCACCGAAAACGAAGAGCAGCATCATGCCAGCTCCGATCCAGCCAGCCTTTTTTAGATTTTCTGGATTGGTAATCTTTCCCCTTTCTTCTAATTTTTCCAGGAGGAGGGGAGACCCTGCTTTTTCTCCAGTAAGTTCTTTTCTATATGTGAGCCAGCTATAGATGATGAGGCCAAGAAAGGCCATGAACACGCCGGGAGTTAGATTGGTCAGGAAGTCATTGAATGTAATGTTCCCAAAGGAACCTATTAGTATATTGGTCGGAGTCCCGATCAATGTACTGACGCCAATCACATTAGAAGCAAATACTTCGGGAATTAATAAGACCAATGGGGATATATTCAACGCCAGAGCGATCTGAACTGTAATAGGTGTCATTAACAACATAGTGGTTACGTTGTCGAGAAATGCGGATGATATTCCAGTGATCAACATCAGGACCGGAAGCAAAATGATCATCTTACCACCGGATATTCGATATGCGTGATAGGAAAGCCAATGAAAAATACCAGTATTCTCAACAACGGCGATAACCATCATCATGCCCATGATGAGGAAGATCACGTTCCAATCAATATAGGTGACTGCTTGAGGAAAATCGAATATATACAGGTCTGGTAAAAGCGGACTACCTAAGTAGCTGATAGCTAAGATCGCACTCGTGCCAGCAAAGGCCGCCAGGGTGTTGTGCAGGAATCCGGTAGCTATCAGGAATAGGACAATCACAAATATTGAGGCTGCAATCCAGAACGCCGGTGTGATCTCTCTTTCTATTGTTATCAAAGGGAATGATACGGAATTTCCCAGCTGCAGTTGTTCTATGTCAGCTGCAGGTATGTTGTTGATTGTTTGCTCGAAGTGATGGCGGGAAAAGAGTAATTTTGATTGTTCAGGGATAGGAATAGGAACGTTAATAGCATAACTACCATCTTCTTGTGTGAGGGCTGAGGATAGGGTTTCATATTCTAAATCTGTGCCAGATACAAGGCTAACTTTAACCCCTTTTACTGGTTGAAGTTGAGCATCCTGTATCTTTCCAAAGATATACGAGAATTCAGAATTTATATCAGCAGCAGTGACATTTTCCATAGAAAACAGGAAAATGGTCAGGGCTAAGATAAATAGTATGGTTCCCGCTACTTTAGTTTTTGCCACAAACGCCTTTTTCTTGAGAAACATATTTTTTTATATGGTTATTTTAATTCCTCTTCTGGTGGAAGGTCTTTCTCGGAAGAGAAGATCACCTGCGCCTGACAAACCTCATTAATACGATCTGCGAATGTTTGTAAGCGTTCAATTGAGAGAAGGTTATCCTCTCCTTCTTCTTCTGGCCGTCCAAGAATTACATACCGTGGACTTTGTTCTTCGCAATAGGTTATGATTTCCTCAACTACATGGCCTTCGCGAATAACTCCTTCTGCCTGAGCACCGGCCTCAGAGGCCTGTTCTTGAGCGCTTAACAGGATAAACTCACCCATGTCATGGATTTCCTGGGAAATATTATTGGTCTTGCTGCTGCTGGAGTGGGTTAAAAAATCCAGGTTCACTACATAAAGATAGTAGATGACCTCGCCTGTTTCCTGGGCTAATTGAATTGATGTAGCAATTGTTGGGCGGCTCGATGGTCCTCCCCGGATTGCACATAGGATCCCCGACATAAAAAGCTCCTTACCGATAGGCCGGAAAAATAGTTTTCGGTGAACTCTTCTATTGTAGTGTTAAATTAACTATCCAGAGAAAGAAATTTCATTTTCTTCTGGATATTGTTTAGTTAATTTGGTGTTGGTGAAGGCGTGGATGTTGTTGGTGTAAGATATGGAGTTGATGTAACTGTTCCATCTTGATCGTATGAGGACCCATAAGGGAACTCAGTGACACCCATATGCCAGGCAAGCCGCAGCTTTTCAGCAGCTACTACTGGCCGGGATGGCAGATCTTCGATGCATTGGTCTACAAGGTTTAACATTTCCAGGGCGACCACTCTTTGGTGGGGAGGAACCTGTGTGATTATAGAAGACAGATTTTCTCTAGCGGCGTCCAGCTCTTTTTCAGCCAGGCCAAAATTATCATGTAGTATATATTGGTGAGCCCAGGTCAGCAGTTCAAGAGTCCTTAATAGTTCAAGTTCCTGACGGTTGCCTGCGTCTCTCATTTGGGCGGTGGCTAAAGCGCTGAGATTTCTTGAATTTGAATCTTGTTTAGCTGAAACAGTAGCTATCAGCGCTGGAGCTAATGTACCACCAAAATAAGTGTTATTATCCACTTCCGATTGCATCTGAACTACGTCTTCAGATAACTGATTCAGAGTGGCGGAGATCTCTGACTCAGTCTCTGATTGGTTCTCGTCTAATGTGGTCTGAAGGGAGGAGATTTGAAGTTCGAGGGCATTCTGGGTAGCCTTTAGTTCTTGCGCTAGAGCTTGGTTCGTGTCTATAGGTTGGAAAACTCTTTGGTCCAGATATGGTACCCAGCCGGATGCTGAAAAATAAATCACAGCACCCACCAGGCATCCAGCAACTAACACCAGAATAAGCCGTAATAGGATCCCCGGGATTGTTTTTGAAATGGGTTTAGTTTGTTTGTCTGGTTTTTTGGGGGAATTATCAACTGTTTCCATGATTTCCTCTGTTTATCTTTTGGCATCTTGTCCAGCGCTAGATATCACCTATAAAAAAAGCCGTTCCACCTGGTGAAACGGCTAATTCTATGAAAGATTTCATTATCGATCAAGTTTGGGGGCAAGCCTGTTAATGCGTTTCTTCAAACCGGGTGTTTCCACTTCATGCATCTTTTTCATTGCATCGATTGAGCGGCTGGATCTGCGGCGCCGAAAATGGCCGCGATAACCCTTGGTGCGCAGGATCTTCCCGCTGCCGGTTTTCCGGAATCGTTTTGCTGTGGCTTGGTGTGTTTTGATGCTTTTTTTACCCATAATCTTCATTCTCCTGGCAATCTGTAATGCCCTTTATTTCTTCTTCTTCTTCTTCTTGGTGGTTGCCTTTTCTGGCGGTTTGATTTTTCGCAATATCTTCGTAAGTTCTTTATTAGCTTCCTGTACTGAGATCTCACGTGTGGCTGACCATTCAGAGGCGATTTTCTTCTTGATCGTAGAATGGGCTCGCTGCTCTGTGGTATTCAATTTATCGTCGGCCCTTTTGCCGTGTAAATCTCTCAATAATGTACAAAATCCAATCAAATCTCCATCTTCTATGACTTGATTAATTCGGTTCTTACGGACAGTATGTTTGCTGTCCATTTTTTCTGCCGGTGATTCTAAAATTGCGATAGACTTCTGAAGAGCTTTGTCACTTACCACAGGACGAATCCGTTCTGGGTCTAAATCATCTGTTGGAATCCAATATACACCATTACGAGTCTGGACTTTATAATATTCCCTGGTATCTTCACCCAGTGATTTTTTTTCTTTCCCTTCTACTTGTCCAACACCATGGTGGAGATGAGAGACCCAATCTCCTTTTCTAAAAGACTTTATTTCTTCAGACATGTTAATCTCCAATTTTCTTCATGTCCGCTGGAGGGTAGCCCAGCCAGCTATTTTATCACAGCTGTTCAGGAATTTTTGGTTTTTTCCAGGTAATCCCGTAGTATTCTTTGGATACGCGGTTGCCGTAATCGACGCAGAGCTTGGGCTTCAATTTGCCTGACCCGCTCCCGGGAGACACCAACTTTTTCACCAACTTCCTGAAGGGTATGGCTTTTTCCATCCGGAACACCGTACCGCAGGCGGAGGATTCGCACCTCGCGGGAGGGAAGGGCTTCCATCACTTCCTCCAGGTGTTCTTTTAATAGATGTTTTGTTGCTGTATCGTCTGGCAAAGGCGTTTCAAGATCCTCAACGAAGTCACCCAGGACTGCATCGCCTTCCTTGGTTGTAGGCATTTCCAGAGATAGTGGACGCCGAGCGACCTTCATCATGTATTGAACTTTTTCTGGCGCCTCGTCGAGAGCATCTGCGAGTTCTTCAATAGACGGATCACGTTCCAGGGACTGTTTGAGGTCATTTTGCATCCGGAACATCTTAGAGATCTTGTCGCCCATGTGAACCGGAACACGTATGGTACGGCCTTGGTCAGCAATAGCGCGGGTGACAGCCTGGCGAATCCACCAAGTTGCGTAAGTGGAAAACTTATACCCACGCAAATAGTCGAACTTCTTGGCTGCGCGCATTAGACCGATATTCCCTTCTTGGATCAGGTCCAAAAACGGTACACCACGCCCCATATATTTTTTAGCAACGCTGATTACAAGGCGGGAATTGGCTGTGATCAGGTGGTCGAGCGCGTTCCATTCATCCTCGATCATTTGGTGTAATTCGGCCCGGCGGTCGTCGGGCACGTTACCCCTCGCCATCTCTTTTCGGGCTAAGCGACCACGTTCAATACGTTTGGATAAGTCTTTTTCTTCGTCCTTGGAGAGGAGTGGGATGCTGGCTGCTTCTTTAAAATACAGCTCAATCAGATCGTTTGTGTCGATGCTGTTGAGGCGATTTTCTAGATCTTCGTCCAGATCGTCCTCTTCATCCGGCTTTCCATTGCCCCCTTCGTCGGCGAATAAGGTTTCTAGATCTTCTTCGTCGTCTTCCTCGAGGTAGGGGATATCCTCTTCGAGGAGGGAAGCAAAGGCTTTTTCTAGGCTTGTAACATCTTTTTTGGCGTCAGGGAAGTAATTTAGGATGTTTAAAAATGTTATATATCCCTGGGAATGTCCTAGTTCTATGAGTTCATGAATGGGATTTAATCCGGTTTTCTTTTCTGAGCCAGTTGCGTTAGGAGTTGTTTTACCCATAGAGGTTTTTGAAACGAACAGATAAGATTAATAAAATTAAGGTGTGATCCAATATGCAGTGAACCACATTGATCCAGGCAACGGACATCTTTGAGGATTGAGCCGCTGACGAGGAATAAACCGATCTTCAAGTTGGTTTATTCCGTCTTCTCTGTATCCGCTGAAGGTGGACGGGGCTGTCCTTTTTTGTGACGGTAAACGATCCGGCCTCGGGTAAGGTCATAGGTAGACATTTCTACTGTAACTCGATCACCAAGCAGAACACGGATATAGTATTTACGCATTTTTCCAGCAAGATAAGCCAGTATCTCGTGTCCATTTTCCAATTCAACTAAAAACTGAGTACCAGGAAGAGCCTTTACTATTACCCCTTCCATTCTTACTTTTTCTTCTTTTTTAGCCATTTAACCTCTTGTTTTGCTCGACGATTTTTGGGACAGGAATGAAAGTTCCTTTTCAACCAAAACCTTAATCCGGATCGTTAGATCCAGGCTTAATACGTGCGAGTACCTGTTTTTTTCTGCCTTCTTTTATTTGCCATGCGGCGCTTGCGCCGGCGTATCGCTTTCTTGCGTTGGATGCGAGCGAGTTCGCTTTTTGATACAAACCATCTCTTTCGGCGGATTGTGCTCAGCACACCACTGCGAGATACTTTTTTTCGAAAACGCTTCATCATTTGCTTCTGCGATTCATTAGGTCGGAGTTCAACTCGTACAGCCAAGACTATTCACATCCTTTCTTTTCGGCACTCATACATAAAGGGCGATGCGTTTTTTCCCTCGCCCTTTGAAGATTCGTGGCCTAAATTTATGGCAATTTGCCTTGCGCAAATTGTTGCGGATTATTCCGCTACTGCCTATCTCCCCCCAAGTATACCTTGAAAAACTTACAATGCAATAGAAAAAAGGAAATAAAACTAACAAAATGCTTACATTGACGGCATTTTTAGGGCATGCTAGAATGTTTTTATGGAAATTGACCAAAATGATGGCCTAAATCATCGGGAGCATGTCCGAAAGGGAAATAATACCACTGAACTATTAAGGGATTGGATGAATTTGATTCAAGTTATCCCTGCCGGTTTGTTTTACCATAAGCCCTTTGATGGAGTAATGCATATCAACCCAAAATTGCTGGGATTTCTTGGGCAGGAAAAGGTGTCAACCAGTCCAGTCTTGGAAGCGGATTTCTGGTCGGGCCTGGCATCGCTTACTGAGAATCCCGATCAAGCTCATGATTTGATTCAGAAGGCGAGAGCTCGGCTGCAAACAGACCAGATTACGGAATTCAATTTAGGTTTAGGTAATAATCGCTGCTTGCTAATCAGATTATTCCTGATTAACCTTGATGGCGCTGATGATCAAACCTACGGTGGTGTTGTCTTAGACCAGATTGATGATCAATCGACTTATCTACGTCAAGTAAAGATGTTGGAAGAGGTGAGTGTTCAGACCAGAAAGACCAACGCTTCTGCGAAAGGGAATTTGGATGCCTTGGCAGATAATATTAATATTTGGAGTCCGGATATCTTGGATGTTTTTTTATCTGATGCTAGAGGTCAGATAGACCTGGTTAATCAATCCCTTGACCTCATGCTGAATTT
>Ga0180435_10000470_pt1 | contig 42264 bp, 27 predicted proteins | sample SS_ome_3_FD_132467 | JGI IMG/M metagenome (GOLD analysis project Ga0180435, IMG submission 132467) | Hypersaline lake sediment archaeal communities from the Salton Sea, California, USA - SS_3_S_1 metaG | ecosystem: Environmental > Aquatic > Non-marine Saline and Alkaline > Hypersaline >... | reverse complement strand
TTCCAACACCTGTATACTCTCAGCCGAGTAGTCCTTATTCATGTCTGCATTTCCTGCTGCGCCTTTTATCTCTTCACTCATATATCTAAGCTTTCGTCAATTCAATTAGTAACTAAAATCATTCAAAAAGGGCTTTTTCAGCCAGTAGTTTTTTTCGGATTTTTGCTTGTGATTATATTCCCCTCGAAAAACTGATTCCCAGTTCACGCCCCTTCTTTTTTTCTGTAAGAAAATTCTCTTTCTAATCTTTTAATATTCAAAGGATTACAAGAAAATAATTTCCTGAGTAATTCTTATGCCAAAAATAGCAAAAAAAATCAGAAATCATGCTTCTGAAAGCCCTGAAAACCAGCGAAGTTATCAACAGAAAAACTGTTAGAAACAGGCCTTAGTTTTTGGTGCCATAATCCAGCTTGTGGTTTACCTCCCTGAGCACCAATCCGGCCAGTCTGTTTTGGTATGTATCCAGAAAATCTCTGACAGCTAAAGGATCCCTTTTGCTAAGCTCCCTCAGAGCCCAGGATAGCGCTTTTCGAATCAGGTCTTCCCTGTCATCCACTACCTTTTCGCAAACGGCCAGGGTACGTGGTGTGTCGCCTGTTCCACCCCTTGACTTAAGGTTAAGGGCTACTGTAGCCACAACGGCCACTCTCCGGTCCCAGAAATTGTCCGAAGTGAGCAATACATCGATGTGATGGTCCATTACCACACCCTTGCCCCAGAGTACACCGTAAATGCCCACGGTATAATGGTCCACCGAAGCCCAGTTATCCAGGTTGCGCCAGAGATCCATCAAATCCTGGTAGCTCAGGGCATTTAGCAGTTTTTTATTACGTCCGATGAGCTCATAGGCAATGACCTGGCATTCAAAAATATCCTGGCATACAAGCTCTTTGGATAAAAGGATCCAATCCTGCTCATCCCAGTCCTGATACTTCTCTTTCAAGGCTTTAATCACCTCCTTCATATCCGGATTGCTTACTCCGATCACCTCCTGAGATCCCGGAGCGAAATACAAGGTTTGCTTTTTTCGATGCTCACTGGATAAATCGGAGAGAGCCTCCAAAACTTCGTAAACGACTCCTTGTATTTTACCTCTTGCTGCCATGCAATCAAATTTTACAAATCTTCCTGAAAGAAGAGTTCCAGTCCATGTACAAATGCACCGAGACTGGGCATTTTATCCGCCAGTTCATGGGTAAAATACTTGAAATCCAGTTTGGAAATCACAGCATTAAGCCGGTCTCGCTTCTTCGTATAATCGTGGCCTGCAGCCTGGTAGATCAGCTTCATATCTTCCGAAGGATGCTCCCGGTCTTCCATGTTACCTGACTGGGGATTAAACCCAAAGTTTTTATTGATATACCCGGGAGTGAGAACCCTGCTAACCTTTTTCAGATGCTTATATTCGCCCAGGAACCAGGCCTCGGTTTCCATCACAGCCAGGTAGATGTGGGTGGCTGCTTTTCTCTGGGGTAACTTATGATTCAGCCCCTTAAGGAGCTTGGGAACTTCCTCTCTCTCGAAATTGGGATAGACATCCCTGAGTCCCATGACCATGGTGTAGCCGCTTTTTATGAGCTTATCCCTGCGTGCAAGCATATAACTCTTCACATTGGTCTCCCCTCCGCAATCGTAAACCAGAACAAAATAATCGGTATGCCTGTCCACATGAGCGGCACGCATGACCGTGAAGGACATTCTCACATTGTGTCCGCCGGTAATCTTAACTGTTTGTATGGCAATGCGGTTTCGATCCAGAACGGCATGCAGCATTTTCCGGACCAGGATTTGCTCGGTGAGCCCCTCCACAAATATGGCCAGTTTCTTCATTCTCCCTGATCCTCTTCCTTCTGTCCACCATTTTCCTCCTCGTCGCTGAAACCTGAACGGAAAAACTCACTGGCGTAGAAATCAAAATTGTTAAGACCGGTAAATTTAAACTCCTCGAATATCTCCCTGGAATTTTCGTAATTGTACAGGCTGATTTTATGGCCCTCACGCATAATTACGGCCCAATTCTCGATATCCACAGCATTCATGATGAAGGAATCGTTGGTAGACATGATAAGCTGTATACCGGACTCTTTGGCCTTGCTAATGAGCACCTGCACCAATTGCTTGGCCCGGGTAAAGTCCAGTCCTTCACCTATATCATCGATGATCACAAATCCTTTCTGTCCGCTGAGAATGTAATAATTAACCTGAACCAGCACAGAAAAGGCCCTGAACATACCCTGGGACATGTCGCGCTGGGTAACCTGTTTCTCGAGACCTTTCTCTGAAGTATAAACAGCATAACGGTCCTGGCTTATCTGGCTGAAGCGTTCCGAGAAATGAATAATTCCAAAATCCTCCAGATCGTATCCGATTTGCTGCATGTCCTTCAAAACTATGTCCCTGAAATCAGGATGTTCTTCTTCGGCCACATGTATGACGGGCACCAGGGAATTCGTGGTGATACTCCAATCCATTTCCCTGGCTTCGAATGAAGACTTCAGGGCATAACGGGTTTTTCCCAGATCACCACTGAAATCAAACCTGCGCAGGCTGATAGCCCAGCCATGAATAATCTCGATAAAGGGATGCTGGAGCCGGTCCCGCTTGGCAAAACAGGCAAGCTGATCGTGAGGGATCTCGAATTCCAGGAAAATAGAACCCGGCGTGGCCTCATATTTTACAATCCCGGTGCCACCCGCACTTCTTTCGAGCACCAGCTCCTCCCCCACATACAATCGTTCGCTTTTAATTGTCTCCAGATCGTACTCCAACTCATACCTCATCAGATTTTCCTCATTCCTGAATAGCAGCTCATAAGTCACGGGACCTGAGGCGGTAGTGCCCTTACCCCGTAGCATACTGACCAGATCCGAAAGAGCGTTCAGGGTACGGGTTTTGCCACTGGAGTTTTTGCCCACCACCAGATTGATCTCACCCAGACTGACATTGTCGATGAGCCATTCGATATTCTGGCCGGCATTCTCTCGGAAAGTAAAGCTTTGAAGGTACATGGTAAGGTGTTAGAATGTAAAATGTTAGAACGTTTGAATGTAAAATGTTAGAACCTTAGAATGTATGAAAGTTAATAAGAATGGAATGATCAGATATGGATTTAGCATATAAAATAAAAAAAACGATGGATTTAAACAGGTTTCATCTTATTCCCATAGCAAATCATGCAGGTGATCTGATTTGGGCTGAAGTAGAGAAATGGGACAAATTCCATAGATGGACGCTTGGGACTCAGTTGGTTCGATCGGCTGATTCTGTCGCAGCAAACCTAAGCGAAGCTTATGGCAGATATTCTAGGGGTGAGAGGCGGCTTTTTGCTATGTATGCAAGAGGATCGCTTTGTGAAACCATAAACTGGATTCAAACCGCAATACGCCGGGGACTTATTGAAGAAGAAAAAGGTAAAGTAATTGATACAGCTCTAATTGAAATCTCTTATAAGCTAAACGGATATATCCGCAGCTTAAGAAATCCATCCTAACGATTACGAAGTAATCATCTAACAATTTCCATCCCAAAGGGACTACAATGCATACGTCAGACCCAGCATAAACCTGAATTTATATGAAGGGTACTGATGGTAGAGGTAGTAACGCTGTCCTGCCAGGTTGTTGAGTTTGGCCCAGAAGCTGAGAAGCTTGCTGTAGCGGTATTCCAGACCCAGGTTGGCATCAATGGTCAGTGGAAGTGTCTCCTCGCTAAGCAGATCGAAATTCTCGTAATACCGGGCACCGATGGCATATATGCCGGCATCCAGTATGATCTTGTCGCCCATATTGTAACGGGCCTGGAAGCGAATATCAAATTCCGGTTTGTTCCAGGGCCTGTCCAGACTCACCATGGTCAGATAGCTGTAGTAATTCCCCTTGAGAAAAAACTTCCAGGAATCCCCGGGACGTACGGTAAGTTCACCGTGTAGATTGGCCAGGGTAACATCGTCGTAAACTACCTGAAACTGGTTCATCAGAGGACTGCTTATGTCATTGACGTAGAAATAGACATCATCGATGATGGAGTAACTGGCTTTCAGGTTGTAAGCAATGGCATCCGAAAATCGACCCTTCAGTCCAAAATATCCGATGAGCTTATGATCGGTGGGTTTAACGGTCAGACCGGGCACCACATAAGGATTATCTTCCACTATATCCCTGAAACCATAGGATTCCAGGTAACCATCCACACCAAAATAGGGAACAATGACTTCCTTCACCATATTGAACTGGAAGGAACCACGGGGATAGAAGCGAAAAGTAGTTAACTCGTTGGAGATTTCAAAGTGTGTATTTACTCCTGCAGTAAACCTCCACTGGGACGAGCCCTTGGCAATTCTGGGATTGATCCAGAAATGTACCTGGTTACCGATGGCCGTATCCCAATCCGGGGAACGATTGTAATATTTGGCGCCCAATTCCCCGTCAATATCAAGGAGATTCAGGGACTTGTCAAAATCAAATTCCAAACTGGCTCCGTGCTCTGCCTGGTTAAAGTCGTGGGTGAAATAGTAATAATCCAATGCACCGTCGTAATTGAAATGAAAAGAGTCGGCATGCATGGAATGCAGGCCAATTCCGCCTTCTGCGGTGAAATAGGGATGGACGTCGTCGCCCTTGTTTAATACGGAGTCCAGACCTGGATCGATACCATAGTGCACATAGGAATCGTAGCTGGCCCCTACACTGTAGTCAAATACGGAATTCTTCAGAAAGCGGCTCCCGAAGATCTCTGCTTCATTTTCATTGAATCCGGCAGGAGTCTTTAAACCGTTATCCAGTTCCACCTTGCCGTTCATGCTATGGTGTTTAAGATTTAATCCGAAGGTACCATTCCTGGATCTGAGCTGGTTGATATTCAGCTCAGCCAGTGGAGTGAGGTAATTACCCATGCCCAGAGTAAGCTGACTCTTATACAGGCGTTCCAGGGGCATTTTCACCATCCTCGCAGCCCTGATAGGATCTACCCTGAACTGGCTGTCATAACGTTTTGGGGAAAGCTTGTAGTTGATCTCCGGCACATCAAACTCGATCTCCTCGTTCAGACTGGGCAATAACTCAATTTTTTGAGCTCCGGAAAGTGTGGGAGAATAGGGTTTGACCACTCTGACCTCTTCCTGTTGTCCCATCAATGCTGCCGGTACCAGACAAAGAATTGTCCATACCAGCAATACTTGTTTATATATTCTGAATTGTCTCATTTCAGTGTCTTTCATGAATTCTACTATTGTACCGGAGCTGGGTCCGGTGCTATATCACTTTCTGCCTCTTCCGTCATAGCTGCCTTGCGCTGCCTGGCATTATCGATAATCCCATCATCAGGGATGGGGTAATTGGCGATCAGGGTTTGAAGGGTGTTGATGGCAGAAAACTCATCCTCCTTTTCCATGTATATATCCGACAGACTCAAAAAGGCCATCCCCATCCAATACTGGTGCGGGGTATTCATGTCGATGAAATCATAAACTGCCTGTTCGGCCTGGTCCAGTTCTCCCCGCTCATGGAGGATTTCAATGACCATGTATTTCGATTCGGCCCCTTCCTCACTATTCACTTCCCGGGCTACTTTCTCATAAAAATCATAGGCGAAATCCATTTCGTTCATCCGCTGGAAGGATTTGGCTATTTTATAGTTGGCCTCGCGTACATATTCTTCCTGGATTTTGTCAAGCAGTAGCAACTCACGGGCTGCCTCAATGGTATTGGTGTATTCACCCAGTTCATAGTAGCATCTCATCAATCCCACACGAGCATCAAAGATTTGGGTTTTCTGTTCCCCCACCTCGATCATGGCGAGGTAATAATCTGCAGCCCGGTTATAGTCCTTTTCCCTGAAACTGATCTTGGAAGCCGCTTCCAGTGCGGGAACCGTAAACATGTTCCTGGGCTGATTGATGATGAAGTTCAAAGATTCAAGTGCTTCTTCGTTTTGCTCCAGTTTTAACTGGCAATCTGCTTTATAATAGTTTGCATTCAGCAGGAAGCGTCCCCTGGGAAAGGCATCCAGGTAATCCTTAAAGGCCCTAACCGTGCCCTCGCAATCGTTGCGCATATAAATCATCTCCGCGGCCGTATAGGACAGGGAATCCTGCTCGCTGCGGGTAATGTCGCGGCCCAGGCTGTTCACAAAGCTCAGGTAGCCATCCACATTGTCCTTGCGCACATAGATGTTCTTAATACTGGTGAGTGCGTTGTCGGCTTCCGGGGTACCCGGATAATCGGTGGCAACCTTCTCATAATAAGTCAGCGCCTGATCGTATTCTGCTGCATTGTAGTGGATCAGTCCCAATTGATTCAGGGCATTGTTGGTATAGGAAGAATTGGAATGATCGCTGACCACTTGCTGGTAGTAAGTTACCGCTCTTTGGGGCTGATTGAGTACCACGTAGCTTCTTCCAATCTCAAACAGGGCATCGTCCACAAAGGTGGACTGTGGTTGCTGGGTGATAAGCTGATTCAGGACCTCCACCTTTTCGGCAGTCCTGTCGAGCAGACCCAGGGTAAAACCCTTCTGAAACATGGCATAATCCACATCTGCCTGACCTGTCTGGATGCAGCGGTTATAATACTCAATGGCCTGGGTGTATCGGGTTTGTATAAAATAGCAATCGGCCATCCGGTTGTAGGCATCACTTACATTGGGTGCGGATTTGCCTTGCTGCTGTCTCAGAAACTTGCTGAACCAGTCGAGCGATTCAGCGTAGGCTTCGCCATCGAAGTAGAAATAGCCCAGGCTGTAATGCACCAGGGCATATTCTTCCTGTTGCCTGGCCCGGCTATCCTTCAAAAATTCATCGTAATACATTCTGGCGGTAGTGCGGTCGCCCGTGCGGTAGGCAGCTTCTCCTAACCAGAAGTAGGTTCGTGCAGCGATCACCCTGTCGTATTGTGCATGCTGCAGACTAAGCTCGAGTGCGTCCACTGCCTCGGTAAATCTCAGGTTTTTGTAAAGCTCCAGGCCCCTGTAAAAGGCCACCTTCTGTGTAGCCCTTTCAATGTTTGCATCCTTGGTGCGAATCTTCTCCAGGGAAGACATGGCCATGGAATAGTTGCGGGTTCCCAGGTAGGCGGTTACCAGATAATTATAGGCTTCATCCACATTGTCGGCTGTAGGATACGACCGGATGTAGAGTTCCAGGGCACGGATGGCATCGTTGAAAGGATTATAGGACAATTCAAAGGTCACCTTGGCAAAATTGAACAGGGCGTCCTGCTGTATAAGCGGATCAAAAGTCATATTGGCCGCCTTGGAAAAAGCAATCAGTGCTTTTTTCTTCTCCCCAAGCTTCAGGTAGCAATCGCCCAGGGTATAGAGTGCACTCTGGGCAATCTCCGTATTCCGGTAAGAGATTTGCTCAAAGAGTTTCAGCGCATTTTCATATTCTTCGTTGTGGTAATAGGAATAAGCCAGTTGATAGCGGTCGTGGATGGTATAGCCGTTGGCATTCGTACGGTAGGTCTCCAGAAAGGGTATGGCCTCCTTGTAGGACTGCAGCATGAAATGAGATTCTCCGATGATCTTCGCCATCTCTCCAAGCCTCCGGTCCGATACCGAGTCCATCAGCGCCGGTGCGTAACTAATCACTTCTTCATACTTCTTTTGCAAATATAGAATTTGAGCGATGTAATAGGGCGCAATGTCCTGAAAGAGCGGATCATCATCGATTCTCTGGAATCCCCAGAGTGCTGTCTCATAATTTCCATCCACGTAATGAATGTGGGAGTAATAGTACGTGGCCGGGCCCTGATAGGGCGATTCAAACTCCAATATCTCATAGAAGTTTACCCGGGCATTTTCGTAATCGTTTCTTTCGTAAAAAGAGTAGCCTTTTTTGAAATAATACTCCGGAAGCTTCTCTCTGCCTATCTTAAAGCGATCCACCCGGTTGAACCAACTTACCGCCTTGGCCCAGTTATTCTTATCGTAAAAGTAGTCTGCCAGACGAAATGCTGCTTCGTCCACATAGGGGCTTGCAGGATATTCGGCTATGAAATTGTGGACCAGAAATTCAGAGTCGTCATTTCGCAGTTCCACGGCCGACATGGCCCTGTAAAAGGATGCCTCGGAGCTGAGCTCCGATTTGGAGCCGGCATGCTCCACCAGGTATTCATCCAGTACTTTTCTGGCTGCTCCGTATTTCTGTTTTTCATACAACTCCAGGCCTTTCAGATAGCCCATATCCGCGTAGTCGTAAACTGCGCTCTTCTGGGCATAAACTAAAAAGGAAGCTAGGAGAAATATGAGGCTAAGGAGGCTCTTTTTCGGTTGAATCATATGTATGAGATTAACTTGTTAAAAGTACGAATATTCCAAGCGGCTCATTTGGCGTGTTTTCTTTTTAATTAACAGTCAGATGTTAATTTTTAGTATGATTTTAATTCTTAATTTAGCCGCATATTCAAAAAAACATGGCACTGGAGAAGGTCATTTCCCTGGAAAACGCAATAATCGGCGTGGACGATCATATCATCCTTGAAGAGGTAAATCTGGCTGTAGAGGAGAGTGAATTTGTCTACATAATCGGAAGGGTTGGCAGTGGTAAGACCAGCCTGATCAAGACTTTAAATGCCGAATATCCACTTGTGGAAGGCCGCGGGATGGTCTCCGGTTATCAGCTGGAAGATCTGAAGCGCAAAGATATTCCTCTGCTCCGTCGTAAACTGGGAATCGTTTTTCAGGATTTTAAATTATTGACCGACCGGACTGTGGATAGCAACCTGGAATTTGCCCTGAAAGCCACCGGCTGGAACAACAAGGAAGAAATCAAGGACCGTATCGCTGAGGTACTGGAACAGGTCGACCTGGGCTACAAGGGCTATAAAATGCCCCATCAGCTTTCCGGGGGTGAGCAGCAGCGTGTGGTTATTGCACGGGCCTTGCTGAACAATCCCGAGATCATACTTGCGGATGAACCCACCGGAAACCTGGATCCGGCCACTTCCAAGGATATCATGGAGATCCTCATGGAGCTTTCCAAGAGTGGTCATGCGGTCATGATGGCCACCCACAACTACAACCTGATCAAAAAATTCCCCTCGCGAACCTTAAAATGCGAAGACGGTAAGCTGGTGGGTGCCAATCTATCAGAAGCAGAATTTGACCGTTTGATTCAGAATGATTAGGCCGGCCCGACCGCCAGTTCAGAGTTTTATCCCAAAATCTTTCTCCAACAATTCCAGGTCCTTTCTGAAATAATCTTTGGCCGTGTTTTTTTCCTGGAGGGAAAGCGGTTCGCTGGCCTCCTGTCTTCGGTTTTTTTCATGCATTTTACCCGGCAGACCCGATCGCATGATCCATTGCTTGAACTTTCGCGGAAATACATTGCGGACCAATCTTCTGATAAGGCTTCCCCTGTCGGTGAAAAGCTTTTCAAGGGCTTTGTTTTTGGGTACTGCAGCAGCATTTACCCATCCTACATCGCCCACAAAGGGTGCCAGATTCAGGAAAGCGCACAGTTCACCCTTAAATTTCTCAGGGTGGTCTTTCATGTCACTGGTTTTTAAGAGGAGTATTTGTTCCCTGGGAAATACTTTCGCCCAGTGCATGAGATGTTCATGGTAAAGGCTCCCGTAAAAGTGTCCCAGATTGTTGCGCCTGATAATATCGGGTTCCTGAACGATCTCACGTTCAGCTTCCAGGGAATCCATGAAGCAAGAATAGGCCTTATGGTGACCGGCATGAATCGAGTAATTATAAGAAGAATAAGTCCTGGATACCGGTTCCCTCAAAAGGACAATGATCTTCATTTCCGGATTGTAAGCATAAACACGTGAAATGGCCTCGTGATCCATCAGCAAATAGGTGTCGGAGGAAGCGATAACCGGCGCATCGCCACAAGACCTGAAAAAATCATGGTAATAATTCTCTCCTTTGGAGAAATGCGCTTTCAGGGAAAAAAAGGGGACTTCCTTGATGAAAGAAAAACAAATATCCTCCTGGTCCTTCATGAAGGACCAAAGGGTAGTGGTACCGGACCTTCCAGCTCCGATGATCAAAGTATTTACCCTTATGTTCCGCTTTGTGCTCATCTTATATCCACTAGCGAAGCGTATTATTCTTCCCAAATCTAAGCCTCAGATAACGTCTTTTCAATTCACCACGGAGCACAGCTTTGGCATCAAAATTCCCCAATTCCATAGGAACACGCTGATAATAATTCTTCCATTTGTCATCCTTGAGACCGGCTGTACCAAAGCCTGCATCAATGATATCGTGTTTAAATAATTCTTCGATGGTCTTATCCTTCACCCCATAGTCGCTGAAAGGAAAAGCAAAGTAGCGGTAATCCAGTTTAAATCTTACTTGCAGATCCTCCATGCTCTGGCGGATATGTTCCCTGCTGTTTTTGGCCGGAATCGATGCAAAATGGGGATGATCAAAACCATGGGCTCCAAATTCAAAGCCCTTTTGGAGCATTTCATTAATCTGGCCGGTGGAAAGGTATACCGGATCTTTAACAAGGTATTCAGAATAGGAGTAGGACCAGAGTTCTGCGATCTGTTCGGTCAGCTCACGGTCCGGATAATTTATCCCTAAAAGCCTCTTCCTTAGACCAGCTACCTTGCAGCTTAACAGATCAGCAGCTTGCTTCAGCTCCGCAGCCGAAACCCCGGACATATGTTCCAGTAGAAGACTCACCTTAAAACGAAAAAACAGGTCTTTGTTATCGATGAAATCGTTGTTCAAAAAAAAGGTGGCGGGAATTCCCTTCTTCAATAAAAGAGGCATTAGCTCCTCGTAGCATTGGATCAAACCATCGTCAAGGCTTAAAACCAGTGGGGGTTTATGCCTGTCGTTTGGCATCCCTTCTTCCAGGAATTCACTCATCCTGACCGGAGTGAAGTAGCCAAGCAGGTAGTCCAGATCAGATTCAAATTGAGCCACACTTCTCGATTTATACAGGTGGAGGGTATGGGGAAGGATGTGATTGGAAACCGCATGGTAGAAGGGGAAAATCACCTTCAGCCCACTTCGTCGTATATGTTCCGCGGTTTTCAGGGGACCCGGAAGCAGGCTGGCCATATATTTTATCCGTTCAGACACTAGCGAATTCTGTGTACAATGGAAGGTAAGCGACTAAAACTGACTCCCTGATAGATTTCGGGCTGGGCGCCAAATCCCGCAAAGAATCGTGCCACAGAGGGAATGTTGGATCCTTCAAAATCCAGAATTTTCCCCGACCCTGCATGCTCTTTTAAGAAATAATCCACAATGCGGAACATGCTTCGATGCTCCTTGGCAAGTTTGCTTGAGGCTGAAACCAGGTAAATGGCCCGGGTCTGGCTATAGGCAAAAAAAGCTGCAGCTGTGACTTCTTTTCCCTTCCGTATGGCGTAGACCGATCCGGCCTTCCTGTCCACCAGGGTTTCCAGGAGCTTCTGCAGGCGATCATAATCTGATACGGATCTTTCAATCATGTCGTTGGCCTTTTTTAACTTGACCAGCTCTCCCACCGGAACGGTTTTTTCCACCGTCTCCTGATACACCCCGGACTGTTTTATATTGCGTTTCGCATTGCTGGAAAAGGACTTGTAGTGCTGTTCATAATCCCTGTTGAGATGCAGGATGTAATTGGATTTATCATCCACCGTAAAGGGTTCCTCTTCGCCTACCAGGTTCTTGGAGTTAAAATTAATGCCCGCAAACCTGAATTTTTTATAGAGGATACCCAGCATCTTCTTGATAAGGTCGGGGTCAACATATTCTTTACTGAACACCCCAAGCTGCTGGGTATGAAATGGTTGGTATATGTACTTTATACCTGCCTTTTTCTTCCAGACCACCGGCATGATAAAGCGGTAATCGTCCGAAATAAGGGCTGACCAGTTTTGCGAGACTGCATCCAGATACCAGGAATAAGGATAAATGGTTTCGGCAGGAGAATGTACTATAACATCATCCCACTTTTCCGTATCAATATCTTTTCTTTTCAGTAAGCTCAACATAGCTCTACTTATCAAGCCTGTAATCATCCCAGGGCGATTGACCCTGCAATCTTGGATCCTTATGCCGAAGCAGGTAGTCTTCCATCCTTTGACGGAGTTTTTGTTTCACCTCCCTGAATTGCGGATCTTGGGCCAGGTTGGCCACCATATCAGGATCCCTCAGGTGATTGTATAGTTCCTCCGTGTCTACTTTTCCAAAAGCCAGATCGTAATAATACACATATTCCTTGTGTAATCTGTTCTCCTTATAAAACTCCTTAAGGGGTCCGGGATCCACATCTCCCAGTATATCCCAGTTGGGAATATGGATATCGTAATTCCCAAAAGGCATTCGATCTGTTTCGTAATTGTAAATATAAGTCCATTCTGCCGTATGTATGGCCCTTCTGGGAAAACCCAGTTCGTCGGGCCGGCAGTGGGTATGTTTTTCAAAGGCAGTAACCACAAATGCTTCCGGATCACCCGCACTGTCCAGGTCTTCGGACAGGATCAAAGGGGCTAAACTCCTGCCTGTCATCTCTTCGGGAATAACTGCCCCGGCCAATTCAAGAAGGGTGGGTGCCAGATCAATCAGGTTTACGGGATCCTTAATCACCCTCATCTCCTCAATTTCCTTATCCCAGGCAATGACCAGAGGCATTCTGACCCCATGAGCATACAGACTGGCTTTGGAGCGTGGGAAAGGCATTCCGTTGTCCGAGGTAAAAATGATCAGGGTATTTTCTCTCAGATGATGCCTGTCCAGAATCTCCAGCAGCTCTCCCACCACCTGATCGGTCCATTGCACTTCGGCCAGGTAATCGGCCATATCCAGTTTAGCTACTGGCACATCAGGGAAGAAGGCCGGAAGCCGGATCAGGGAGGTATCTATCCCGATGCCGAGGCCCCTACCCGTTTCATAAGGACGATGGGGTTCACCCAGTCCAAGCCAGAAAAAAAAAGGGCTTCCTTCATCTTTATCCTGAATGAACTCTTCAAAATTGGCTGCATAGTTCCTTCGGGATATACCCTTGGGAACGCTGTCAAGACGGTGCTGATCGTAGCGCTCTCCAATGGGTTCATTTACACCGTTTGGGGCATCCTTTGTGAAGGGCCAGTATCCCTTCCCGGTGTAAGCTACATGGTAACCCGATTCCCGGAGGATGAAAGGGAAAAGATCATACTCCTGACGAATAAATCCCGTAAGTACTCCTCCTTCCTTCAGACGAAAAACATCCTGACCGGTCAGTAGGGCAGCCCTGGAAGGTGAGCAGGAAGGACATGGGGTGTAGGCATTTTCAAAACGGATACCCTGCAGTGCAAGTTTATCGATATTGGGGGTTTTTACGGACTCATCTCCATAACAGCCCAGGTGTTCCCAGGATTGGTCGTCGGTGATTATCAAAAGTACATTGGGTGGCTCCGGCTTGTTCACACAGGAGCTGATTAGCAGGAAAACAGCCAATACGATCAACTTGCTCAAGGTATTTCTCATAGGTCAAGTTTTACCAGAGTAATCCCGGCTCCTCCCCGCTGAACTTCCTCATCGCCGTACCACTCCACCAGGTCCACCGACCTGAGATATTCACGGATCAGCTGTCGCAGTATGCCGTTTCCTTTTCCATGAAGTATGCGTAATTCACGGGCACTAACCATGATGGCTTCATCAATGAAGTCCACCACTATTTCCATGGCCTCATCGGCCCGTTTGCCTCGCAGATCAATATCCGGACGGAACTGAACCCTTCGGGTACTCACATTCCAGTCGCCCAGATCCACTTTCGATTTATCCTTGATTCGCAGACGGCCTGCCTCCTCGGCCCTGATCTTCTCCAGCTGATTGAGCGTGGTTTTGGTTTTTAGCATTCCAAAAGCCACCACCACCCTTTTCCCTTTGATTTCCATCACTTCCCCGGCAGCTTCCTGTCCACTGATCCTGACCATATCCCCCACCCTGATCTCAGGATCCTCCTTCACCTGCTTCTGGGCCAGGGTCTTCCGGGACCTATGCTTCAGATCGGGTCGGCGGGACTCCAGCTCTCCACCTTTCTGGCGGAGTTCCTGCAGCTGCTTCTCCACTTTCTTTTCTTCCCTTCCCTTTTCCACCTCCAGTTTCTCACTGAACTCGCTCAGATCTTTCCGTACCTCACGGGTACGCTCCTTTTCAGCTTTTGCCTCCTTGATCTCCCGGATGGTTTGCTCAATCTTCCGGTTGGCTCCTGAAAGCATTTCGTCTGCACGTGACTTTGCCTCCTTTACAATGGCTTTCCGCTGTTTCTCACTTTCTGCCAGCTCTTTCTCGTAACGTTCCATGAGATCTTCCAGCTTCTTCTCCGATTGCCGGATTTTTTGCCGTTTACCTTCCCAGTACTTCTTATCCCGCAGGATCTCCCTCAGGTGCTTATCAAAATCAATGTGGTCCTGTCCCACTTTTTCGGAAGCCGCCCCCAGTACATCTTCCGGGAGCCCGATTTTCCTGGCTATTTCAAAGGCAAAAGAAGATCCTGGTTTTCCAACCTGCAACTGGTAAAGAGGCTGCATCTTCTGGTTGTCAAAAAGCATGGCACCGTTGACAATTCCTTCGGAGGAGGTAGCGTAGTGCTTCAGGTTGGTATAATGGGTGGTAATAATTCCGTTGGTCCCCGTTTCGTTAAGCTGCTCCAGAATAGATTCTGCTATGGCTCCCCCGAGCATGGGTTCGGTACCCGTTCCAAATTCATCGATGAGCACCAGAGTATCTGAGGCTGCATGCTTCAGGAAGTACTTCATATTGAGCAAATGGGAACTGTAGGTACTTAGGTCGTTGTCGATGGATTGTTCATCTCCGATATCGATGTAAATACCGGCAAAAATTCCAAAAACTGAGCTTTCATGCCCCGGCACCAGCAGGCCACACTGCAACATATACTGAAGCAGACCAATGGTCTTCAAACAGACTGATTTACCTCCGGCATTGGGACCAGAAATAAGCAGGATACGATTCTTGTCGGACAGGTGAAAAGTGAGCGGGACCACCTCCTTTTGCTCGGCCTTATGGGCCAGATAAAGCAAGGGATGCCTGGCTTCCTTCCAGTCGAACATTTGCTCATTCTTTACCTGAGGCCGGATCCCTTCTATCCTCCTGGCGAAAAGAGCTCGGGCACGGATGAAATCAATGGTGGACAGGAAATCCTGTGATAAGAGCAACTCGGGGATGTAGGGACGTATATCATCTGTAAAATCCTGTAGTATCTTAATAATTTCACGGCGTTCGGCATATTCAAGTTCCCTGATCTCGTTGGAGAGTTCCACCACTTCGGCGGGCTCTATAAATACGGTTTTGCCAGTGGCTGACTCGTCGTGGACCAGTCCGCCCATTTTGCGCTTATTGCCAGACATCACCGGGATCACCGGTCGATCGTTACGGTAAGTTGGTGTGGCCTCGGCATCCACCCAGCCTTCCTTTCGGGCCCGGTTTAATACCTGGTTGAGTTTTTTGGAAACTGCACCCTGCCTTTCCTGCTGGCTCCGTCGTATCTGGTGGAGTGCGGAAGATGCATTGTCCCGGATTTTTCCGTGCTTGTTTAAAATCTTCTGAATACGGTCATGCACGAAAGGAAAAAGTTTGACCGGCTTGCACAACTCCCCGAGTGCAGGATATAGCTCCTCCTCATCCGTTTTAAAGAAATGCAGGATGGCCCGGATGGAATCCAGGCTTTTTACAAGTCCGAACACCTCTTCGGCAAGCAGGTAGGTACCCTCCAGCTCGGCTTTCTTTAGTGCTTCGCGGTTGTCAATGAAATGCTGTATGGGAAACTCTTCCTCCTGCTGGTTGATCTGAACGAATTCCTCAACCATCTTCAATTCCTTTACAATGTCCTCATGATCGCTCATAAAGGACATTAGATCGACACGCTCCCTGCCCGGATCAAAGAGGCAGTGCGATTTGACCAGTTCGCGGATCCGGTCAAAACCAATCTTGGTTTCAAATTGCTCAGGGTAGACCATGACGGATTTTTGCTCCTCAAAAGTAATAAAAAAGGCCTCGCCTCTCTGAAAAAAAAGCTAGCTTTAGCTAGTAAACTTCAAACGAATATTTAGCAATGACAAATCGAAAACTCAACATGGGAATGGTGGGTGGAGGAACAGATGCATTCATTGGTGCAGTTCACCGCCTCGCAGCATTAATGGATAATCAGATTGAACTGGTCTGTGGCTGTTTCAGCGTCGATCCGGAAATTTCCAAAGAATCGGGTAAATTGTACTATTTGCCGGAAGACCGGGTATATGATACCTACGAAGAAATGTTTGAAAAAGAGGCATTGTTGCCTGAGGGCGAGAGAATGGATTTTGTAAGCATAGTCACACCCAATTTCGTCCATTTCGATCCAGCCATGATGGCCCTGGACAAGGGTTTTCATGTGGTGCTCGACAAACCCATAACCTTTACCCTCGAGGAGGCGCTTATACTAAAGGATAAAATCGAAAAAACGGGTCTGACATTCGCCCTTACCCATACCTATTCGGGTTACCCTGCAGTCAAAGAAGCCAGAAAAATGGTTGCTGAGGGAGAACTGGGAACCATCCGAAAAGTGTATGTGGAATATCCGCAGGGATGGCTGAGTTCCAAACTGGAAGACACTGGAAATCCCCAGGCGAGCTGGCGCACCGATCCCAAACGTTCGGGCAAAGCAGGCTGTATGGGCGACATCGGAACCCATGCACACCACCTGGCCGAATACATTACAGGCCTGAAGGTTACCCATATCTGTGCCGAATTGAATGTCTTTGTCCCCAATCGCCTGCTGGACGATGACGGGGCGGCACTCATGCGCTTCGAAAACGGGGCCAAGGGAGTATTGATGGCCACCCAGATCGCTGCAGGCGAAGAGAACGCTATTCGTATCAGGGTCTATGGGGACAAAGGAGGACTCGACTGGCTGCAACACGAACCCAATACACTCACTCTGAAATGGGCCGATGCTCCCATGCAGGTATTGCGCGTGGGTACCAGCATGAAAACGGAAGTGGCTGCTTTTAACACACGCGTTCCCGGTGGACATCCCGAAGGTTACCTGGAAGCATTTGCCAATATCTACCGCAACTTCAGTCTCACAGTGAGAGCCAAAGCCAAGGGTGAGGAACCCACTTCCGAAATGCTGGACTTCCCGGGAGTTGAAGATGGGATTCGCGGCATGCAATTCATCGATACAGTGGTGGAAGCCGGATATAACGACGAGGTAAAATGGCTAAAGTTCGGAGGGGAATGATCTTGTAATAGTAAGGCAAAAAAAGTTTATGGAATACGGATTTATTTTTGATATGGACGGGGTTGTGATCGACAGCAATCCCTTCCATAAAATTGCCTGGGGAAGATTCCTCAGGGACCAGGGAATTGCCTGCGACGATGCTTATTTTGACAACGTTCTTTCCGGCAAAACCGGCCCCACATCACTGAAGATCATTTTTGGCGAAGATCTGGCTGACGACCTTCTCGAGGAATACCTTCAGGTAGTTGACGGAAACTACCAGGCCATACTCCGGCAAAGCGAAGAGGAACTGTCCATTGCCGGACTATATGATTTTCTTGCCTCCATAAAAGGCAATGGATTCAGATTGGGACTCGCAACTTCGGCGCCTCCCCTGAACATTGAACTGGGACTGGAAAAGCTGAAACTGGAAGGAGTATTCGAGGTAATCGTAGGCAAGGCCGATGTGGAACATGGCAAACCCCATCCTGAGGTTTATCTTACTACAGCGGAACGCCTGGGGCTGACCGTAGATCGTTGTGTGGTGTTTGAGGATTCCAAAGCAGGGATTCAAAGTGCCCTGAGTGCGGGCATGCCGGTGGTGGGAATAGCTTCCGGCCACAGCAAGGAAGAGTTGCTGGCAGAAGGTGTGTCCCTGGCAGTGGACGACTTCAGCCAGCTAAAGCTGGAGCAGATAACCCGACTTATAAATAAAAATTGATATGCTTAGACTATCTCAAAAGAGTGCATGGCTTGTAAGCTTTCTTCTGCTGACTTTTCTGTTAAGCGCCTGCCAGAACAAGCCAGAGGAAAATCCCAGGCCCAACATCCTGTTCATACCCGTAGATGACCTGCGCCCCGATCTGGCTTGTTACGGAAGCAGCAGTATGATCAGTCCCCATATCGACAGGCTGGCAGCTGACGGAGTTGTTTTTACCCGGGCCTACTGTCAGCAGTCGGTCTGCAATCCCTCACGGGCCAGCCTGCTCACCGGCTTAAGACCCGATGCGATTCAGGTCTGGGACCTGCGGACTTCTTTCAGGGATAATGTACCCGATGTGGTGACCCTGCCCCAGTATTTCAAGCAAAAGGGATATACCACCATCGGATTGGGAAAGACCTATCACAACACCATTCCAGATACCCTTAGCTGGACCCGGAAACCACACATTGAGGGCTATCCCTTCGATCCGGATGCAGTCTATGTGAATGAAGAAAACCTTCAAATTCAGGAAAACAAAAAACAGGCTCTGATCGAAGCAGGAAGGGACAGGATCGATCAGCTTGGTCACTGGTACCTTAAAGCCAATGCAGTGGAAATAGCCGATGCTGATGACGATGCTTACTTCGACGGAGCGCAGACTACCCTGGCCATTGAGATCCTGAACGAACTGGCCGGCGAAAAAGATCCCTTCTTCCTTTCAGTAGGCTATTACAGGCCACACCTGCCCTTTAATGCGCCCCGGAAATACTGGGATCTTTACGACAGGGCTTCGCTCCCCTTAGCAGAAAATCAATTTTTACCGGAAGGAAGTCCTGATTTTGCCGTTCACGGCGACCAGGAACTCAGGTCCTATGACGATTGTCACGATCTGCCCTGGCCCTGGGAAGATGCCTGGGATGAAGAACGTCAGAGGGAGTTGATCCACGGTTATCATGCCAGTGTCTCTTACATCGATGCCCAGGTGGGCCGCTTACTGGATGCTTTGGATCAACTGGGACTCCGGGAGAATACCATCGTAGTTCTCTGGGGTGACCACGGATGGAAACTGGGAGAACACAAGGGCTGGTGCAAGCAGACCAATTACGAAATTGACACTCGCGTTCCCATGATATTCAGTGGCTACGGAGTAGAAGCAAAGGACCGGCAGAGTCATGCACTCACCGAATTTGTGGACATCTATCCAAGCCTATGCGAGATGGCCGGTCTGCCCGTCCCCGATCATCTCCAGGGAAGCAGCCTGGTGCCCCTGCTTTCGGAACCGGACAAGGAATGGAAGAAGGCGGCCTTCAGCCAATTCCTTCTGGGCCGTTTTGGTCCGGCTGAAACCAGGAAGCATGAACGCATGGGTTACGCCATGCGCACCGATCGCTTCCGCTACGTGGAATGGTATGCCTGGGATAAGGCATCCAAATCCAGGGGCGAATTATTGACCACTGAACTATACGATCACGATTCTGATCCTGGCGAAAACCGGAACCTTGCTTTGAATCCATCCCATGCCAGCATGGCAGAGTCCCTGGCTAAACAACTGAAGCTTGGATGGGAACATGCCCTGCCCCAATAAGCTGGAAAAAATACATACACTCAAAATCAATATACGATCATGAAAAAAGTACTCATTCTTGCACTTGCGCTGATTAGCGTCTGTCTGTCTGCCCAGGTAAACCTGGAATATCAGAAACCTTCCAAGGAAATCCTGGACCTGGTGGATGTGCCCCTGGCACCATCGGTCCGCATGGATAACAACAAGGAATATATGGTAATGCTCTACCGCGATGCCTTTAAAACCATTGCCGAACTCTCCAAGGAAGAGTTGCGCCTGGGCGGTCTCCGGATCGATCCTGCCACCAACATCGGAAGCCGCACACGGTATTATAATAAGGTGGAGATAAAGAAGATCCATGAGGAAGGTGCAAGCCAGATCGTAAAGGGTATGCCCTCAGAGCCCCTGCTGGCCAACTTCTCCTGGTCGCCCGATCAAAAAAAGATGGCTTTCACGCAAACTACCGGCAAGGGAGTGGAAATATGGTTCATCGATATAGGCTCGGCCACAGCTACACAATTGACAGAGGCCAGGGCCAACGCCAATATGCGCAATGTGATCAACTGGTTCGAGGACAGTCAGTCCCTCCTGGTGAAGATGATTGCTGCCGACCGAAAAGATCTGATAGATACCAAAAAGGCTGTCCCTACGGGTCCCACCATCTCAGTGGCTGACGGAAAGAAGGCACAGAACCGTACCTACCAGGACCTGCTTCAGAATCCCAACGACGAATACAACTTTGAACAACTGGCCCTGTCGGAATTGCACAAAGTAAACCTGGACGGTAGCAGTGAAATGTGGCTGGGTGGTGCCATGTACTCGGGCATTTCCTTTTCTCCCGATGGCAACTATGTGATGGTGAATACCCTTGAAAAACCCTTCTCTTACCTGGTACCCTACAGCCGCTTCCCCTCCACCACTACCATCTATACCAAGGAGGCAAAGAAGGTGGAAACTGTGCTGGAAGTGCCTCTCATTGAAGATCTTCCCAAAGGTTTTATGGCCTGCAGGAAAGGCAGAAGGAACATGAACTGGCGAAGCGACCGCCCTGCCACCCTTGTCTTTGCAGAAGCACTGGATGAAGGGGACCCGGAAAACAAGGTAGAATACCGCGACCAGGTGTTCCAGCTGGACGCACCTTTTAACGGGGAACCCATGGCCCTGCTTAAAACCATCAACCGCTACGGCGGCATTCGCTGGGGTAATGAGGAAATCGCCATTGCCTACGACCAATGGTGGAACACCCGTAACACAAAAACCTACCTCTTCAATCCTTCAGATGCCAGCAAGAAGCCTGAAATATTGTTCGACCTCAACTACCAGGACCGTTATAGCGATCCGGGGAATTTTGTCACCGAACGTAACGAATATGGCTCCAATGTACTTAGCCTGAAAGGACAGAAGGCCTTCCTCATCGGAAGCGGATATACCAAAGAGGGCCAGTTTCCCTTTCTGGACGAGATGGATCTGGGCTCGAGAAAGACCAAACGACTCTACCGGTCTGAATACACCGACAGGCTCGAGAATCTTTCAGACTATGATGTGAAGAACCGAAAGCTCCTGGTGAACATCCAGTCCCCCACCGACTATCCCAATTATTTCTTCCGCGACCTGAAGAAGAAAAAGCTTAATCAGATAACCGCCTTCGAGAATCCCTTCAAAAGCATTCAGGATGTGCATAAGGAAGTGATTCATTATAAGCGGGACGACGGACTGGAACTCTCGGGAACCCTTTATCTGCCTGTGGGATATGACAAGGAGAAGAAAGAGAAAGCTCCCATGATCCTCTGGGCCTATCCCAGGGAATACAAAGACAAAGCCAGTGCGGGTCAGTCAACCGCCAATCCCAACCGCTTCACCTACCCAAGCTACGGCTCCGCCATCTACTGGGTAACCAGGGGTTTTGTGGTACTGGATGGTGCTGCCTTTCCCATCGTGGGAGAAGGGGACGAAGAGCCCAACGATTCCTTCCGCAAACAGCTTGTGGCCAATGGCAAGGCTGCCATTGATGCCGTGGATGCCATGGGATATATCGACCGCAACAAAGTGGCAGTGGGTGGGCACAGCTATGGAGCTTTTATGGTGGCCAACCTGCTTTCCCATTCGGACGATTATGCTGCGGGCATTGCACGTAGCGGCGCCTACAACCGAACTCTAACTCCCTTTGGATTCCAGAGCGAAGAACGGTCCTACTGGGAAGCTCCCGAGGTATATTATACCATGTCGCCCTTTATGCATGCCGAAAAGATGAAAACCCCGCTCCTGCTGATCCATGGGGAAGCAGATAACAACTCCGGAACCTACCCCCTTCAGAGTACCCGCTACTTCAATGCCTTAAAAGGCCTGGGAGCTACCGTCAGATTGGTTATGCTTCCCAAGGAAAGTCATGGCTATGCAGCCAAGGAAAGTGTGTTGCATATGTTGTGGGAGCAGGATCAATGGTTGGAGAAGTATGTGAAGTAAACATTGAAAAGCATGAAAAAGATCTCAATTGCTATTGCTGTTCTGGTTTATGGGCTAATGCCTGCCTTCGGCCAGGAGGACTTACCTAAATTTAGCGAGGGCCTGGAGCAGATGCATGACCTCTTTAATGCCTCAGAAAATCCCGGCATAGCCTGCTATCGCATACCGGCCATTGTGACTGCCACCAATGGAGACCTGGTGGTGGCCATTGACGAACGGGTTCCTTCCTGTAACGATCTCAGAGGCAGTCGAGATATCAATATTGTGATACGCAGAAGCCAGGATCATGGGCACAGCTGGACAGAGATTGAACGGGTGGCTGATTTTCCCGATGGCAAATCTGCTTCAGATCCTTCGATGATTGTGGACCGGGAAACGGGAGAGATCTTTCTTTTCTACAACTACATGGACCTGGATAAGGAAAAAGATGTGTATTATCTGCATGTTCTGAAAAGTAAGGATCACGGAAAAAGCTGGAGCGAAGCCCGGGACATCACTTCCCAGATAAGTAAGGAAAGCTGGCACAAGGATTTTAAGTTTATTACCTCGGGAAGGGGCATACAAACAAGTACTGGAACCCTTTTGCATTGCATGGTCAACCTGGATCACGGTATGCATCTTTTTGCCAGTGACGACCACGGCCTTTCCTGGTACCTCATCGACACCCCCATCAAGCCCGCCAACGAATCCAAAGTGGTGGAACTGGCCGACGGAAAGTGGATGGTTAACAGCAGGACCAATGGGAAAGGCAAACGTTTCGTGCATATTTCCAACGACCGTGGAAAGACCTGGGAGAGTAAAGCCTCCCCCGAACTGATCGATCCGGGATGCAATGGGAGCATCATCCGCTATACTTCAGTCCGGGAAGGCCACGATAAGAACCGACTGTTGTTCGCCAACGCCAAAAGCAAGAAGCACAGAGTGAATCTGACAGTGCGGATCTCCTACGACGAAGGACGGACCTGGACTGAAGGAAAAACAATTTATCCGGGAGGATCGGCCTATTCTTCCCTGACTGTGCTTCAGAATGGTCAGATCGGTCTTTTTTTTGAAAAAGACTTCTACACAGAAAATCCCTTTGTGAGTTTCTCACTGGATTGGCTGACTGACGGTGCCGATACTTACCGGGAAGCTGAATAAAATACTAGCATCATGAATAAAGTGAATGGATTTCTAGCTGCCCCCTTTACCCCATTTCAGGAAAGCGGTGAGCTGAACCTTGACCTGATTCCCGATTATGCCGCTTTCTTACAACGCAGCCAGTTGGACGGAGTTTTTGTCTGTGGCAGCACTGGCGAAGGCGCCCTGCTAGATCGCGAAGAACGAATGCAGGTAGCAGAAAGCTGGGTAAAAGCCTGCGGAAGTGATATGAAAGTGATCGTTCATACCGGAGCCATCACTCTCAGGGATCAGCTAAAACTGGCAGAGCATGCAGAGCAAATCGGAGCCTGGGGAATTGCTTCCATGCATCCCGATTTTTTTGCGCCCCAAAGAACTGTGGAGCTGAAGGAACTTTGTAAAAGCATAGCAGCGGCAGCTCCATCCCTCCCCTTCTACTATTATCATATCCCTCCCCTAAATGGAATCAATCTTTCGGTGCTCGATCTGCTGCGCTCAGTCCAGGGGGAGATCCCCAATTTTGCCGGTGTAAAGTACACCTACTCCAATATGTATGAATTCGAACAGTGCCGCCACCTGGAGAATGGGAAATATGAAATGATGTGGGGACTGGACGAAATGTTCCTGGATTCGCTGGTTTATGGGAACCGCTCCGGTGTGGGAGGTACCTACAATCATTGCTATGCTTTATACAGGCAAATGCTGGAATCCTACGAGAGAAAGGACATGGAAAGGTGTAGAGAGCTGCAACACCAATCCCACCTATTCTGCGAGGTCCTGGGAAAATTCCGGGGCAATCTCATGGGGGGAAAGCGCATCATGAAATTTCTGGGTCTCGACTGCGGCCCCAACAGGCAACCCCTGCAAAACTTAAACGAAAAGGAGGAAAGAGAGCTTAAAGCGGACCTGGAGAGAATTGATTTTTTCGAATACTGCAACCGTTAATCCCCGGATATTCCCTGCATGAAGAAAAATCACTTAGTTTCCGGCCTGCTGTTTTTGCTACTCCTGTTGGCAGGAATCCTGGCCACAGGCGAAGCCAGGGCACAGTCGGACTATAAGAATCTGTTTTCCTGGACTGAGCTTCCGGAGCTACCTCCAGCTCCCGGAACTACCAGGCAGTTGGGAGTGGCTTCTCCCTTTGCAGGATCTGCGGGATCGGTGATCGTGGTGGCAGGTGGCTGCAATTTCCCTGAGAGGCCCGTCCGGGAAGGAGGGATCAAGAAATATTACGACGATGCTTTTGTTTTCGCTCAGTGGGAAGGACAATGGCAATGGCTCTCAGGTTTCAAAATCCCCTACCCCACAGCCTACGGTGCCTCGGTCAGCCTGCCGGAAGGTTTGCTGTGCATCGGAGGCAAAAACAATCAGGCCCTGCTTACATCCGTCTACCTGCTGAAATGGGACGAGGCAACTCCAAGTCTGGAAGTGCAGGAGTGGCCTGAGCTGCCCTTTCCTCTGAACCAGATGGGAGCCGTTTTGGTGGAAGAAAAAATCTATGTGGTGGGTGGAGAATGTGAAGAGGGTCCAGCAAACAACTTTCTTAGCCTTGACCTAAGAGAAAAAGGAACAGCCCGGTTCCAATGGGAAGTTCTGGAGGAATTTCCCGGGCCCGCCAGATTGCAACCCGTGGTGGTGGCCCAGAATGCAGCCGAAGAAACCAGAATTTACCTCTTCAGTGGTTCAAGTTTTCCGGAGGATCAGGAAGAGCCAAGTATTTGTACCGACGGGCTTGAGTACTCTCCCGCAAATAAACAATGGAAGAAGACTGCTCCCATAGCTCCTGCTGGTCAGCAGCCCATCTCTTTGCATGGTGCTGGCGGGTTGGCCATTGGAATGAATCACATCCTATGCATTGGAGGGGTGAATAAGAAACTTTTTGAAGAAGCCTGGAAAAATGAAAGGCTGGCTCATCTGGCTCTTGAACTAGGCGATTCAGCCCGGACCGCGCATCTGGAACGCTGGAAGACAGGCTACCTGTCTCACGAACCCGGTTGGTACCAATTCAATAAGCAAGTTATGGTCTATCATACACTCACCGATAGCTGGACGGTGGGAACTGAATACCCCTACCCGGCGCCGGCCGGTGCCATAGTAGTTCCGTGGGAAAATGGATGGGCTGTCATCAGTGGGGAGATTATGCCGGGGGTGCGCTCCCCCAAGGTATATCATGGACAGCTCCGGGCCGAACCAAAATTCGGAGGACTTAACTGGAGCCTGCTGATCGTATACCTGGGAGGAATGCTCTTCCTGGGATATTTCTTTATGAGAAGGGAGAAGGGAACCGAGGATTTCTTTAAGGGAGGTGGCCGCATTCCCTGGTGGGCAGCCGGCATGAGCATATTTGCCACCATGCTGAGCGCCATCACTTTCATGGCCATCCCGGCCAAGGCTTATGCCACCGACTGGAAATACTTCCCCATGGCTATTGCCATCCTGATCATGGCCTTTCCTGTGGTGAAATACTATCTTCCCTTCTTCAGAAGACTGAACGTCACCACTGCCTACGAATACCTGGAAAAGCGATTTTCCTATGCCACCCGTTTTCTGGCCAGTGGCCTATTCATCCTCTTTATGGTGGCCAGAATGGCCCTGGTGCTTTTTTTACCCTCCCTGGCCCTGACCACCGTAACGGGTATCAACATCTATGCCTGCATTGTACTTATGGGAGCGATCACCATTGCCTACTGCACCATGGGAGGAGTGGAAGCAGTGGTCTGGGGGGATGTGATCCAGGGTTTTGTCCTGCTGGGCGGGGCCCTGCTTGCAGCCATCTTTCTGGTCGGCGGTTTGGATGGAGGAGCAGGCCGGCTGGTGGATATCTCCATGGACAAACAGAAATTTGCCATGTTCGATCTGGCCTTCAACTGGAAAAGCGCCACTCTCTGGGTAGTATTGCTCGGTGGCCTGGCCAACAACCTGATCTCCTACTCTTCAGACCAGACAGTAATCCAAAGGTATCTGACTACCAAGGATGAAAAAAGTGCAGGAAAAGGTATTCTGATGAATGGAGTTTTGAGTGTGGTGGTGTCCGTACTTTTTTACTTTATTGGCACAGCCCTTTATGCTTACTACAAGACCCAGCCTGAAGAACTAAACTTTGTCATGCAGAACACCGATGCCATCTTTCCCCACTTCATTATGTCCAAAATGCCGGTGGGAATAGCGGGATTGCTGATTGCCGCCATTTTTTCGGCTACCATGTCGACTGTTTCCTCCAATGTGAATTCCATTTCCACAGCTTTTACCTCAGATTTCTACAGGCATTTTGTTCCGCATAGCTCCGATCGCAAACAGTTGAAAGTGGCCCGCTGGTCGGGAATCCTGTTCGGAAGCATCGGAGTGGGTCTGGCCCTGCTAATGGCCACCATGAACATTCGTTCCCTCTTCGACTATTTCAATTACATTCTTGGCCTGCTTGCCAGCGGATTGGGAGCTCTTTTCCTCATGGGTATCTTCTTCCCGCGAATTGGAGCCCGAAGTGCATTGAGCGGTTTTGTCCTGGGAACCGGCTTCCTGTTCGCCGTGAACCAATGGACCGATATTTCCTTCCTGCTTTTTGGCTTTATAGGAATAGTTGCAACCTTACTATTTTCCCTGATCGCAAGTCTCTTTTTTACCAGTCAGGCTCCACCTCCGGGTTATACCTGGCTGAGCCTGAAAAACATTAAATCCTGAAAACCATGGAACCCTACAAAATGGACAAAGGCAGCCTGCTGAATTACCTGGAAATCTACAAGTCCGGGCTTCTGGAGAACATTCTACCTTTCTGGATAAAGCACGGCGTGGACTGGAAGAACGGTGGCTACCACTTTTGCCTGGACAGGGATGGAAGTCTGATCGACAGCGACAAGGGAATCTGGCAAACCGGGCGCTTTGCCTGGATGATCCTTACCCTTTATAACGAAGTGGAACAGAGGGAAGATTGGCTGAAAATCGGAAAACATGGTCTGGATTTCCTGGAGAAATACGGCTACGACAAACATGGAAAAATGTACTTTCAGCTGGACGATAAAGGGAATCCGGTACGAATGCGAAGGTATGTCTATTCTGAATCATTTGCCGCCATTGCCTATGCCGCCTGCTACAAAGCCACGGGTAACAGCCATTACAAGGATAAGGCCAGGGAGGCCTTTGACTTCTTTCTGAAATATAACAACACCCCGGGCCTGATCCCTCCCAAATACACAGAGTACAGAGAAATGCGGGGTATGGGCGCACCGATGATTGGCCTGGTAACAGCCCAGGAACTAAGGAAGAACCTGGGCGATGAATCCTACACCCCTTACATAGACCAGTGGATCGACGAGATCCGTAAGTATTTCCTCAACCACGAATATAAGGCAGTGATGGAAACCGTTGGGCCGAAGGGAGAATTTATTGATCATTTCGAAGGCCGGACCCTGAACCCGGGTCATGCTTTAGAAGGGGCCTGGTTCATACTCAAAGAAGCTGAATACCGTAACATGGACCCGGATTTGATCGCTCTTGGGTGCACCATGCTGGACTGGATGTGGGAGATTGGCTGGGACAAGGAATACGGAGGCATCTATTATTTCCGTGATGTGAAAGGACTTCCCGTGCAGGAATACTGGCACGACATGAAGTTCTGGTGGCCTCATAACGAAACCATCATTGCCACCCTGCTGGCCTATCAGCTTACCGGGAAACAGCAATATGCCGAATGGCACCAACTGGTGCACAACTGGACCTTTAAGCACTTCCCCGATCCCGAATTCGGAGAATGGTATGGCTACCTGCACCGCGACGGTAGACTCTCGGTTCCCCTGAAAGGCAATCTCTGGAAAGGCCCTTTCCATGTGCCACGTATGTATTACATGGGCTGGCGTATATGCGAAGAAATACTGAAAGAAAGTCCTAATCCCACATAAGAGGAGGGCTTACTTTTCCTCTCCCAGCTCAATCAGGTAATCCAGGATAATTCTTAAATCTTCCTTGGGAATCTGAGGTACAGGCATGATCCTATTTTCGTATCCGGACACCTTCTCATAATCCGGATCCAGAATGGCTTTTTTTAAATACTTCCGGTCGGCAATAATTGTTATTTCCCTGCTCTGGCGAATCACCTTTACCTCCTTCATATGGAGACCATTCAAAGCCGGACCATACAAAACTCCTCCATCGATGGAGTGACAAGTAAAACATGCATACCTGGTAAACAGATAGGGCCCGTCCCTTAGCGGATCCGTTTCCCCTTGCTGGGAGGCCTGAGCTTTAGCTTTGCCGGCTTTTTGTTTATCGGATCCTTCTCCACAGGCAGACAGGAAAAACATTACCAACATCAAAAACTTACTCACTCTGCACATGCTCACAAAAAAACAAAAATTTTACAGATATTATTACCTTTAAAATGCAATACCTCGAAAGCTCCTTTCCAGGTTCCCCGGATTTGCTTCAGTGCCCGGAACATTTTGATAAATCTATGAACTAAATAATCCTTTTTCCCATGAAAAGACTTGTCTATTGCCTGCTTGCCCTATTTGTTCTGAACTCCTGTCAGCAGTCCACCAAACTTTACCTTCCACAAGCAGGTCCTCACGACCTGGTTTTTGAATCCCTGGCACCGTCCTGGGACGAGGGAATCCCCCTTGGTAACGGTATGATGGGTGCCCTGGTCTGGGAAAAGGAAGGCAAACTGAGATTGGGGCTCGATCGTGCCGATCTCTGGGACCTGCGCCCCACAGAGAACGTATATAAGGAGGGGATAAACTACCGCTGGGTGCGGAAGATGTGGGAAGAGCACACCTACGAGAAGGTGCATAAGGCCTTGGATGAATATTACGATAAGGCTGCAGGACCCTCCAAGATTCCGGTGGCTGCCATGGAATTGGGTATGGAAGAACTGGGACCCGTAGAATCGGTCCGGCTCTTTACCCACCAGGGGCTCTGCCTTATTCAATGGCAAAACGGAGCCTCCATGGAGATCTTTATGGATCCGGAAAGGCCTGTGGGATGGTTCCGCCTGGAAGGCGTAGAGATGGGACATGAGATTAAACTGGTCGCCCCGCCCTATACCAGCAAAAGTCTTAGCTCGGATCGCAACAAGGTGACAGGTGGCCAGGATGTGGAACGACTGGGTTATCCTGAGGGAAAGCTTCAGAATGAAAACACCCGCCTGGACTACATACAGGAAGGATGGGGTGGTTTTTCTTACCAGGTACATTGCGATCTGGACCGAAAGGAAGGAAGTATCACCGGCAGCTGGAGTATTTCCTCACATTTCCCGGAGCAGGAAGCAGGTCCTTCAGCTTCGGCCTACCTAGAGCAAAACACGCTAAGCTATGAGGAAAGCAGGGAAGAATTGTTTGAATGGTGGGAGACATACTGGTCCCGTTCAGCTGTATCACTTCCCGATCCGGTGCTGGAGAAGCAGTGGTACCTTGAGATGTACAAGTTCGGGGCAGCAGCACGCAAAGGTGCTCCTCCCATTAGCCTGCAGGCAGTCTGGACTGCCGATAACGGATTGCTCCCTCCCTGGAAAGGCGATTTCCACCACGATCTGAATACCCAACTTAGCTACTGGCCCGCTTATGCAGGTAATCAGCTGGAACTGGAAGAGGGTTTTCTTGACTGGCTTTGGGGAGTCAGGGAGGAAGGAAAGAAATATACCCAGTGGTTCTTTGAGTGCGAGGGGCTGAACATTCCCGGTGTCAGCACGCTTACAGGAACCCAGATGGGGGGATGGAGCCAATATTCCTACAGTCCCACTGTCTCTGCCTGGCTGGGGCATCATTTTTACCTGCACTGGAAATACGGTCAGGATGAGGATTTTCTGAAAGAACGTGCGTATCCCTGGATCAAGGATGTGGCTATCTTTCTGGACGAGGTTTCGGAGTTGGATGCTGAGGGTAAAAGGAAACTGCCTTTGAGTTCCAGCCCTGAGATCTTTGACAACCGACGGGAAGCCTGGTTTGAAAAAAACACCAACTACGACCTGGGCCTGATCCGCTTTACCTACACAGCCGCAGCAGAATTGGCCCTGGAGCTGGGACTGGAGGATGAGGCACTTACATGGGAATCACTTCTCGACCAATGGCCTGAGGTGGATGTGGATCCCGAAACCGGACTCACCTTTGCACCCGGATTTCCCTACCATGAATCCCACCGCCATTTTTCACATTTGATGGCCTTCCATCCCCTGGGCCTGATGGATGTTTCACAGGGAGCCACGCAGACTGAGATCATTAAAAATACCCTGCGTAATATGGAAAAGTGGGGACCCGACTGGTGGACAGGTTACAGCTATAGCTGGATGGGGAACCTCTATGCCAGGGCTTTCGAAGGAGATAATGCGGCTGACGCCTTAAGGGACTTTGCAACCAGCTTTACCCTGCCCAGTTCTTTTCATGTGAACGGGGACCAGAGCGGCACCGGTAAATCCAGGTTTACCTACCGTCCCTTTACCCTGGAGGGTAATTTTGCCTTTGCCTCGGGTATACATGAAATGCTTATTCAAAGTCACACCGGTGTGGTCCGTCTCTTCCCGGCCCTGCCCGAAAGCTGGAAGGATGTGAGTTTTGAGAAATTGCGGACTGTGGGTGCCTTCCTGGTTTCTGCCTCCATGGAGGATGGCGAAGTAAGCCGGGTGGAGATCACCGCAGAAAAGGGAGGAAGGATAGAAATGGTCGATCCCTTTTCAGGTGGAGAGACAGAGGAAATTCTCACCTTTTCACTGGGAGAGGGCGAATCTCTGGTGCTGCCAAACTAATGAGCTTACAGATCCCCGAATACCAGTTCTAATGGTTGGTTTTCTCCCAGTAGCAACTCGGAGTCGGGGGTGCTCTCCATCAGGATGGTTTTGCCCAACAATTCTGAAGAAAAGGTATTGTCAGCAATGCTTATATTCTTGCAGGACTGGAGAGTAAAACCAAACTTCCGTGGATGGAAGGGAGTAAAACGAAAACTCCTCTTTAGTTGGTTCCCTTTAAATTCCAGGCCATCCACCGATTTAGCATAAAGGACCGGGTAATCGTAAAGATGGAATTCATTATCCAGGATGCGAATGTTCCGATGGAACTTGTGTTCACTGGCCTCCGGATCGGGTATTTCAGGGTAGACGCTGATGATGGCTTCAGAGAACTGGTAAAGGGAAGTTAGGCAGGGATCGGCAAACACGTTGTTGCGAATAGTCACGTCTTTCACTGCTCCTGTCTCATACCAGTTGTTGGCATCCCCGGCTATCAGGATGGCCGAACCACTGGATTCAAAATGGTTTCCTTCAATTAGCACCTTCCCCGGGGTGGACAGGAGAAGTCCCCGGGCCCGGCTGCTCATGAAGAGATTATCCCTTATGTGGGCGTCCGGGGTCCAGCTCAGGTTCTCCAGGGCATCCCCGTCCGAAATGGCATCAGGGATTGCTTCGGTAAAAGTGATCTCAAATTCTTCCATCGACAGGTAGCTTATATCCTTTACCACTCCCATGTCCAGTGTTGCCATGGATTCGCTCTCCAGAAATCCCACAAGCTCCCCCGGTCTGGCCCACTTTAATCCCACACTCTGGTGGTGCATGAATTTGCACCGGAGCCTGTGTAAATCCAGAACCTCTTCCACCCGAACACTGGTTCCGTGGATGTTGATGGGATCATCCATGAGAGCAGCAAATTCGCAGTTGCTTACATGGATCTGCCCCCTGCAATTGGAAAAATGAAAGCCGTCGTCGTGACCACTCAGGTAACGGTTCTTATGGGGATTGGGCACGAGCTTAACCCGCTTGAGCTTGATGTTCCCGGTGTACTGCGACAGGATTCCCAGGCCGGCGGTATGATAGATTTCCACATCCTCGACCTCCACATCCTTGCTATGGAAGAGAAACATACCCGCATGGTCGCGACTGCTATGCCTGAGAATCAGGTAATTTCCCACTTCAGGCCGCTGAGCTCCAAAAGGTTTATGCACCCGTACCATACCCGGGGCCTCCTCCACAAAATGCGCCCAGTCCCATCCACGGCCACAACAACCGGGATCGCCGGTCTGAGGGGCAATGAACCGGCTATCTCTTTCGATTTCCATAATGCTCCGGATGGGACTTTTCCAGCCTTCTCCCACAAAAATCAATCTGCCTTCCTCGATTACATAGGGTGATTCCAGCTTGTTGATCTTCAGAAGAATGGAGATGCTGTCGATCTCCAGCACCTCTGCCTGGGCGGTAAGGGGAATGTCCCAATCCACTGTAAAATTCCTTATCACAACCCCCTGGCTGTGATCTACGGTGACTGGCTGCATCCGGTCGTGAAAGACAAAGTCCGATCCTCCTCCATCGATGGTGAGCTTCTCCATTCCTTCCACCAGGATGCCCAGGCGTTTTGGATTGATGTCGGTGGTATTGGATTCATAGTAGACCCGTTCTTCACTGTGCTGGGGCCAGAAATCGTATCTGCCCTTTTCAAATAGGAGCAAGGGCCTTACTTTCGATCTGGCCTCCTTCAGGGCCAGCTTCACCGCCAGAGTAGTGTTTTGCCTGGAATCGGCTATGGCACCGTATTCGGATACCCTGATCGTATCAAAGGGAATCTTTCCTGATGAAAATACGGTGGCAGCCTGATCGGGGTAATCTACCCATGGCAGGCGTGCATAGCCAAAAAGCATTTTCCCTTCCGAATCCCGGCCCAACAGCTTGGCTGTAAAATTATTTTCGGCCAGGCCATTTCCTTTTCCTTCAAAAATAAGTTCCATATCCTTCCCGGCCCTACGGGTTCCGATCAGCTGACTTCCAAAACCGAAATCCACTTCTTCCGGGGCCCCGAAGCGCAAAGTGGTAAGGTCCATATCCCTGTGGGGGTCAAAGCCTTTCTCTGCTTTTACCAGGAGATGGATGCTATCGATGCAGCAATCGATGATTTCGTCATTCAGGATCTTTATCTGCCGGCCCACGGTCAAGGGAATGCAAATATGCTTGGAACTATGGCTGTCCCTGGCTTTATCCTCGTGTTTTAAAGTATCGATCACCGCAAAATGTGCCTGGGTCGCCCTGCCCAGCTCATCCTGCAAAACCTTCATACGTTCGTACTTAAACCAGTCCACCGAGGTCCCGTCCTCATACCTGGCAATGCCCGGAAGGTAGGCTTCGCCGGGATCCACCGTCCATTCCAAACCGTCTTTGGACCTGAGGTAATAAGCAATGCGGCCATACCAGTCGTTGACCACCAGGTGGTACTGTATGTTTGTGCGCCAGATTACCGGATCTTCAAACCTTCCCTCCACCTTGGGATAGACACTTTCTTCGCTGACCTGCCTGTACGGGGAAAGTCCCGTATCGCTGATCCATATGCCCCCTCCCCGGCATACCATCAACATGGAACCATCGTGTCTGCGGGCAAAGCTTAAATTGGAAAGACCTTCAATGATGGGCTTTCCTGCGGGATCAAACTTAAACTTGTGATATTCCCAGGGACCTTCCAGGCCAGAACTCAGATAGTAGCCCTTGTATACATAGATCACATAGCGCCCGTCATGCAACTGAAAGACTTCCGGGTTGTGCCCCTTTCCAATGGTCTCCTTCACCTCATAGGGTCCCAAAGGTTTTTTTGAAACAGCATGTACCACCAGGGAACTGGGCCATTCCATATGTCCTTTCCGGGAATCCTCACGCCAGCGGCATACATATAAATGATACAGACCATCAGGCCCCGGCAAGGCATTGCCACCCCAATAAGACCATTCCCCGTCCTCAAGCCCGTTTTCCACGTAGCGGGGTAGCACATTTTCTGCACCCCAGGTATCTGAACTAAGCTCACCCATCACAGGAATAGCCAGGAAACGACCCATAAATCGTCCACCAAAAGTCAGCTCATCCCATGCTTCGGGTCGTTCTCTTTTTATGCTTTGAGCCTGAAGTCCGCAGCAGAATAAACTGCTCAACAGGAGTACGCAGCACAACAGTTTTAATTTCATCCTTAGGGAGTATAAGTTCAGTCCGAAATTTAGCAAATTCCATGGCCCATTTGGGCTAAGGGTTTATATTTATCTTATGAAGCATCTTCTCCCCATCCTCGTGCTGGCCTGCATGACCCTTGCACAGGACTGTAGCAAGGAAACAAAAGAAAAACAGAGTGTAAACGGCATCGATCAGCCGGTAATTTCCCTGAACGGAAAGTGGAAAATTTCCCTTACTCCGCCAGCACAGCATTGGGATAATGGGCTTGAATTCGGAACATGGGATGACATTCAGGTCCCGGGTGAGTGCCAGATGCAGGGCTTTGCCATAAAGCACGATGAGCCCTTTGTGTATAAAAAGCAATTTGAGGTTCCTGAAGATTTTGCGGGCAAGGAAATATACCTGGATTTTTACGGGGTGTACAACCACGCCAGGGTATGGGTGAACGGTAGCTTTGTAAGGGAACATTATGGAGGTTTTACCCGCTGGAAATGCAAAATCACCGACCTGGCAGATCCTGGATCACCGGCCATTCTGACCGTGGAAGTGGTAGACAGGGCCGATGATATCTCCTATGCAAGTGGTTATGCCAAACACCAGATCGGGGGAATTCTGAGGGACGTGGAGCTAAGTGCCCTGCCCAAACAACATTTTACGCATTTCCACATGGAAACAGAGCTGGATGAAGCTTACAGGGATGCCGAACTAAAAATCCATTACGAACTAAATAACAGTAGTCCGCTTGTTTTACAGTTGGAGCTAAAGGACGAGCTGGGCACAAGCATTCATAGTCTGGAAAAGGAAATCCAATCCCAGCGAGGCCTTTTCCGTATCCCGGTAAAAAACCCACGAAAGTGGGATGCTGAGCATCCGCATCTCTATACCCTGGAATACAGCTTGCTTGAAAATGGAACAGTGACTATGAGCGCCAGTGAAAAAATCGGGTTCAGGGAAGTAGAAGTGGAAGGGAACTGCCTGCTGGTAAACGGCATGCCCGTAAAGCTACGGGGAGCCAACCGGCACGACATCCACCCCACCCTGGGCAGGATAACCACTCCTGAATACGATCTGAAGGACGTTCTACTGGCCAAAGAATGTAATATGAACTTTATCCGCACCTCCCATTATCCTCCGTCGGAGACTTTTCTGGATTACTGCGACCAGTATGGTATTTACGTGGAGGATGAAACGGCAGTATGTTTTGTGGGATCGCACCGGACCGAGAACTACAGGGCCACCGGAGCCTCTCAGAGTGATCCCGAATTCAGGGAACGCTACCTGTCTCAACTGGAAGAAATGGTGAATCACCACCGCAATCATCCCTCCATCATCCTCTGGTCCATCGGTAATGAAAATGTATTCGGAGACAACTTCATTCATTCATTCCGATGGGTAAAGGAGAAGGATCCCACTCGTCCGGTCATATACAGCTACCCCGGCCAGGTTCCGGATACTCTTGTCAACTATGAGATCCTGAGCATGCACTATCCAAACTGGCAGGGGAACCTTACTCAGTACGATATCACCACCACCGGCTTTGACTACCCACATATGCCTGCACTGTTTGATGAATGGGCCCACGTGGCCTGTTACAACAATTATGAGCTGAAGGAGGATCCCAACGTGAGGAACTTCTGGGGACAGAGCCTGGACAGCATGTGGAGCTATACCTTTGAAGCTGAAGGTGCACTGGGTGGAGCCATCTGGTGCATGCTGGATGAAACCTTTGCCCTTCCGGAAAACCTGCCCGGATTTAATCAGTGGTGGGGCATCCTGGATAAGAATGTGATTCCCGCCACCTACATGGGGCCCTGTGTGGGCTATGGAGAATGGGGCATAGTGGATACATGGAGAAGGAAGAAGCCTGAATTCTGGGGAACCAAAAAAGCCTACTCCCCCACCCGAATCCTGGTGAAACAAATCGACTCATTTGTGGCTGATGAGGAGCTTTCTGTTCCCATCCATAACCGTTTTGATCATACCAATTTCAATGAATTAAGGATCACCTGGTCCTACGGAGAACAATCGGGAATCCTGGATAAGGTGGATCTGGCCCCCCATGACAAAGGGTCATTGAGCATCCCGGCAAATACCTGGAAAAGCGGCGAAGAGCTTCATATTTCCTTCTATCAGCACGATACTTTGCTGGTGGATCGGTATCAGCTCCTTTTGGGAAAGAGGGATATTAACCTTCCGGCATGTCAGCCCGGAGAGCTGCTTTCCGAAGAAGACAGTGAAAAGATTATCCTGAAATCCGATGTTTTTAGTCTTACCGTCAATAAGGCCACAGGTTTGCTGGAGGATGTGCTTGTGCAGGGAGATACGCTTATCAAATCAGGGCCCTATCTGAACCTGAGGATACCCGGAAAAGCCAAACAGTATTCCACCATTGAAATGGATGATCTGGCAAAAAAATGGGAATGCAGGGAGTTTTCCTACTCCGTGGATCAGGGAATTGCCACAATTCAATCCCAGGGCATATACCAGAAGATTGATTTTTCGTTTACAATCCGCATCGACGACCGGGGGCTTATGGAAATCTCTTATGAAAGCACTCAAAATGTAATAGAGAAGAACATTCAGGAAGCCGGAATTAAATTCCTTACGGGAGACTCCTTTGAAGAACTGAGCTGGAAGCGTGAGCCCTATTTTACCGCCTATCCCGATACACATATGGGTCGTGCCACGGGACAGGTTAAACTTGAGCATAAACCCAAGATGGTCTACAGAGAAAAACCCATGCACCGATGGGAAGAGGATAGCAAAGGTTTTTATTACTTCGGATTGAACGAAGAACTGCCCTATACCAACGTGGTGCGTTCCCTGAAGGAGCATATATTTGAATACGTCCTGAGCACAGCCTCAGAATCGGAGATCAGTGTGCAATCGGATGGCAGTCAGGCATGCCGCTTTGATCGTATACAGGGGAAAAACACCCTCATAGTAAACGATCAGTGGGACTATAACAGCCTGCTCTGGGGTAACTACATGAAAAGAATCCCCCTGGAGAATTCCTTCCAGGGACAAAGCACCCTGCTTATAGGGAAATCTCTCTGACACTGCCTCCGTCCAGGCGCGAAGCTTCCGCCTGGAAGCCCATCAGGTGACTTTCCATGGATACCTGGATGGTGGAAGTAAGCAAGCCGGGATCCTTGGCCTGCACAGCCCTGACAAAATCATGGACCAATCCGTGGTCACCGCCCCCGTGTCCAGATCCGGAGTTTATGGCTTTCCGGGCATCCCAGACTTCCTGCTTTCCGCTTACTGCATTTGTAGCGGTCAGGGTATGCTCGTCACCGAAAATATCTCCTTCGGTTCCAAATATCCGGGTCCGTCTGCCTCCGTAATGAGTCAGGGCCTCCATGGAGAAAGCTGCAGTGATACCCTCTTCAAACTCGAAGTTGGTGACCTGATGATCTACCACATCGTTATCGCAGCGATATACGCATCGGCCATAGGGTCCATTATTCAGTTCGCGAAGAATGGTTTGATCATTTACCTCTTCCAGGACCAGGTGTCCGAGCCATCCCCTCTGTTCCAGGTAAAGTTTTTTAGCCGAATAGGGACACTCCCTTTCCACTGCACATCCGCCGGTGCATCGATCGGTCGATCCTTCGGGAGCCATCTCCTCCCTGAACAGGGTAAGCGATCCAAAAGAACTCACTTTCGTACAGGGTTTATCGATAATCCAGCGTAAAATATCTGTATCGTGACAGGACTTGGAAAGGATCATGGGATTGGATTTCTCCGAGTTTCCCCAGTTACCACGTACAAAGGAGTGTGACATGTGAATGCGTTCCACCGGTTCAAGGTGTTGCACACTTACCACATCGCCAATGGATCCGGACTTAACCACTTCCCTGAGCTTTTTGAAATAGGCATTGTAGCGAAGCACATGACAAACCGCTACAATGGCATCCTTCTTCACGGCCAGTTTCAGAATGTCGTTGCATTCCTCCCAGGTTTGTGCAATCACCTTTTCCAGGATCATATCGTAGCCCTGCTCCAAACCTGCCATGGCCGGACCATAATGCAGCTCGTCGGGTGTGGTCACAATCAGGGCATCGGCGAATTTGGCTTGGTCAAACACATGCTCCCAGGTCACAAACTGTTTGTCTTCAGGAATCCCAAAAGCTTTAGCCATACGTTCCCTTCGATAGGGTATGGGCTCAGCCACCCCCACCACCTGAAGCTCGTCGGGATACTTCAATCCGTAGGAAGAATAAGCTCCCCATCCCCTGCTTCCGGCTCCAATCACTATGGCCGTCAGGGGCTTTCCGGGCTTTTTTCCTAAGCTTTCAAAGCCAGGGGCAATCTCCCGGAAAGTACTGGGGTCAGCAGGCATAGAGCCTGTGAGGGGTAATGCTGCTGTGGCAATCCCCAGCGATTTAAGGATCTCGCGCCTGTTCCATTGCTTTTGTTCCATGCTATGCTAAGGTTTTAGGTTTTACTCAATAAGGCCTGCCACCTGGCCGTCCAGGTACCAGGAATCCCTGAGCTCTATGTTCAGATGTTTCAGTGCCGTCACAGCCACATCCACCACTGCTACTTCCTTTTCGATTTCACCCCTGGCCACATTTTTTCCCTGCGCGATATAGAAGACAGTGGTATGCTCCGGGATATTTTTCCCATGGCCAAAATCGCTACCCCCATGATCGGTGGAGATAAGGATCAACCAGTCTTCCTGGAGGTAATCAGGACGTTGTTCAAGAGCACGAAGCATTTGGCCCACCTGTTTATCACTCCGTTCAATGGCTTTCAGGTATTTGGGACTGTTGACCGAATAATCGTGCCGGTGACCGGCACCATCCACTTCGTCGAGCTGCACAAAGATTACATCCACTTCTTCTTCTGTAAGCACTTCCACCACCTTTTTGGTCACCTTAACGTCGTTTGTGGCACTGGAAATGTGGTCTGCATCACCTTCCTGAAGAATCTTATGAATGGGGCCCCAGTTGGCCACAGAATAACATTGTAAGGCTGGTTTTTCTTCCTTGATGCGATGAAAAAAATGTGGGTAGTGCTCCAGGTCGGGATTCAGGTAATCGTTGGAAAGCACCTTGTGTTTCAGATGCCAGACTCCGGTAAGCATGGAAGTCCAGCAGGGACCGCTGCTACTGATTATGTCGGATTTTGCCATAAAGGAGTATGCTCCGTTTTGCCACAGCTCATCCAGCTTGGGAGTTTTAGCGGCCAGCAATGCATCAGGCCGACAACCATCTATTCCGATAATCAGGACCTTTTTTTTGTTCTCTATACCAAAGCTAAACGCCGTGGTGAGTAAGATAAAAACACTTGCAAGGATCCAAGCTGGTTTATTTCTGAACATCGTGATAAGTTATGAATTATGCCGTACTAAAACGCCAAAAGAAGGGTCTTTTCTTTTTGATTCCTGACAAGGACGACCTTACATTTTTTTTTCTGCAATCCCTTCTCCATATGTATGCGAAAATCCTCCGTCCGGGCTATACCCTTACCGTTTACCTCCCGGATAAAATCACCGCTTCGAAATCCCAGTTCCCAGGCAGCTGAGAATTCAGGTACATGTACCAGGGCCACACCGGTGGAATTCAGGCTGACACCATAGGCCGAAAGGGACTCTCCCCGGGGTTCGCTCAGCTGGGCATCCTTCCACAGGATCAGTGACGTGCTTTCAGTGTCTTCCAACGCAGTATCCGGATTTATGTGCACTTCCGGGAACTCCGGCTCAGCTGCCAGAGCTCGTAAGCGGGGAGATAGCACTCCGAAGCGTGACATCTCAAAATTCTTAAAGCCTATCTGCTTGGCCGGACCATCTTGCAGCACAGTATAATCGCCCGAGGAGGGATCTTTGAATCCGGGATCGCCCACCAGGGAATTCAGATCACAATCATTCTTTGCATATAACAGGCGGTCGCGATGACTGCTGGTGAACAAGTTATGATCGATTTCTTTTCCCCACTTTTCGTCTTTTTCCATGCCCCTATTCATGGCTATGGCCTGGTGGGAGCTGAAGAAAATATTGGCACGAATCACATCCCCGTTGTTCCTCGGCCACACATGGGGGTGCAAGCCGTCGTTAACCACAATGTTGTTATATACAGTCCGGTGATAACCTTCCCTGAGCTTGAGTCCGCCGGCCAGTAAAAGGTTGTTGAAGATTATGTAGTTGGAGGAACCATCATCCAGGTCGACCGCCCATCCATGATCGCAGCGCCAGCGGTTATTGCGTAGAATATTGGGCTCCAGCATATCCAGGAAGACCAGATCGGGATTGCTGCCCACCTCACGGTTCATGGTAGGGATATCCGGATCCCAGAATCGGTCCCGTCCCCAGGAATTGAAGCTACCGTGATCGCCGGTTTCAAGCACGGTATTAAATACATCGCTATTTTCGATGATATGGCCCCCGAATGTTCCTTCACTGATATTGATCCCGGCACGGGGCACATCCGATATGGTGCAATGGGAAACCGTAATGCGATGCGACATGGAAATTTGTATAGCCGCAGTCTGCTTCTCGGTCCGGCCGGTCTTTGTTATCAGACAATTGTAGACCAGGCAGGACGAAGGAAAATTTTCCCCTTTGGGACCCGGACTCAGATCCAGCTTAAGATAATCCTGCGGACCGTAACGATAGATCGGATTGCGAACGGTTGCCGGATCGCCGACAAAAGCGATTCCGTTGGCCCCGCTCTGGTGGATGTGGCATTCTGAAAAGCTCAGGTAACGGTTGTAGTTATTCACAAAAATGCTGTTCCCTCCCAGTTGATCGAACTCACAACGTGTCACCGAGCAATGTTCGGCACCGTTATAGAACAAAGCACCTCCCCTGTAAGTGGTCCAGTCGGAACGAAGCAGGGGTTCTTTGTTGTCCATAAAGGTGCGGCTGGTATGCTTAAGGGTCAGACCTTCCAGGTGGAGATGCGTAACAGGATTCTCCACAGAGCCATGGAATTCAAAGAGATGTGGAAGAGTAACTATTTCAACCAGGGCATTTTTCAGGTCCGTGTCAGGCAGGGGATAATAATATAACAGTCCCTCTTTTCTGTTGTGAAACCACTCACCGGGTGCATCCAGCTCTTCAAATACATGTTCAATAAAGCGATAAAGCCCATGCATCCTGTCGGGACGATTATTCTGCCACCCGCCTTCCATATCCAGGGTGCCATTTCTCTTTTTTCCCAGTACGCGATAGTGCATTCCTCCCCAAAGTGCCCTGTGCATGGCATGCAGGTAAGCTCCTTCTGGATTGTTCCACTGCGAGATGCGATCTTTTGAGAGAGGGTCCATGTCGGGATCAGCCTGGGCACTGTGACTCAGGGTCCAACAATCAAACACATTTTTCCCGGATTGAGAATTGGGAAAGCGGGCCATTTCCTGTCGGACCTGGTTCACAAACAGCTGATCGATAGGCAGTCCGTCCGGAACATTGCACACATGAATCCCATCCCGGTATGGCTTCCACTGGAGGTCCAGGGCCCTGCCGCCGCTGATTATTACACTGCCTTCCTTGAGGGCACGATAAGTCACCGGATAACTTTCCGTCCCCCCATCATCCCGGGTAAAACGAATGGGACGATTCAGGTAATAGCTGCCTTCCATCAGCCAGATGGTCACTTCTTCTTTCCCCGTAAACGGCAGGGCAGCCAGCCTGGCTTCTTCTATGGTTCGAAATGGATACACATAGCTTCCATCACCCTTTGTATCGGCACCGGGAGAAACATAGAAATCGATGGCGGATGCTGAAAGTGAAAGTATTAGCAGGAACTGAATGAAAAAAAACCTCATGGACCGGGAATTAGGTAGAATAGCTGCCTTAAAAATAGGCAGTAAATCTTAAATTTACCGGGAATGTTCACCCAAATATCCCTATGAAACATAAGATTCTTTTTCTTTTATGGATTTGCAGCTTTCCGCTTTATTCACAGCCCCTGAGCAAAGAAAGTATAGCGGTTTCGCAAACAGACTGGTTGATCGAAAAATCTGCCATCAAAGCTGCCGTTTATGAGTCTGGAAATTCGGAAGTAATACTGAGCAATGGGCTCATTTCCCGAACCCTTCGAATTGAACCCAATGCAGCCACGGTGGGTCTGCGAAACCTGGTGACAGGCGAGGAATACATCCGTTCGGTAAAACCTGAAGCTCTGCTCACCATCAATGGAAAGGAATATCCGGTTGGGGGCTTGTCGGGGCAGAAGGAACACGGCTATCTGAAAGAGGAATGGCTGGAGGAAATGGGGACGCTTGAAAATTCTTTCGTACTGGATAATTACACCGTCCGGGATGTACAGGAACAAATCCCCTGGAAAAAAGTCCGCTGGATCCCGGAAACTCAATGGGAAAAGTCCGGGAAAGAAGTAATTTTTACCTATTCTCATCCTTCT
>Ga0180435_10000467_pt1 | contig 42299 bp, 34 predicted proteins | sample SS_ome_3_FD_132467 | JGI IMG/M metagenome (GOLD analysis project Ga0180435, IMG submission 132467) | Hypersaline lake sediment archaeal communities from the Salton Sea, California, USA - SS_3_S_1 metaG | ecosystem: Environmental > Aquatic > Non-marine Saline and Alkaline > Hypersaline >... | reverse complement strand
GAAGGTGGTCCACCGCGCGGGCGCGCCGGACCAGCCGGCGAACAGCGCGCGCCGACCGTCCTCGCTGCCGCCGTCGAACAGGTAGCCGCCGTCCGCCGCGTCGACACGCGCCGCGCAGACCACCGTCAGCGGGCCGTCGTGCGCGCCGAACGCCACGGCGTCGGGCGGTCCGTGCCGCGCGTTCGCGGACAGGTCCAGGAACCGCCGGCGCCCGTCGTCGTCGTCGACGAACATCGTCGACGGCATGAACCACGCGATCAGGGCTTCGCCGTCGAGCCGCGGTTCGCCCCGCAGGTCGAACAGCTCGTCGCCCGCTTGCGCCCGGGCGTCACCGACCACGCCGAAGGCCCACAGCGCCACCGCCATCATCCAGAACGTCGCTCGCAGGTCAGTCATCGCTGTCACTCGATCTGATTTCGGTACACGCATAGCCGAGGAAGACCGCCACCGGGAGCGGCGTGTCGCCCGGCAGGTCGGCGTGGAGCACCGGCGCGATCCACCCCGTCGTTCGCAGGGTCCCGACCTCCTCGCCGTCCTCGAGCAGGGCGAAGCTCGGTCGGAGCAGGCCCATCTTGCGCAGGACGAGGTCGCGGCCGCTGGCGCTCTCGAGGACGCAGCGCGCGCCGCGCCGCCGCAGCGCGACCACTTCGTCGCCGTCGAGCTCGAGGACGAACCGCGTGGTGAACACGCCCTTCGAGCGGCAGGTGAACGCCCGACCCTCGAGCGCGAACTCCGCCGCCGAGCTCGAGGGACGCCGATCCAGGCTGGTGAGGAAGCGGTCGGCGCCGGCCTCGTCCCGCTCGTCCACGGCGACCACGTCGTGGTGGCGCGAGAGGAAGCCGGGCTTCTCGAATCGCAGGCGCAGCCGCTCGCTCATGGCACCATCAGACCCGGTCGCGACCGGGCCGTCGAGCGCGGGCGCGAGTCCGCCGAGGTGGGTCAAGTCCACGCCCCCGCCGGGCCGATCACCCTCGGGCGGTGCCGCCTCGGCGCGACCGCCGAGCCATGCTGTTCAATCGCGGAATCTCGCTGCTCGAGGTCTTCCTCTCGCTGCTCCTGCTCGGCGTCGTCTTCGGCGTCTGGGTGCTGGGGCACTTCGGACGCTCGGAGGTGACCCTGGAGAGCGCGAGCCAGCTGCTCGTCGAGGACCTCCAGGCCGCCCGCAGCCGAGCCCTGGTCTTCGGCGACGCCACCTTCGTCCTGTTCGAGGGCGACCGATACTGGGCGGTCGACAGCGAGAAGCGCCCGCTCCAGCACCCGCGCACCGGCTTCGACTTCGTCCGCGACTACGGCCGCGACGCGGTCTTCGAGGGTGTCGAGATCGAGCTGACCGAGTTCGAGGCCGTCCAGGGGATCCTCTTCGACGGCCGCGGCGAGGTGGCCAGCGGCGGGCGGATCGTCCTGCGCTTCGACGACACCCGCGAGGAGATCCGCGTGGACAGCGAGTCGGGCCTCATCTCGAGCCGAGCGCTCGAGCCGGGGATGGGCCCGGGCGCCGACCTGGTGCGCCAGCTCGAGGACGCCGAGGAGCCGGCCGAGTCCGAAGAAGGCGGCGCGAGCGCCGGGGCCGAGAGGGACGGCGCCGAGCGTGACCGCGCCGAGAGCGACGAGGCCGCGCTCGACCTCACGCCGCTGCGCTGAGCGCCGCTCGCACGCGGGCCGCCGAGCCGGTCGCCCGCGGCGCGGCGCCCGCCGCCGATCCTCCTCGGCCCGAATTCCGTTGCACCAGGCAATCCCTCGGAGTTCGAGGGTTCGACCGGATCCAGCTGTCCCGATCCTGGGTCGCGACGGTGCCACCCCGCACTCGATTCCCAGCCCGTCGGAACCACAACTGAAACCACGGGGTCCTTTTCACATTGTTCGAGGGAGAAGGTCCAGGGGGCCTTCGAACCGAACGATGGAAGCAATGCGCCACGGCGCGTTCCCGATTGAGGCCGGGGACCCCGCTGGCGTGGCGCGATCCGCCGGTGCGCAGGCAGGCGTGCTTCGGGGCAAAGGACAAGGAACGAGGGGGTCCCTCGGGACCCCGCCACGAAGTCGACCAACGCGCGCCACTGTGGATCGCCACGGCGGGGCTCGGTCTTCGGACCGGGCCCCGCCCCTCCCATCGCGGGCCGCCGAGCCGGGCGACGGTGTCCGCCCGACGGAACCGCCCGATCGTCGCCGCGGAACGAGCGGCCGCCGGGACGCGCCGCGGCGCCGGGGGTCCGTCGCGCGGAGGCACGAGCGCGCGTGCGCGCAGCTCGCGCGCGACCGGGAACGGGTCGATCGGGACCCGCTCCCCACCGCGCGATCCTCGCGCCGCACCGCCTCGAGTCACCGCCTCGCGGCGCACCGCCCGCGAAGAAGGGCGAGCACAAAAAAAAGGGAGTCGTCCCTAGGGTCGAAGGGACGACTCCGCGCGGTATCGGCAGCCTTGGGGAAGGCCGTCGGGCCGGCTTGGCGCTGGAGGGGGGCTCCAGTTGGGGTACCAGGCCGGCGGCCCGGAAGTCTTGAGGCAGGGGGTGCTCCCGGGCGCCCCGGCGACGGAGGGGGATCCGTCGGCTCTGGGGCACGGTCCGGCCGAAGAAGGGGGTCTCTTGGTGGCCGGGCCGAGCGCCTGCGAAGGGCGTTGCAGGCTTCACGAATGCTACCACCGGTCCGGGGGCGTGCAAGGCCCTGACCGGTACTGGGCCGACTCGGTGGTCGAGTCGATCCCGGCGAACGGCCGCTCCCATGGGTTTGGAGCGTCGACCGGGGCCCCGAACGCGAGAACGCGAGCGTCGAGACCTGCTCGACACTCGCGTTCGGTGGGGACGGATCGCCGCGGACGCTCACGAGGAGCCGTGCGGCGATGCACACCGAGTGGCCCCAGATCCAGTGTGGGCCCAGATCTAGTTCTGGACCTCGTAGCGCGGCACGGACGGGTCCACCTGCTCGCGCCAGGCGTCGACGCCGCCCTTCACCGCGAACACGTTCGTGAACTGGTGCCCGACGAAGTACGCGCCCACGTCGAGGCTGCGCGCGCCGTCCTTGCACAGGAACACGAGCTTCGTGTCCTTCGGCAGCTCCATGTACGCCTGGCTGTTCGTGTAGTCCATCGCCTCGGCCTCCTTCACGGCGCCGAGCTGGATCTCGTGGGGCTCGCGCACGTCGATGAAGCGCATCGTTTCACCAGCGTCGACCCAACCCTTCACCGCCGAGGGCTCGACCATCATCTTCGCGTCGACCTCGGCGGCGCGCTCGAGGTAGGTCACCACCTCGTTCACGTCGAGGATGTTGTGGTCCTTGCAGACCTGCTCGAGCGTGTCGGTGGGCTGGAAGGCGCAGGAGGAGCAGCCGCCCACGTGGTAGCGCTGGAAGAGGGCGCGTTGGGCCGAAGGGATCCGCTCGAGGATCGCGGCCATGGTCATCGACGGGTCGATCGTGGAGGTGGTCATCGTCAGCCTGGGCGTGGTCGTCGCGAAGGTCGGGAGGGGGCGCGGGAAGGGCGCGCTGGACGGAGCAGGACGGTCGGATCGCCGGACCCGCCCCGGCCGGACAGCCTAGCCGAGGGGACTAGGCCGCCCCGGGGCGGAATTCGAGGCCCGCGGCGCGCGGATGGCGCAAGGCACCGGGCCAGCGCCAGGTCGAGCCGCTACCTTCTTCGGCCCGCTTCGCGCCCGACCGCGAGCCCGCGACGGCGACGAGCGGCTCGCAGCGACCTGCGGTCCCCCCCGCGGCCCGCCCCACCGAACGACGACCCTCCGATGGCTCAACAACGCATCACCCCCCGCTCCGAGGACTACGCCCAGTGGTACCAGGACGTCATCGCCGGCGGCGAACTCGCCGAAGCGGCCGGCGTCGTCAAGGGCTGCATGGTGATCCGCCCGCACGGCTTCGCCATCTGGGAGAAGATGCAGGCCGACCTGGACCGGCGCTTCAAGGCGACCGGGCACCAGAACGCGAGCTTCCCGCTGCTCATCCCGATGTCCTTCATCACGAAGGAGGCCGAGCACGTGGAGGGCTTCGCGCCCGAGCTCGCGGTCGTCACCCAGGCGGGCGGCAAGGAGCTCGAGGAGCCGTACGCGATCCGACCCACCTCGGAAACGATCATCGGTCACTTCTTCGCGAAGTGGATCGACAGCCACCGCGACCTGCCGCTGCTCATCAACCAGTGGGCGAACGTCATGCGGTGGGAGCTGCGCACGCGCCTGTTCCTGCGCACGGGTGAGTTCCTCTGGCAGGAGGGCCACACCGCGCACGCGACGCACGCCGAGGCCGAGGAAGAGGTCGTGCGCATGCTCGACGTCTACCGCGACTTCTGCCACGAGATCATGGCGATGCCGGTGATCCGCGGCACGAAGACCGCCAACGAGCGCTTCGCCGGCGCGGTGGACACGCTCTGCATCGAAGCGTTCATGCAGGACGGCAAGGCGCTGCAGGCCGGCACGAGCCACGACCTCGGCCAGAACTTCGGCAAGGCGTTCGACGTCACCTTCCAGAACAAGGACGGCGAACGCGAGCACGTCTGGCAGACGAGCTGGGGCGTGTCCACCCGCCTCGTCGGCGCGCTGATCATGACGCACTCCGACGACGAGGGTCTGGTGCTGCCGCCCAAGCTCGCGCCCATCCACGTGGTGATCGTGCCGATCTACCGCAAGGACGAGGAGAAGGCGTCGGTGATGGAGGCCGCCGACCGCATCGCGGCCGAGCTGCGCGACGACGGTCTGTCGGTGAAGGTCGACGATCGCGACGGGCTCAAGCCGGGTGCGAAGTACTACGAGTGGGAGCGCAAGGGCGTGCCCGTGCGCATCGAGCTCGGCCCGCGCGACATCGCCGACGAAGCCGTGATGATCAAGCGCCGCCTGTGCGAGGTGGACGAGAAGGGCAAGCCGGTCAAGGAGAAGCTGCCGATGAAGGACCTGGGCGTCGCGCTCGGCAAGATCCTCGACGAGCTGCAACAGAGCCTGTTCGACACGGCCCTCGCGCGCCGCGAGGCGAACACGGTGCACGTCGACACCTGGGACGACTTCGTCTCGGTGTTCGAGGGGAGCGGCAGCAAGTTCGTCTACGCCCACTGGGACGGCACGCGGGAGACCGAGCTCGCCATCAAGAACGAGACGAAGGCCACGATCCGCTGCCTGCCCCACGCCGAGGACGGCCCGGCGGCCGAACCCGGGACGTGCGTCAAGACGGGCGCGCCCTCGGCGCAGCGCGTGCTGTTCGCGAAGAACTACTGAGCGCACGGGGCGTATCGATTCGCAGTACGGTGCCAGGCACGTTCCTGTCGTCGGGGCCGCCCGCGCAATGCGCGGGCGGCCCCGACGACAGGAACGTGCCTGGCACCGTACTGCGAATCACAGCGCCTTCCTCGGCGGCACCACGACGTTCGCCGCGAAGAAGCCGGCCACCAGCGCGGTCGCGGTCATCGCCACGCGGAAGAACATCTCGATGCCGGCCTGTTGATCGCCGCCGGCGATGCTCTCGAGCGACAACAGGCCCGTCGCACCGGGCACCAGGATCAGGATGCCAGGCAGGCGCACGATCATCGACGGGCGGTCGAAGAAGCGCCCGAACAGGTTCGCGAAGCTGCCCGCGATCAGGCCGCCGACGAAGATGCTCGCCTCGCGCCCGAACTCGGCGATGCCCGCTTCGAACGCCGCGTAGGGCAGCACGACCGCGACCACCGACCACACGAGGTCGCGCGCGGCGGTGCGGAACAGGACGCCGATCGACAGGCCGGCGACGATCAAGGACACGGTCTCGAGCCCGACCGGACGCAGGCCGACCGGCTCGTCGAGCGGCGTGAAGCCGAGCACGTCGGTGCCGAGCTGCTGCCCGAGCAGCACGCCCATCGTCAGCATGAGCAACGTCGTCAGGCCCGCCGCGATGCGCGCGACGCCCGAGGCGGGATGGTTGAGCGCGAGCTCCGTCGCGCCGATCGTCAAGCTGAAGCCGGGCACGAGCGCGATGAGGCCGGCGAGCGTCGCCACCCACGCCGACGCGCCGAACGCCTGGGACAGCGCGACCGCGGTCAGCGTCACGAGCAGCGCGCCGAGCGGTTCGAACAGGCGTCCCAGATCGGTCCAGCGCCGCGTGAAGGCGAAAGTCAGCGCCAGCACCAATCCACACACCGCGCCCAGCGCCGTCTCCCGGAGCGTGCCGCCGAAGAACGCCGCGGCCGCGCCCGAGGTCAGCGCGAACGCGAGCACGATCACCGCCGGCGACCAGGTCGGTGCGCGGTCGACGATCTCGTCGACGCGCCGCGTGCCCTCGGCGAGCTCCACGCGCCCCGCGAGCACGTCGTTGAACAGCCGGTCGAGCTCGGCCATCTTCGCGAGGTCCAACTCGTGTCCGTGCACGCGCACGAGCCGCGCGAACTGCCGGTGCTCGGGCAGGTCGAACGCGTAGAAGATCGCGGTCGGCGTGCTGAAGAAGCTGCCGCGCAGGCCGAGCTCCGCCGACAGCACCTGCATCACGTCCTCGAGGCGATTCGCGGGTGCACCGAAGCGATGCAGCGCGTTGCCAAGCGTCTGCACGAAGGCCACGGCCTCGCGCTCGCGCGGGGTCAGGCGCTCGGCGGCGGCGGTCTCGGAGGGCTGGTCGGCGGGGTCGATCACGGCGGCGGCGGAAGACGGGGCGACACGGTAGAGCGCGCGGGGCGCCGGGTACACTCGCGACCAGCCATGTCCGAGGAGTCCGAAGGGTCGGGAGCGCGGCGCGGCGAGGCCGCCGTCTCCATCGACGAGCTGCTGCGCCACAGCGAGTTCCTCGGCGCGCTGGCGGCGCGGCTGGCGCGCGATCCCGCGTCCGCCGACGACCTCGTCCAAGAGGTCTGGGTCAAGGCGCTCAGCGCGCCGCCCGCCACGGCGGACAACGTGCGCCGCTGGCTCGCGACCGTGCTCGAGAACACGGCGCACTCCGACCACCGCAGCCGGACCAGCCGCACCAAGCGCGAGTCCGCGACCGCCCGCGCGGAAGGCACCGGAGAAGCCAGCGACGCGGCCGCCACCCAGTCCGACCTGCGCCGCTTCCTGGCCGAGGCCGTGCTGTCGCTCCCGGCGAAGGAGCGCGAGGTCGTGATCCTGCGCTTCTACCGCGGCCTGACCGCCGAACGCGCCGCCGCCGAACTCGACATCGCCGAGCGCACGGTGCGGCACCGCATGGCCGCCGCGGTGGAGCACCTGCGCGAGCGGCTGGGCGACAACTTCGGACCCGGGACGGCTTCGCTGGTCGAGTGATGGGTCGAGGGCTCTTCGCCGCCGGCGTCGCCGCTTCGCTGCTGGTCGGCTGCTCGGTCCCCCACCGCGCGGCCCCGTACCCCTCGGCCGAGCCGACGCGCGGCCCGCACGCGTTCGACGACTCGAGCGAGCTGACCCGGTTGGTCGAACTCGTCCTGCGCTCGGACCCGCGCTTCGAGGAGCTCGCCCATGATCCGAGCGCGCACCGGCTGCAACTGCTCGTCTCGCGCGTCGTGCCGGGGCCGGACGGCGCACCAGTGCTCGAGCGCCACGGCTACCGCGTCGACGCCGAGTACGCGTACCCGGCCAGCGCGGTGAAGACATGCGCGGCGGTCGCTGCGGTACTCGAGCTCGAGGCGCGCGGCCTGTCGCTCGACGCACCGCTCGTGTTCCACCCGCTCTTCGACGACGAGTCGCGCGACGAGGGCGACGACTCGAACCTCGACGGCGGCGCGATCACCGTGCGGCACGAGCTGCGCAAGCTCTTCCTCGTGTCGGACAATCGCGCGTACAACCGCCTCTACGAACTGGTCGGCCACCGCCGGCTCAACGAGGCCATGTGGGACGCGGGCCTCGCCGCAACGCGCCTCAACCATCGGTTGAGCGAGTTCCGCAGCGTCGAGGACCAGCTGCGCACGCCGCGCGTCGACGTGCTCGCGACCGATGGCAGCGGCGAGGTGGTGCACACCTTCGAGGCCCGCGACAGCGACCTCGTCCTAGTGCACGCCGACGTACCCGGCACGGACCTGGGCGTCGGCTTCGCGCGCGGTGGCGAGGTCGAGCCGGGCCCCACCTCGTTCGCGCGCAAGAACTGGATGTCGCTCGTCGACCTACAGGACCTGAGCGTGCTGCTCGTGCGCCCCGACATCGACTTGGGCGTGCCCGGCTTCGACCTGACCGAGGGCGGGCGTCGCGCGATCGTCGAAGCGATGTCCCAGTATCCACCCGACTCGACCAACCCCGTCTTCGACCCCGCGACCTACCCGCGCAACTGGGGCGTTTTCCTGCTCGACGGCCTCGAGCGCGTGGTGCCGCCCGAGCACCTGGTCGTCGCGAACAAGATCGGCCGCGCCTACGGCTTCTCCGTCGAGAACGCCTACGTGGAAGATCGCCGGACCGGCGCCGCCTTCTTCGTCACCGCCGTGCTGTGGACGAACGCGAACGGCGTGCTCAACGACGGCGCCTACGAGTACGCCGAGGTGGCCGACCCCTTCCTCGAGCAGTTGGGCGAAGCGCTGGCGCGCGCGTACCTGGAACCGCGCGACGCACGCTGAGGCTCACCGCCCCCGCAACTTCACCAGCCGCTCGTGCGCCGCGCCGGACTCGAGCGCCTCGGCGGCGAGGTCCACGCCCTCGGCGAAGGTGCGCGCGATGCGGGCGGCGCGCAGCATGACGGCGGCGGCGAGCAGGGTGGCGCTGCGCGCGGGACCGGTGTCGCCGGCCAGGACGCCGAGCACCTGATCGGTCGCGGCCGACACGAGCATCGGGTTGTCGCCGGTGCCCTGCCCCTCCTCGGGCGGGCCGAACATCGGGAGCTCGGGCTCGCGCTCGCTCGCGAAGCCGAAGTCGCCGGGGTCGACGGTCATCGGCACCTGGTGCTGGCCGTCGAGGTGGATGCCGCGCGTGCGGCGGGTGAGCGCGGGGACGACGCCGCCCTCCACGCCCTGGATCGTGAGCGCCGACGCGTGGCCGAGCGCCTGGGTGACCTCGACCGCGGTGCCGAGCACGGGGCCGGGCTGCGCGCCGAGCACCACCGACGCGCCGGGCGGCGCGAGCAGTTTCTCGACCGTGGCGAGCGGCGTGCGCACCGCCACGTCGCGACGCACGCGGCGCAGGCCGAGCAGCGGCGGCAACAGGCCGACCGTCGTGACGGCGGCGAAGCCGTGGCGCTCGACCGAGTCCTCCGCCTCCTTCGCCGTCCAGGTCGGGCCCGCGCCGAGGTGGTGCAGCACGCTCGCCGCGGTGAGGCCGCGCCGCGGCGGCACCGCGCGATCGGTGAGCAGCAGCACGCGCGCGCCGCAGGCCGCCGCGATCAGGCCGGCGGGGACCTCGAGCGGCGCCGAGGCCTCGTATCCCTCCATCGGCACGGACACGGCGACGAGGCCGTCGACGCCCGCGCACGGCATCTTCGCGCGCTCGCGCGCGGCGCGGGCGAAGCCGATCAGCTCCTCGCAGGTCACGCCCTTGCAGCGCATCGCGACGAGGAACGCGCCGATCTGGATCTCGCTCTCGACGCCGTCGAGGATGGCGGCGAACGCGTCGTGCGCTTCGTCGCAGGTGAGGTTGCGACCGCCGCGCACGCCGGAGCCGAGCGCCTGCAGCAACTGCGAGAGGACCATGGTGGGGAGCGGGGCGGCGCACCCGACTTCGGGGCCGCCCGGGTCGTTCAGCCTACCCCGAAGCGGAGGATCCGGGAGCGGGACCTGCGCGCCGCGGTCCGCCGCGTGCGCCGATGGGATGGGTCGCGTTCGACTCTTCGAGCGTCCCGGGGCTCGCGGCGCCCCGGAACGGGACGCGGCGCGCCGGCCCGGGTCGGGGCCGACGCGCCGCGTCGTGGCCGTGCCGTGGCGAACGGCTCAGTCGTCGTCGCCGTCGTCGGAGGCGTCGCCGTCTTCGCCCTCCTCTTCACCGTTCGCCTCCGCCTCGGCGGCCGCGTCGGCCTCGAGGTCGGCGGTGATCTCGTGCGGGCGGATGTGGGCGTAGAAGAGCTCCTTCGTCTTGTCGTAGGCGATGTCGCCGGCGACGAACGCGAGCTCGACGAGCGTCTCGTAGTGCAGGATGTCGCCGCGCGTCACGAGCAGGTCGGCGTCCTTGCCCACCTCGATCGAACCGACGCGGTGGTCGACGCCGAGGATGCGCGCCGGGACGATGGTGATCGCCTCGAGCGCCGCCTGCTCCGAGAGGCCACCGCGGATCGCGTAGCCGGCCTGGAGGTTGAGCGAGAGCAGGTCGCGACCGGCGATGCCGCCGGTGTCGATCGAGCTGCTGGGCGTGCGCACGGCCACCTGGCAACCGGCCGCGTGCAGGATCGCCGCGTTCTCGATCGACGAGCCGGACTGGTAGAGCGACTCGGGATCGTTCCAGGAGCGCGCGCGCGGATCGAGCACCACGATGGAGCCGGCGCGACCGAGCTCGTCGGCGACGATCCAGCCCTCGCGAGCGCCCTGGACGATCGGGTTGAAGCCGAAGTCCTGCGCGAGCTCGGCGATGGCGAGCAGCGTGAGGCGATCCTCGGCGACGAAGCTGGCGCGCACCTCGTTGCGCAGCACGCGCACCGCGTTGCGGTCGATGCCGCGCGAGCTGGGCTCCTCGTCGTCGGGCTCGCCGCGGCGCTGCCAGGCGGCCATCTCGCGCAGGTAGCGCGCCGCTTCGCGGAACGCGTCGCGCGTGTTCGACTTCGAGCTCCCGCGCATCGAGAAGCCGACGGTCGTGTCCTCGTTCATGACCACGCCTTCGATGCCGTCGCGGCGCAGCTTGAACGCGGCGCCGCTCTGCTCGCAGGCCGTGATGCCGTTGGCGAGCGCCAGCGTCATGTACGGGCTGAACGGGTCGTAGCTGTCGATGTAGCGCGAGCGGAAGCCCTCGTCGTCGACGGTCGGCTCGAGGTCGTCGAAGCCGTACATCCACTCGTCGGGATCGCTCAGCGGGTCGACGGCCCAGCTCGGGTCCTCGGCGGCGAAGCGGCCGACGGTGACTCGGCTCGTCGCGCCCAGGGCCACGAGGCCCGGGTACACGCGGTAGCCGCTGACATCGGTGCGCTCGGCCTCCTCGGGCACGAAGAGGTCGTAGCCGATCTCGTCGATGACGCCGTTCTTGATCAGGATCGAGGCGCCGCGCAGCACGGCGCCGGTCCCGGTGTACACGTCGCCGCCCTCGACGAGGTGCCACTCGTCCTCGGGTTCGTCGGCGTCCTCGTCGTCCACCAGGGGCGCGGGCGCCGCGATCGGGGCGGGCGCGGGGGCGGCCGACAGCGCGGCGGGCGCGAGGACGGCGGCGGCCGACAGCAGGGTGATCTTCTTCATCCGTTCGTTCGTGGGTCGTGTCGCTGGTGCGTTCGTCGGGTCACTCGGCCAGGTCACCGGCCACGAATTCCCCCTCGAGCATCACGCCCAGGAGTTCGGTCTCGACGGCGAAGGGGTCGCCGTCGAACAGGAGCAGGTTGGCGTACTTGCCGGCGTCGATGCTGCCGAGCTCGTCCTCCAGTCCGAGCACGTGCGCGCCCTCGAGCGTCAGCGCGCGCAGCGCCACCTGACGATCGAGGCCGTAGCGCATGAGGTTGGCAACCTCGAGCAATAGGTCCTCGTAGCCGCTCGCCGAGTCCGACGAGGGGACGAAGGCGAGGGGGCAACCGGCGTCGTTCAGCTCCTTCGGCAGGTTGCGTTCGCGGCGCGTGCCGGGGTGCTGGGTGATCGACGGGTTGACGATGACGCGCCGACCCGACGCGCCGAGACGATCGGCCACGTAGAAGAGGTCGCCGTCGTCGAACAGGCTGGCCTGGACGTCGAACTCGAACTCGTAGTCGCGCTGGTCGAGCACGTCCATCAGGTGCAGGTAGTCCGACGCCTTGCGGATGCCCATCACGGCGCGCAGGTCGCCGGTGACGAGCCGGACCATCGGGAGCGTCTTCTCGTCGGGGACCGGAGGCTGGAAGACCATCTCGTCCCGCTTGGACTTGCTCTTCTCCTTCTCCTTCTCCTTCTCGAACTTCTCGCGCTCCTTCTCGACGTCCTCCATGTACTCGTCGACGAGCTCGAAGCTCTTGTCGATGAGCCGCTTCGCGCTCTCGTTGGAGGACATGTACATCTGCAGGTAGCTCGGCTCGCTCAGCAGCATGCGGTCGAGCGTGCCGCCCTTGGTCCGCACCGCGATCGCGACGCCGGGCACGCCGCCGCCGGACGGGTAGAGGCCCAGCGTGGTGACGCCGTGCTCGAGCACCTTGGCGAAGTCGCCCGAGCCCGGGTCGAGTTCGAAGGCGGCGCTGAGCTCCGGCGTGATGTCGGTGCCCGCGCGACCCTCGAGACCGATGCGGCTGCGCGAGCCCACGATGCCCGGCATCACGACGGCGTCGGGGAAGTCGAGCGTCGGGATGCCGCGCTCGACCGGCAGGTCCTCACCGACCATCACGATGCGACCGCCTTCCACGAGGATGACGGCGTTGGGAATCGTCCCCTGACTGATGGTCTCGGCGGTCCCGACGCGCAGGGCGAAGAGATCGGGCTGGACCGGTCCGGCGGTCGTCGCTCCGGTCGGGTTCGCGATGAGGGTCGCGCTACCGAGGACGAGAGAGGTGAGAAGCATGGGTCGTGTCGAGGACGGGTGGGTCGGAACCGATCGGATCCGCGGCGCCACGGTCGGGCGCGCGGATCGGATCGATGGTCGTTCGGGGCGCCGGGGGGCGCTGTGCGCGCGCGGCGCAGCTGGGACCGCGCGCGTGATCGTTCAGGGTCGGCGGCCGGTGTCGGGCTCGCGCTCCTTCGCGCGCTCGGCCTCCTCGTCGTAGGCCTTCACGCCCTCGACGAAGACCTCGCGGACCTTGGTGCGCGGATCGGCGGGATGACCGGAGAGCACGACGACGTCGGCGTCCTTGCCGGCCTCGAGGCTCCCGAGCCGGTGGCCCATGCCGATCGTCAGTGCGGGGACGATCGTGAGGCCGCGCACGGTCTGCAGCCGGTCGTCGGGGAAGCCGTGGCGCACGGCGATGGCCGCCTGCAGCGCGAGCTCGTGCTGCGGGACGTTGGGCGAGTCGGTGTTGAAGCCGATCATCCGGTGGCCCTCGTCCCACCACCCCGCGGCGACGCCTTGCACGCGCTCGGGGTTGTCGCCGGTCCAGTCGATCATGCCGCGGTCGGGCATCGAGACGTTGCGCGGACCGAGGATGGCGGCGACGCCCTGCTCGAAGCAGTAGGACGCGACGCGCCACGAGTCGAAGGTGCCGTGGTCGACGAAGACGTTGAGCCCGTACTGCACGCGCAGGATGTCGATCGTCGCCGCGACGACCTGCACCACCTGCGTGTGCACGGCGACCGGAACGGTGCCGTCGAACAGGCCGTGGTAGACCTCGAGGTCGGGGTCGATCGCGGGGCGCTCGCCCTCGCCGGCCTCGAACGCGCGCCAGCGCTCGGCGTAGGCGCGACCGGCGTCGAGGTCGGCGCGCAGGTTGGCGAAGAGGTAGGACTTGCCGACGCGGCCGCCCCAGCGCTCGGGGTTGCCGTACTGCGCGATCTTGAGCGCGGCCGGGTCCGCGACGGTGCGCTCCTCGAGCGTTCCTGGCGCGGTCTTCACGAGACTGCCCTGCCCGCCGATCGTCGAGCCGGAGCCCGGGATGAACAGCAGCGTGGTGACGCCCGCCGCGAGCGCCTGACGCATGCGCGTGTTGCCCGGGATGATCGTCGAGGACACCCGCAGGCCCGGGTTCGTCAGCAGCACCGCGTCGTTGACCGCGGGGAACGGTGTCTCGTCGACGACGTGGGCGTGGAGGTCGACCATGCCCGGCATGAGCCAGTTCGCGCCGACGTCGACGACCTCGTAGTCGTCGGGGATCTCGACCTCGTCCCGACGGCCGACCGCGACGATGCGACCGTCCTCGATGAGGACGACGCCGCGGTTCACGAAGCCGGGTCCCTCGAGCTCGCAGGTCAGCACCTTCGCGGCGAGGAGCGCGAGGCCCGGTCCGCCTTCAGCGCCCGCGTCGGGTTCGCGTTCGACCACCTCGCCGATGGCACGCAGGCCCTCGGTGTAGACGGCGAAGGCGGCCTTCGCGCTCCACTCGCCCCCGGCGGCGTCGAACGCCGGCGCGGCCTCGGGCGCGATCGCGACCGCGGGCGGGCGCTGCATACCGGAGGAGCGGTCGCCGATCGCATCAGTGGCGGCGTCGGCGTGGAGCGACGGAGCGGCGGCGAGAAGGGCGGAGAGGGTCAGCGACTTCAGCATCGTTCGGCGGGGGCTCGGGGTGGACGGCGGGCGGGCGAAGGGACGGGTGCGTTCGAGCGACGATCGTCACAGGTGCGAGCGACGCGGTCCCACGGCGCGTCGTTCGCTGGACGCGCCTCCTACCAGAGGCGCGATTCGCTCGCGTCGTACAGCTGTTCTCCGTTCACGAACACCGCGTCCACCGCGGAGCGCGGATCGGCGGGATGACCGGTGATGATCACGATGTCGGCGTCCTTGCCGGGCTCGAGGCTGCCGAGGCGATCGCCCATGCCGATGGTCACGGCGGGCACGATCGTCAGACCGCGCACGGCCTGCATGGAGTCGTCGGGGAAGCCGTGCTTGACCGCGACAGCGGCCTGCAGCGGGAGCTCCTCCTGGGGGATGACGGGCGAGTCGGTGTTGAAGCCGATCATGCGGTGCCCCATCTCCCAGTAGCCGGCGGCGACGCCCTGCACGCGCTCGGGGTTGTCGCCGGTCCAGTCGATGTAGCCGCGCTCGGGCATCGACACGTTGCGCGGGCCGAGGATCGCGTTGACGCCGTGCTCGTAGGCCACGCCGCCCGCGCGCCACCCGTCGAAGGTGCCGTGGTCGATGAACACGTCGAGGCCCATCTCCTTCTTGATGATCTCGATCGTCGCGAGCACGACCTGGTGCACCTGCGTGTGCACGGAGACCTGCGCCTCGCCGTTGAACAGGTAGCGGAAGACCTCCCACTGCGGATCCACGTGGGGCTGCGGGCCGTTGCCTTCCTCGAAGTCCTTCCAGGCGCGCCAGTAGTTGCGACCGCGCGCGATGGTGCCGCGGATGATGTAACCGTGGTGACTCTTACCGACGCCGATGGCCCAGCGCTCCGGGTTGCCCCACTGCGCGACCTTCAGCGAACCGGGGTTGCGGACGACGGCGTCGTCGTAGGTCTTCGGACCGGTCTTCATCAGTACGCCCTGACCACCGACGTTGGTGCCGGAGCCGGGGATGAAGAGCACGGTCGTGACGCCGGCCGCCATCGAGCGGCGCAGCTGCGGGTTCGCCGGGATGACCGCGGTCGAAGCCCGACAGCCCGGGTTGGCCTGGTAGACCATGTCGTTGATGTCGAACGTGCCGCCCACGTGGGCGTGCAGGTCGACCATGCCCGGCATGATCCAGCGCTGACCCACGTCGACGACCTCGTAGTCGCCGGGGATCTCGAGCTCGCCCTGGCGTCCGACCGCTTCGATCACGCCGTCCTTCACCAGGACGACGCCGCGGTTCACGAAGCCGGGCCCCTCGAGCTCGCAGGTGAGGACCTTCGACGACAGGAGCGCGAGGCCCGGACCGCCTTCGGTCCCGGCCGCCGGCCGTTCGTCGTCCGCTCGCACCGTGACGGGCGCGTCGGTCGTCGGAGTCGTGTCGAGCCCCGACATGACGTCGCCGCGGTTGGTCGAACCCGGGGCGGCGAGGGCGGGCGCGGCCAGGAGGGCCGCGGCGGTCGCTTGGACGATGAGTCGCTTCATGCTTCGAGAGTGGTGCGCGCTGTGGATCAGCGGACCTCGCGTCCGGCCAGCCAGACGCGCAGGACTTCGGAGGTGGGGTCGAACGGCGCGGCGGACAGCGCGACGATGTCGGCGGACAGTCCGCGCGCGATGCGACCGACGCGATCGTCGATCGCCATCATCGCGGCGGCGTCGCTGGTGAGCGCGCGCAGGGCGGCCGTCGGGCTCATGCCGGTCTCGACGGCGAAGGCCGCCATGAGCGGCAGGTCGACGGCGCCTTCCTCGGCGGCGCTGTAGAAGGCGACCGGGATCCCGGCCGCCTGCAGGCGCGCGTAGCGGTTGATCGACACGTCGACGGTCGCACCGCCGGCCTCGATCTGGTGGGTGAGCAGCACGCCGGAGACGCGACCCGCGATGCGGTCGGCGACGGCGTGGGCCTCGGCGGCGCCCTGGAGCACCGGCGCGATACCCGCGGTCTCGAAGGCGGCGACGCACGCGAGGATGTCCTCGGCCGTGTCGGCCTGGCAGATCACCGCGACCTCGCCACGCTTGGCGCGCAGCCACTGGTCGAGGGCCTCGTCGCGACGCGGCTCGCGCGGCTTGCCGTCGTCCTCTTCCTCGGCCTCGCTGTCGTCCGGGACCGGGCGACCCGCGACCGGGTACTCGCGCGAGGTGCGCTCGGCGCTGACCTCCACGTCGAAGGGGCCGCCGATGAGGCGCCCGGTGAAGCCGACCGGCGGCTCCTCGGGGTCGACGGCCACGTCGTCGACGGAGCCCTTGAGGGTGAAGGCGCCGTGGGCGGAGAGGCCGGAGAGCGCGAAGTCGCCCGACTCGGCGTCGTAGGTACCGGCGACCTTCATGAGCTCGTCGGAGAGGCCGTCGAAGCGCAGCCACCCTTCGGCGTCCGGCGCGTCGAGCAGGCGGACCTGCAGGCGCAGGCGCTCGGTGACGGCGGGCGTTCCTTCCTCGCCCTCCTCACCCTCGACGGCGGGCTCGATCACCGCGTGGCCGACCCAGATGCCGGTCAACGCGGTCGGGTCCACGTCGTCGTTGCGCTTCTTCTTCTTGTCGTCGTCCTCTTCTTCTTCCTCGCCCTCGTCCTCGTCCTCGGTGACGGGCAGCTGGAACTCGGGGACCTCGGGCTCCGGCTCCCACTCGGCGAGCTTCTCGTGGTACTCGCTCCAGGACTCCTCGTACTTGGCGAGCTTCTCGAGGATCGAGAGCACGATGCGGCCGTTGTTGCGGGGGTTGCCGTCCGGCCAGAAGGTGCGGATGGCCGCGAGCGGATCGACGACCATCGTGTCGAGGTCGTGCGACGCGGGGCGGTAGGCGATCAGCGGCGCGCCGTCGCCGGTCATCCCGGGCGAGTCGAGCACGACGGTGGTGATGCCGTGCTGTGCGACGCGGCGGTCGGTCTCGTCGCCCGGCTCGAGGAGCAGGGTGAGGTCGAAGCCCGGATCGGGCGTGCCGCGGCGACCGTCGAGGCCGAGGTAGCCGAGCGCGTCGACGATGCCCGGCATCAGCACCGGGACGTCGACCACGACCGCGCCGCCCGGACGCGCGACGCGCGCACCGACCTCGACGATCGTGCCGTCGACGACGAGCACCTCGCCGGGGCGGTGGACCGTGCCGTCGCCCACGTGGAGCTCACCGGCGCGCAGCACCGTGATCTCGCTGCGCGCGTCGTCGCCGGCGCCGGCCTCGTAGGCCAGCTCGCCGCCGACCCAGGTGGCCACGGCCAACGCGCCGAGCTCGAGCGGCTCGCCGATGAAGACGGCGAAGTCCGCGTCCTTGCCGGGCGCCAGGCTGCCGACGCGATCGTCGACGCCGTACATGCGGGCCGGCGCGAGCGTGATCGCGTGCAGGGCGTCGGCCGCGCTCATGCCGCCCTTGCGGGCGAGCGTCGCGGCGAAGCGCAGATCGGCGAGCGCCATGCCGGGCGGTGTGGCGATCGAGACGGAGACGCCTTCGCGCGCGAGCGCGCTGGCGACGGTCAGGTCGGGCCACTCGGCGTCGGCGCCCTTGCCGCGGTTGATGCCGCGGCGGTTCGGGACGAACGGCACCTCGAAGACGACGCCGATACCGGCTTCGGCGAGCTCCTCGGCGAGCGGCGCCGCGCCGCTGGCGCCGTCGATGACGAGCTTCATCCCGCGCTCCTGCGCGAGGCCCATGAGCGCGCGGATCTCGTGCGTCTCGTCCGCGGTGATGCGCCAGACGAGATCGTCCTCGACGAGGTCGGCGAGCTGGCCCACGGCGGTCGGGCCGTAGGGCTCGAGCTCCACGCCCGCGGCCACGCCGTCGAGCAGTTCCTCGTAGGCGAGGATCGCGCCCATCGTCGTGCGCGGCAGTTGTTCGAGCGGACGGCCGATGCCCACGTCGACCGTGCCGGGCAGCGGCAGACGCCAGTAGCCCTGGATGCCGCGCGCCTCGGCGGCGATCGAGCCGTCGATCGCGACCGGCGCGGCGATCGTGCGCGCGGCGGGGTCGTCGCCCGCGAGCTTCACGACCGCGCCCTGACCGCAGATCAGGCGCGCCTGCGCCGGGCTGATGTAGGCGCTCGTGACGCCGCCCGCCAGGATGCGCGCGTAGTTGCCGTAGGCGTCGTACCCGTCGGTGGCGCGCAGGCCCGGGTTGGCGGTGCGCTCGGGCAGCGAGCCCGACGCCAGCGTCGAATCGGCGGCGACGAAGCCGGGGACGAGCACCGCGCCCGGACCGTAGTCCACGACGCGCGCCGCGCTCGGGACCTCGACGTCCTCGCCGACGGCGACGATGACGCCGTCCTTCACGAGCAACGTGCCGTCCTTCACCGTGCCGCCGTCCTCCACGACGTGGATGGTTCCGGCGCGAACAGCGACCCACTCGGCGCTCTCCTGTGCGGGAGCGCTGGGCACGGCGAGCAGGGCCAGGGCGAAACTGATCATGGCTGTCTGGGGCGCGAAGAGCTGTCTGGGGCGCGGGATGGGGTGGCCGCGAGGGGCGCGGCGCGTCGGGCGGGTCCGTCGCGGGTGCGACGGACGCCGCGCTCAGCCGTCGCTGCGGAGGTTGTCGAGCGGATCGGCGCCTTCGAAGAGGATCTGGTTGCGCGGATCCTTGGAGCGGTCGTAGGCGTGGGCACCTTCGACGATCACGTGTTCGACCATCGTGGTCGTGGCGAGCGGGTCGCCCGAGAGCAGGACGACGTTGGCGAGGCGACCCTCGCCGAGCGTGCCGAGGTGATCGGCCATGCCGAGCGCGCGCGCCGGCGCGACGGTGACGGCGTCGATCGCCTGTTCGCGGGTGAGGCCGTGACCGACCGCGCGCGCGGCCTGGTACCACAGCGAGCTCGTCGACGAGTTCTGGCTCGACAGGGAGAAGTCGATGCCCTTGTCGCGGTAGACCTCGAGGACGAAGGTCTCGGTCTCCTCACCGGTGACCGGATCGGTCTCGGTGTGGACCATCGGGCCGGTGTGGATCACCGGGACGCCGGCCTCGGCGATGGCGCTCGCGGCCTTCCAGCACTCCGGCTGCAGCACGAGCGTCGTGCGCTCGAGGAAGCCGTTCTGCTTCGCGGTCTCGAGCGCGAGGTGCACGTCGTGCGGGCCGCCGCAGTGGAAGAAGGCCGGCACGCGACCCTCGACCAGGTCGAGCAGCGGCCCCTGCTTCCCGTCGATCGCGCCGCGCGGGATCATCTCGAGGCCGTCGATCGACCACGAGGCGGTGGACTGGAACGGGCGGCCCTTCGCCGCTTCACCTTCGAGCTCGCGGCCCTGCGCCAGCGCCTCGCGGCGGGCGTAGTCGCCGCCGTCCTTGGCGTCCTGCACGATGCCTTCGAGGTAGCGGCGCAGCTCGCCGAACGCCTCGCGCATCGTGCCGGCCTGGGTCGCGCGGGAGAGGCCGCTCTTCGGCGCCGCCGAGAGCACGAGGCCGTAGCCCGGGCGCACGGTCATCTCGTCGATCGTGATGCCGACCGGCTTGACCAGGCGACCGCGTCCACCGATGACGCAGTCTGGACCCTGCTGCACGTTGACCGTGGTGATGCCCCAGCGCAGGCAGTCCTGGAAGTACAGGTTGATCGGGTCGATCGAGTCGCGCACGTCGAGGAACGGCGCCACGTCGATGCGCTCGTTGGCGCGATCCATGCCGCGCGCCGAGTAGGCCTCGACGAAGCCGGGGAACGCGGTGAACTCGGGGCCGCCGAGGACGGGAGCCTCCCACGGCACCTCGACCTCGCCGCGCTTGCCGACGGCGGCGACGCGACCGCCCTGGATCACGAGGACGCCGTCCTCGATCTCGGTCTGCGAGTCGACGACGATGCGACCGGCTTCGATGACGAGGCTGTCGCTGGTCTGAGCGAGGGCGGTGGGAGCCGCGACGAGGGCGGCGCCCAGGGCGCAGGCGCGAACGGCGGCCTTCAGGCGGGTGGGCTCGAGGGTGAGCATGGCGGTACGGGTCGAGGTCGAGTGGTGGGTGTTCGGTGTCGTGCGCTCCTTCGGGAGCGGCTGGGTCGCGGCTCGAATCAGAGCTCTTCGCCGTGGCGCGGATCGACGGCGAGCTCGCCACCGACCATCACGCCGGTGACGGACGACGTGTACTGGAAGGGCGCGCCGGACCAGAAGACGAGGTCGGCGTGCTTGCCCTGTTCGATCGAGCCGACGAGGTCGTCGACGCCGAGCAGACGCGCCGGGACGATCGTGACCGCCTCGAGGGCCTTGACCGGATCGAGGCCGCCGCGGATCGCGTGGGCGGGCTGCATGGCCAACGAGTAGTCGGCGTTGCCGGTGCTGCGCGCGGAGAGCGCGAAAGTCACGCCGAGCTCGGCCATGTGGGCCGGCGCGTTCCACGGCAGCTGCGCGCCCTCGACGGACGCGGTGCCGTCGAACTCGAGCGGCGCGAAGATGAGCGACGCGCCGGAGGCGACGACCGCGTCGGCCTCGGGGATCACTTCGGCTGCGGCATCGATCACGACGTTCGGGATCGAGAACTCGGCCTTGAGGCCGAGCGCGGTCATGAGGTCCTGGCGCGGCGCGGCCTGGATGAACAGCGGCAGCTCGCCGGCGAGCACCTGGTTCACGGTCTCGACGCCCTCGAAGGTGAAGTCGTCGTCCTGCTGCGCGCGCAGTGCGTCGTAGAAGGTGCGTCGGAACACCCACTCGACGCCCATGCGGGTCGTGGGGCGCCGGTTGAACAGCCCGAACGCGCGTCCGAAGACCGGCGAGTTGCCGGCCGACGGCTCCGAACCCATCGCAGCGCGGACGCCGACGCGGGTCTTGATCACGCGGTCGTCCATCGTCGGCTCGCCACCGCCGGTCTTGACGACGACGGGCAGACCGCCGAGCACGTTGCGATCGTCGGGCGCGACGCAGGCCGTGGTGACGCCGCGGCGCAGCTCGCGCTCCCAGCGCGTGCTGAAGAGGTCGAGCCCCTCCTCCACCGAGACGTGCGGCGTGGACTCGCTGTCCTGCTCGACCGAGCGCTGGCCGACCGAGAGGCCCGACGAGCACTCGACGAGGCCGGGCGTGATCGCGGCGACGTGGAAGTCACCAGCGATCTTGCCGCGACCGACAGCGGTGATCTTGCCGTCGCCGATGCGCACGAAGCCGCCTTCGATCACACGGCCCGTGGCCGTGTGGATCTCGTCGGCGGTGACGATCCACGAGGTCCGCGGGCCGTCGTCGTCCTGGACGGTGGTGGCGGCGAGCGTCGCGTCGGTCGCAGGACCGGCGCCGAGAGTGAACGCCGCGAGGGTCGCGGCGGCGATGGGTGCGGTGCCGAGGAGCATCACTGGTCGTCTCCGTGGTGGCCAGCGGTGTGGACGAGCTCGCCGCGGACGTAGACCGCTTCGACGCTCGTGGTGAACTCGAGAGGATCGCCGGACCACAGCACGAAGTCCGCGTCGTGACCGCGGAGCAGCTTGCCGACGGAGGTTCCGACGCGCGCGATGTCCGCGGCCGTCGAGGTGATCGAGGCCAGCGCCTGGGCGCGCGTGGCGCCGGCGCGCAGGGCGACGATCGCGCTCGCGCGGAACTCGTGCGGATCGCTGAGCCAGAACGCGAACGGGACCTGCGCTTCGAAGAGCGCGGCCATCGCGTCGTGCGTGCGCTCGTCGAGGACGAGCGGCGGGTTCGGGAGGACGACCGAGCAGCCGCTCGCGCGGATGCGCTCGGCCAGCTCGCCCGCGAGCGTCGGACCGACGAGCGCGCCCTTCAGCTCGTGGCGCTCGAACAGGCGCAGGGCGCGGTCGACCTCGTGGCGCGCGCTCACGTAGGTGAGCAGGCCGAGGTTGCCGCTCTTGGCCTCGGCGTACGCGCCCTCGGCGTCCGCGAAGCGCGCGTCGAGACCGCTCACGATCCCGGCGTAGCTCGTGGGCGTGCGCGCGGTGCTCGCGGCCGGCGCGCCCATCGACAGGGCGAGGTGCGCGTTGGGCGTGACGACGCGTCCGCCGCTCGTCTTGACGACGGCGGTGCGGCCGCCGACGACCTGGCTCGTGCCCGGCGCGAGGAGCAGCGAGGTGACGCCCTGTTCGAGCGCGTCCTCGAGGGCCGACAGCTCGGGGTCGAAGCCGTGCACCACCCGCCCGTCGGGCAGGTAGGCGCGCGTGTTCTCGTTCGCTTCGTCGCGCGGCAGGTAGCCGGCCGAGTAGGCGGCGACCAGGCCGGCCGAGACGTGGCCGTCGTGTTCGACGACGCGCGCGCCGTCGGGCACCGCGACGTCGGCGCCGGCGGCGGTGACGAGGCCGTCGCGGACGAGCAGCACGCCGTCCTCGACGATCGAGCCGTCGGCCATGTGGAGGTGGCCCGCGCGCACGGCGAGGACGTCGGCAGCCGGAGCGGCGGCCTCGACGACGACCTCGTGGCGGACGAACGACGCCTCGAGCGGCGCGGCGACGAGCGGAGCCGAGACGACCGCGCCCGTGACGGTGGGCCCGGCGAGCGGCGCCGCGACCGAACCTTGACCGGACGCCGCGCAACTCGACAGGAGGAGTGCGGCGGCGGAGAGAGTGGAGATCATGCGTCGCTGTGGAACGGTGACGTGGTCGTGGTGGGCGGCGCGGCGGTCGGGACGCGCTCGTCGGTGGTCGTCGATGGCTCGCGGGGACGGCGCTACTTCGCGCTGTGGACGATCTCGCCGGCGAGCAGCACGTGCTCGACGCGGGTCGTGGCGGACAGCGGGTCGCCGGTGAGCAGGAGCAGGTCCGCCTGCTTGCCGGTCTCGACCGAACCGATGCGATCGGCGAGGTCGAGGGCGCGCGCCGGGCCGAGCGTCAGAGCGTGCAGCGCGGCCTCGCGCGGCAAGCCGTGGGCGACCGCGCGCGCGGCGAGCAGCGGCAGGGCCGCCGTGGCCGACGCGTCGCGCCCGCCCGAGCCGAAGAGGACTTCGACGCCGGCCTCGTCCAGGTCGGCGGCGAGTTGGAGGTGGTTCGAACCGAAGGCACCGCCCTGGCCCTGCGTGGTGGGGTTCACGATCACGGTGGCGCCGAGCGCGGCGAGGTCCTCGGCGACGAAGCGCGCATCGCTCACACCGGCGAGGATCGGACGGGCGCGACGGTGGTCGGGCAGGCGCGCGAGGAGCTTGCGCATCTCGGGGATGCGGTGCAGCTCGACCACGAACGGCATCTCGCCCTCCGCGACGGCGCCGAGCACCTCGTTGTTGCGATCGAAGTCCGGCTTGCGCGGCTTGCGGTCCTCGCGGTAGCGCTCCTCGCGGTACTCCTTGCCCTCCTCCTTCGCTTCCTCGATCTCCTCGTCGCGCTTCTTCTTGGCCTTCTTGAAGTCGTCCTCGAGCTCTTCCTCGAGCTCGGCGATCTTCTTCTCCCACTCGGCCAGTTCCTTCGCGTAGGTGCGCTGGGCCTTGCGGTAGGCGGCGCCGCGATCGAGCTGGTCGACGAGGCGATCGACGTTGCCGACCCGGTCGAGCGGGTCGTCGCCGAAGACCTGCATCGCGAGCGCGGCGTCCGGGTCGAGGATCGCGCGCTCGTCGGTGAGGTCGGGGAACAGGCGCAGCGCGACGCTGAGCCCGTGGACGTTGGACTGCACGCCGACCTGCGCGCGCACGGTCGTGACGCCGGCGTCGAGCGCGGCCAGGCGCAGGTGCTCGCCGTCGAACGCCTCGATGCCGTCGACGCTCCGGGTCGACGGCTCGGTGCGGCGATCGAAGAGGCTGCCGGTGTCGAGCGCGAGCGCCGACCACGAGTCGATGAAGCCGGCGCAGACGACCGCGGCCTCGACCGTGTTCGTGCCCTCCGGCACGAAGACGTCCGTGCCGACCGCCTGGATCACGTCGCCGCGCACGAGGACGGTCGCGTTCTCGAGCTCCTTCGTCGGGCTGACGATGACGCGTCCCGCGCGGATGGCGAGCAGCGGCGGGGGCTCGACCTCGGCGGGCGCCTCGGCCTCGGACTCGGTCCCGGCGGTTTCCTGCTCGGTGGGCTCCTCGTCCTGGAGCGGACTGGCCGGGCGATGGGCGGCGGCCGGGGAGACGGCGGCGAGGCCGGCGCCGAGAACGAACGGCGCCAACGAGATCGCGATCGATCGCATGGGGTCGGGGGACGGGTTGCGCGCGGGGCGCGGAGCTGGAGCGTGGGGCCGCGGGGCGGAGCGCCGCGTGGATGAGCGGGTCGGTCGCGTCGCCGCGGGGGCGGCGGAGCGGCCGCAGCGGAGGGGGACGTCGCGGCGGGAGACGGGCGCCGGAGCGGACCGCCGAAGCCTGCGCGCGCCCCGACGGACGGTCTTCGGGCGCCGTGGAACGCGTGTCGACCCGCCTCGGACCCCGCTGTGAGGCCGCCGCATTACGCGGGTGCGCGAGCGGCATTCCCAAGCTCGGGCGGGTCGTTGACCGGAAATTGGGACCGCGCGCGCCCGCTGGTTCTAGACGCGAGCGCCGCGCTTGGGAAGGGCGCGACCCAGCTGTGGCACGAGAGGGCGCCGAGCGGGCCCTGGAACCGGGGGCCGCCCGCCCCGAGCCGGTCCGTTGGACGGCCGTTGGCCCTCCGCCGCGGGTCCGTTGGGCGCTGGGTGGCCGCTGGGCGACCCGGCCAGCCGCCGGGCGGCTCGGATTCTGGCGACCTCGGCGTTCGGTGGTCCCCGCGATCGGCGCTGGCGCCCGCGGTGCGCGCGCCGGCCAATCGAGGGTTGGCCCCAGCCTATGCGGCGCCGCCCTCTCCCGACGCCCCTCGGCCGTGCCCGCCCCGCCGCGACTGCCCCGCGGCGCCCCCCCACGGCGCTCCTCCCGTCCGATCGGCCCGCCCGATCGTTCCGTCCGCTCGTCCGCGCGAGACCGCGCGCCCGCGTCCAGCGGGGAGCGGCGCCCCTCCACCGCATCGAACCCGTGGCCCGCCCCGCTCTCTCGCCCTACCTCTTCGACCGCCGCTACTGGCTCGAACGCCTGGCTCGGATCGAGCGCAGTCGCGCGCACCTGCGCTACCTGCCGCGGGACGGGTGGAGCGGCGAGGACCATCGGGCGACCGAGCTGTGGCTGCGCGCCCTGGACGGCAGCCGCCTGCGGGCGCTCCTCGTGGAGCCCACCTTCGCCCGCGCCCGCGCCGGCCTGGCGGTGATCGCCTGGGAGCGACCCCGGACCACCGACGCGACGGCCGCCGCACCCGAAGCGACCGACGCCGACCACTGGCCCGACCTCGACGCACTGGCCGCCCGCGCCGCCGAGGGTCGGGCCGTCCTCGTTCTGGCCATCGATCGCGAGCGGCGGCTCGAGGACCGCGTCCTCGACCTGGTCCGGACGATCGACGCCGCGCGCCACGGCCTGCACGGTCCCTTCGTCCCCAAGGACGGTCCGATCGACGTCGAGGGCGACGACGACGCCGCCGAGATCGGACGCCACGTGCTCGCGATGCACCGCCGCTCGAGCGGCTGAGGATCCCACCGGCGCGCGCGCCACGCTGTGCGTGCTTGCCGTCGGCGCCGCCGCGGTGCGACAACCCGCGGGTTGATCAAGTACCTCGGATCCAAGCGCGCGCTGGTGTCGCACATCGTCGGCGCGATCGACGCGCTGGAAGGCGTGCACAGCGTGCTCGACCTGTTCTCGGGCACGTCGCGCGTCGGACACGCGCTCAAGCGCAGGGGCTACCGCGTCCACGCGAACGACTCGGCCCGCTACGCGGCGACGCTCGCGCGCTGCTACGTGGAAGCGGATCGCGAGGACTGGTACGAGCGCGCGCACGCGCTGCTCGCCGAGTTCGACGCGCTCGAGGGCGAGGACGGCTACGTGACGGAGACCTTCTGCGAACGCAGTCGCTACTTCCAACCGCACAACGGCCGACGCATCGATCGCATCCGACGCGCGATCCGTGAACTCGACGCGGAGCCGCAGCTCGAAGCGATCCTCCTGACGGCGCTGCTGCAGGCCGCCGACCGCGTCGACTCGACCGCGGGCGTGCAGATGGCCTACCTCAAGCAGTGGTCACCGCGTTCGCACCGACGACTCGAGCTGCGCGTGCCCGACCTCGCGCCGCGCGCCGCGGCCGGCGCCTGTCGCGCCACCTGCGACGACGCGCTCGCGGTCGCACACGACGCGACGGTCGACCTCGCGTACGTCGACCCGCCGTACAACCAGCACAAGTACCTGAACAACTACCACGTCTGGGAGACGATCGTCCGCGACGATCGACCCGCGACCTACGGCGTGGCCTGCAAGCGCGTCGACTGCCGCGAACGACGCAGTCCGTTCAATGCGAGCGGCGCGTGCGCGGACGCGCTCGAAGCCGTGCTCACGGCGCTGCGCGCGCGGTACGTGCTGGTGTCGTTCTCCGACGAGGGCTTCGTCGGCCTCGCGCGACTGCGCAGCATGTTGGCCGCGCTCGGTCGGTACAGCGAACACGCCGTCGAGCGCCCGCGCTACGTGGGCGCGCGCATCGGCATCCACGACGGCAGCGGCAAGCGCGTCGGTCGCGTGAGCCACCTGCGCAACAAGGAGCACCTGTTCCTGCTCGCGAAGGGCGACGCACCGCTGCCGACGAACCCGTGGGCGTCCGCGCCGCTCGCCGCCGCGCCGGCTCAGAGCCCGAACGTGTAGTTGAGGCCGAAGACGACGCCGGAGGACACGTCGCTGCTGCCGACCTCCACGTCGCCGATGCGGAACTCGAGCTCGCGATCGACGATCGCGCCCGCGTAGACCTCGAGGCGCGCAGTGGCGAGCACGCCCTCGCCGATGCCCGCGTCGAAGCGCATCCCCGCGACGACGGAGAATGCCGCGTCGGAGAAGGTGCCCTCGGGATTGGGGCCCGAGTCGTCGAGGCGGAACTGGTCGTTGCGGTACGCCGCGCGCACGAAGAACTCGGCGTCGTCGTCGTAGCGGTAGGAGAAGCGCGCACGCGGCCCGTAGATCGCCAACCGCGTCGCCGCGTCGATGCGCCAGTCGAAGCCGATCGCCGGCACGACGAACGGGTCGTCCTCGAGTCGGTCGAACGCGAACACGCCGACCTGGATCGCCAGGTCCTCGCGCACGTCGCGCCCGGCCAGCGCGAGCGCGCGCCAGGTCAGGGCGTCGCCGATGTCGGCGCCGGTCTCCATGCCGATGTCGAAGCCGACGAGCGCGGTGCCGCTCCAGCCGCCGCCGAGCACGCCGCGGTAGATCGCGTCGAAGCGGTGCGTGACCAGGCTCTCGACCGGCGCGTCCGTGCCCGGCAGCAGGCCGGTCGCGCCGCTGAAGCGGTACTGGTGCGCGTCGAAGCCGTAGTCGAAGCGCCAACCGGACCGCCCGCGCCGATCGGTGACCGACAGGTCGATGCCATAGGTGCGCCGCTCCACATCGCCGTTCGCGTCGTCGAGGCCGGCGCGCCCGAGTTGGCGCCCGGACAGCTCGAAGTCCCAGTGCCAGGCGGCGCCGCGGCCGTCGGGCTGGAACGCGGGCTCGGCGTCGAACGCGTCGCTCGCATCTTCGCGCGCCCCTTCGGCCGCGACCGCGCCCTCGGTGGGCCGCAACCCGAGGGCTTCCTGCCACGCGGCGTCGAGATCGTCGTCGGCCTCCGCCTGCTGCGGCGCGGCGCCCCCACCGTTGGCGGCGGCGGTCCCGGCCGCGAGGACGACCGTCGCGACGCACCCGATCAGGGCGCGCGCGCCGTGCGCGGGGCGGGGCGGAGCGGGTCGGTGGAGCGGGAGCATGGCGGGCGGGTGGTTGTAGCCCACCCTCGGTCCCCCCGCCCACCCCGGGGGACAACTCCGTGCCGCCGGTGGTGTCGAACCGATCGCCGAAAACCTGGCCGCGAGCGCGCGCGGGCCGGCACGACTCACGCGTCGGCGTCGAGCAGCGCCGCGAACAGATCCACGAGCACGCCGGCCAACCGCGCGGCCGCCGCGGCCCCGACCTCGACCACTTCGTCGTGGGACAGCGGGCCCACCGCGAGACCGGCGGCGTGGTTGGTCAGGCACGACAGCCCGGCGACGCGCAGGCCCGACGCGTGCCCCACCGCGGCTTCCTTGACCGTGCTCATGCCCACCGCGTCGACGCCGAACCGACGCAGGGCCGCCGTCTCGGCGGGCGTCTCGTAGGTCGGGCCCAGGAGGCCGGCGTAGACGCCCGCGCGCCACCCGAGCCCGCGCTCCTGCGCGAAGCGATCGATCGCGCGCCCCGCCGACGCGTGCCACGGCGAACCGCCGCCGCGCTCGCTCGCCAGCAGCGCCGACCCCGGTTGGAGATCGAGCTGGTCCTCGATCCGCATCCACCCGCCCGGCTCCCAGTCCTCGCGCAGGCAGCCGGACGCGTTCGTGAGGAACAGGTGCGACGCACCGAGCCGGGCGGCCGCGCGCACGGACAGGGCGACGGCGCGCGGATCGTGTCCCTCGTAGAGGTGCACGCGACCCTGCTGCACGAGGACGCGGCGCTCGCCGAGCCGACCGAAGCGGAAGGCACCGGCGTGTCCGGGCACCGTGCTCGCCGGCAGCCCCTCGACGCCCTCGAACCGGATCGTGCGCGCGCCCTCGAGCGCGTCGGCCACGTCGCCGAGGCCCGAGCCGAGGACGGCGAAGAGGTCGACGCGATCGACGCCGTGCTCGGCGAGGGCGTCGGCGATCCAGGTCGAACGGTCGAGGGTCTCGGTGGTGTCCACGCGAGGAGTCTAGGCCTTCGGTGGACGCCGACCAGCGCTCGGTCCGAACGCGCCGCCGCGCGCGGGCTTCACGACCGACGCCGGCGCGAACGGCGCCGCGCCCGACTCCGCGAGGTGGCCGGCGCGTCCTCGGAGACGGGCCGGTGCTTCTTCGCGCTCGACGCGTCCGACAGCCCGCGCTCGTCCTCGCCGCGCTCGCGCGCCGCCTCGGGATCGAAGCGACCGTCCGCCGTGCCGTCGCGCAGGTCGACGCGCTCCATCAGCGCGCGCAGCCGCTCGCGCGTGATCACGCCGTCCTCGTCGAGCGCCTCGAGGATGGAGGCCATGACGAGCGCGAAGTAGGCCTGGCGCTCCTCGAGCTGTTCGACGCGACGCTTCAGCCTTATCCGCGAGTTGCGCGCGCGGCGCCGCGCGTTCCGGGCCGCCACCTTCGCGTCGCGCACGTCGCCCTTCGACGCACGCGACCCCATCCACCAAGCGTCGAACAGGTCCATGTCGGCCCGAGCCTACCGCGGCGGGGCGATCGCATTCAGACGAACATGCCCGCCACCGTCGCGGTCATCCACGACGCGCAGGCGCCGCCGATCATCGCGCGCAGGGCGAGCTTCGACAGCTCGGTCCGCCGCGCCGGCACGAGCGTCGAGATCCCGCCGATCTGGATGCCGATCGACGCGAAGTTGGCGAACCCGCACAGGGCGTAGGCCACCATCGCCTTGGAGCGCTCGTGCACGAAGCCGCCGTCGGCCGGCGCGAGGGCCAACACGCCCTCGAGCTGCGCGAAGGCGACGAACTCGTTCACCGCGACCTTGAACCCGAGCATCGAGCCGAACACCTGGCAGTCGTGCCAGCCCTCGACGCCCATGACCCACGCGACCGGCGCGAACAGCCAGCCGAAGATCGCGCTGAGCGAGGTCCCGAGCCTCTCCAGCGGCCAGTCCACCACGGACACGAGGCCGGTGAACGCGACCAGCATGAAGGCGACCGTCAGGAACAGCTTGCCGCCCTCCATCGTGCCGACCGCCGCCGCCTCGAGGACGTTCGTCGCCTGGCGCTCGACGCGCAGCGCGGGCATGCCGGCGGTCGCGGGCGCTTCCGTCTCCGGCAGCATGATCTTCGCCATCACGAAGGCCGCCGGCGCCGACATGACCGACGCGGTCAGAAGGTGCGGCGCGAGCGCTTCGCCGACGAAGCCCATGTAGATCGCGAGCACGGAGCCCGCGATCGTCGCGAAGCCACCGGTCATGAGCGCGTTGAGCTCGCTCGCGGTCATCTTGTCGAGGTACGGGCGCACCGCGAGCGGCGCCTCGGTCTGCCCCACGAAGACGTTGGCCGACATCGCCATCGCTTCGGCCCCGCTCACACCCATGACGCGCCGCAGCACGCGCGCCATGAGCCACACGAGGACCTGCATGACGCCGAGGTGGTAGAGCACGGCGAGCAGCGCCGAGAAGAAGACGATCGCGATCAGTCCGCTCGACGCGAACGCGAACACGACCTCGCCCTCGCCCCAGACGCCGATCGTCTGGCCGGGATCGGCGAGCGGACCGAACACCAGCCCGGCACCCGCTTCGTTCCGCGCGATCAGGTTGCGCACGAAGTCCGCCATGCCGCCGAAGAACGCGCGGCCGCTGTCGGTGGTCAGCGTCCACAGGCCGAGCGCGAGCTGCAGCGCGAGGCCGCCGATCACGATGCGCCAGGGGAAGCGCCGCCGGTGGGACGACAGGAACCAGGCGAACAGGCAGAAGGCGGCGAGGCCGAGGAGGGCGCGGAGGACGAGCATCGGGGCGGGACGGGCGCACCAAGGTAGCGGCGGCGGGGCCCGGCTTCGAATCGCGGCGCCGGGCGAGCGACCCGTCGCGGTGCGCTCACGCGGCCCGAACCGGGCGCGCGCTCGACCGGACCCGCGTCCGAACCGGCCCGCGCTCGACCGGTGCCGCGCTCGCGATCAGATCCGTTCGACGATCAACGCGCCGCGGCGCGGCTCGTCGGTGAGCTCGAACGCTCGGCCGAGCAGGGTGCGCGCCTGGTCCGCGCCGTGCGCGCCCGCGTGGACCGTGCACAGCGGCTGGCCGGCGCGCACGAAGTCGCCCTCGACCACCTGCCAGACCACGCCCACGGTCGGGTCGATCGCGTCGGTCACCCGGCGGCGCCCGCCGCCCAGGGCCGCGACCGCCGCGCCGACCGCGCGCAGGTCCGCGAACGCGAGGTGTCCGTCGCGCGGCGCGACCACCTCGAAGGTGCGCGGCGCGCGCGCGAGCCGCGACGGCTCCTCGACCAGGCGCGGATCGCCGCCCTGTCGCTCCACGACGCGCACGAAGCGCTCGAACGCGCTGCCGTCGTCGAGCGCCCGGGCCAAGCGCGCGCTCGCCGTGTCGCGGCCGCCCTCGACGCGCGCGGCGACGAGCAGCTCCGCGCCGAGCGCGAGCACGAGCTCGCGCAGGTCGTCCGGCCCCTCACCGCGCAGGCACGCGACCGACTCCGCCACCTCGAGCGTGTGCCCGACGGCGCGACCGAGCGGCCGCTCCATGTTCGTGCGCAGGGCGACGGTGCGCACGCCGAAGCGCTCGGCGAGGTCGACCATCGTGCGCGCCAACTCGGCGCCGCGTTCGTGTTCGGGGAGGAACGCGCCGCTGCCGAACTTCACGTCGAGCACGAGCGCGTCGAGGCCCTCGGCGAGCTTCTTCGAGAGGATCGAGCTGGCGATGAGCGGGATCGACTCGACGAGACCCGTCACGTCGCGCAGCGCGTAGAGCGTGCGGTCCGCCGGCGCGATGCGTGCGGTCTGACCGGCGAAGACGACGCCCAGCTCCTCGAGCGCCGGGCGGAACGCATCGGGCTCGACCTGGGTGCTGAATCCGTCGATCGCCTCGAGTTTGTCGAGCGTGCCACCCGTGTGGCCGAGCCCGCGACCCGAGATCATCGGCACGGCCAGGCCCTGCGTCGCGAGCAGCGGCGCGAGCGGCAGCGACGCCTTGTCGCCGATGCCGCCGGTGCTGTGCTTGTCGACGACGGGCTTGTCGAGTCCGTCGAACGACAGCGTGTCGCCCGAGTGGAGCATCGCGCGCGTCCAGCGCTCGAGCTCGCGCGGCTCGAAGCCGTTCAGGAACACGGCCATGAGCAGCGCGGTCGCGTGGTAGTCGGCCGCGCGCCCGTCGGCGAGCTGGGCGAAGAACGCGTCGATCTGCGCGTCGGTGAGCGCGGCTCCGTCGCGCTTGGTCTCGATGATCGAGCGGATGTCGACGGCGCGCTCCACGCTCAGACCCCCGCCGCGACGCCGCCTTCGAGCGCGCGCGCGAACGACGCGCCGGGCGCGTCCGCGACCTCGACGCCGAGCCACTCGGCGACGGTGGCGCCCAGGTCGGCGAACGACGCGCGCGTGCCCAGGTCGACGCCCGCGGCCGCCTCGGGCCCGAATGCGAGCACCGGCACGAACTCGCGCGTGTGGTCGGTGCCCCGATCGAAGGTCGGGTCGTTGCCGTGGTCCGCCGACAGCAGCACCAGGTCGCCGGGCCGCAGCCGTTCCTCGAAGCGCGGCCACCACGCGTCGAACGCCTCGAGCGCGCGCGCGTAGCCGTGCGCGTCGCGGCGGTGCCCGAACAACATGTCGAAGTCGACGAGGTTGACGAAGCAGAAGCCGCCGTCCGCCAGCTCGTCCGCGACCGCGAGCGTGTGCTCGAGTCCGTCCGCGTTGCCCTCCGTGTGCACCGAGCGCGTCAGACCCCGACCGGCGAAGATGTCCTCGATCTTGCCGACGCCGACGACCTCGCGTCCGGCCGCGACCAGGCGATCGAGCGTCGTCTCGCGCGGCGGCAACAGCGAGTAGTCCTTGCGGTTGTAGGTGCGCTCGAACGTGCCGGGTTCCCCGACGAACGGTCGCGCGATCACGCGGCCGAGGCCGCTCGCGCGCGTGATCTCGCGCGCGATCTCGCACACCTGGTAGAGGCGTTCGAGTCCGAAGTGCTGCTCGTGCGCCGCGACCTGCAGCACGCTGTCCGCGCTCGTGTAGACGATCGGCTTGCCGGTGCGCAGGTGTTCGTCGCCGAGCCGCGCGATGACTTCGGTGCCCGACGCCGGCGCGTTGCACAGCACGCCCGGCAGTCCCGCGCGCTCGATCAACGGCCCGAGCACCTCGTCGCCGAAGCCGTCCGGGTACACCGGGAATCGTTGCTCGAGCGGGCACTGCATCATCTCCCAGTGCCCCGTCGAGGTGTCCTTGCCCGGCGAGCGCTCGGCCATGCGCCCGAACGCGCCGCGCAACGCGTCGGGCCGCGGCACCTCGCGCACGCCCGCGATGGCGCCGAGGCCGAGCGCCTCCAGGTTCGGCAGCGCGACCGGGCGCGCCGCCGCGATCAGGTGATCGAGCGTGTGCGTGCCCGCGTCGCCGAACGCCTCCGCGTCGGGCATGGCGCCGACCCCGAGCGAGTCGAGCACCAGGCAGAAGGCTCGCCGTCCGTTCGTCATCCGTTCCACTTCGTGCTGCGCGTCGTCGCCATCCCTCGTGCGCGCCGACCGGACCGCGCGCCTACTCGAGGGGAGCGTAGCGCTTGTGGCAACCGGTGCACGACACGTCCATGCGCGTGTACGCGGCGAACAGCCCGTCCGCGTCGCCGGCCCGCGCCGCGGCGGCCGCGTCCTGCGCCCCCTGGCGCAGCATCGCGTGCAGCTCCTCGAAGCGCTCGGCGTCGCGCGCGAAGCCGGGCTGGGAGGTGTAGCCGGTGAACGAGGCCTCGTCGCAGATCGACACGATCGCGTCGCAGCCCTTCGCGATCTGCTCGTACTGCGCGCGATCGCGGATGTACGGGCCCATCCCGAAGTGGATGGCGTTGAGGCGGACCATCGCCTCGAGCAGCGCCAGGTCGCGCACCGGCTCGGCCGCGAGCGCGGCGATCTCGGGCTCGATCTCGAGCGGGCCGTCGTCCGCCTCGTCGGCGTCGGCCGAATCCTCCGCGTCGCCGGCCTCGACCTCGGCCGTGCCCGGATCGCCGTCGTCCGGCGCGTCCGACCCGTCACCGCACCCGGCCACGAGCGCGAGCAGGACGCTCGCCGTGACCGTCAGCGCGCGACGAGCGCGGCCGTTCCTCGCGGTCGAGCGCACGCGCCTCAGCTCCCGTCGCCGTCCTTGTCCACGACGCTGCGGATCGCCTTCTCGATCGCCTCCTCCATCTCGTCGCACCACTCCTCGCCGAAGTCGCGCTCGAGCAGGTCGCGCTCGCTGAACTCCCACCGACCCGAGCGCGGGTCGAAGTCGAACTGGTAGTCGTGCTCGCTGCCGTCGTCCTCGGTGACCATGACCAGAACGATGTTGTTGGGCTCGTCGAGCTCGAGTCGGAAGGTGGCCACGGGAGGTTCGCTCAATGGGGTCGGGCGGCACCCGGACCGCTCCGGCTACGCGCGGGAGCGTCGGGTGCGAGGGGAAGGCGGCAAAAGGTACAACCGGTCGCGAGCGGCCCGCAACGACGGGGCGCGCCGTATCCATGCCCTCCGACCCGAACACGCAGCGCCGGACCGAGGTCGCGCACGCCGCGCTGGCGCCGGCGGAGGGCGCGTCGATCGAGGACGCCGCGACGCGCTGCCGGGTTCTGTCGCGCGCGCTCGGGCGTCGCACGTTCGCCGGCCGAGCGGGGTTCGGAACGAGCGCCCTTCCGGGCTCGCCCTGGCGCGACGACGGGTGCGCGGCCGTGCTCCTGTGGCTGCACCTCGTCGAGCACGGTCCGACCGAGCGCCGGGGCGAGCTGGTCGCCGCCGCCGAGCGCGCGCGCGACCGCCGCGCGACGAGCCTGGTCGGACGCGGCGTGGCGAGCGCGTTCGCCGACGGCACCTGGCGCTTCGAGTGGCTCGAGCCCGCGATCGCGGCCGCGCGCGCCTCGGAGAAGGGCGGCTCGTTCGCCTCGCGTCGCGACCAGCTCGAACGCGCGGCCGCATGGAGCGGCGGTGCGGCCCGCGCCGTGGCCGCTCGTCGCGTCGCGCGCCCCACCGCGCTCGAACGCCTGCGCGCGCGCGTCGGTGGACCCGAGGCCGAAGGGATGCGCGAACGCGCGCTCGAACACCTCGAACGCGAGCTCGTCCCGCGCCTCGAAGCCGGCCTCGTCGCCGAACGCCTCGCGCGTTGGACCGCGGCGCCCGCGCGCGAACTCGAAGGTGGCCGCCTCGTCGTCCCGATCGACGAGCTCGCGCGCGCCGGCCTGTCCGCCGTCGACCTCGCCGAGAACCCGAGCGACCCGCGCTGGGCCCAGGTGATCGCCGACCAGGTCGGCGTGGTGCGCGGCCACTGCGCGAAGGCCTGGCCCGCCGTGCGCGCACTCGGCGCAGTGCACGGCCGCTGGGCCGCCGCGTGGCTCGTCGGCGTCGAACGCTGCCTCGAACGCATCGAACGCGCCGGGTTCCTGACGACGGCGCGCCCGGTGGCGGGACCGCGCGCGGCGTGGAGCGGCCTCGTGCGCGTCGCGGGGCCGGAGGACTATCGCGGGCTGGGGTGAGCGTCGGGCTGCGCGCGTCGCCACGGCGGCATGCGACCCGCGGCACCCACCAGGCAGCACAGAACCCCGCGCACACGCCTCGAGCGCGCCATCGCGCGGATCACCGGATCGCCGTTCGAGCCCGCGCGCCGCCCGCGTATCCTGCTGCGCGCGATGCGACGGGCGACCCCCGCCCCGGCTCGCGCCCCGACCTCCGACGACGCCGACGACGACGCCGCCATGCAGACCCAGACCCGCCCCACGTTCGACGCCCTCGCCCCGCACTTCGACCACTGGAAGAAGCTCGGGCACATGATGGACCAGTGCATCGACCTGATGCTGAACCTGCGTCAGTCGGGGCACCCGGGTGGCTCGCGGTCGAAGGTGCCGATGATGGTCGCGTCGACCATGGGCGCGGGGATGCGCTTCGACATCCGCAACCCGCAGGCGGCGTTCGGCGACCGTTTCGTGCTCGTCGCGGGGCACTGCAACCCGGCGATCTACGCGCTGCTCGCCGTCTACAACGAGGCGATGCGTCGCCGCTTCGAGAAGACCGGCGACGAGCGTTTCAAGCTGCACAACCAGGACGAGTGGGGCCTGTACCCCGAGGACCTGCTCACGCTGCGTCACAACGGCGGCCTGCCGGGGCACGCGGAGATGGAGGGCAAGACGCTCTTCTTCAAGTTCAACACCGGTCCGTCGGGGCACGGCGCGCCTGCCGCGCTCGGCGAAGCGATGGCGCTCAAGCACGCGGGCGCCGGCGAGACGAAGGTGTTCGCGATGGAGGGCGAGGGCGGCCACTCCGCGGGCGCGCACCACGAGGTGAAGAACAGCGCGTTCGGCCTCGGCCTCGACAACCTGATCTACCTGCTCGACTGGAACGACCACGGCATCGACTCGTTCGCCAACTCCGAGGTCGTGCACGGCGGACCGAAGGACTGGTTCGAGCCGTACGGCTGGCGCGTCGCCGGCGCCGAGGACGGCGAGGACTACGCGCAGCTCACGCGCGCGCTGCTCGAGGTCGTGCACGCCGAGGACACCCAGGGTCGTCCGGGCTGCGTGTGGTTCAAGGTGCGCAAGGGCCGCGGCTACGGCGTGTACGACGCCGCGTCGCACGGCAAGTCGCATTCGCGCAACAGCGAGAGCTTCTGGAAGTGCCGCGCCGAGTTCGCCGACGCGTACGGCGTCGAGTTCGAAGGCGCGGGCGACACGAACGATCCCGGCGAGAGCGCCTGCCGCGAGCAGACGCGGGGCTGGCTCGAGACCGTGTTCAGCCTCTTCGACCGCGAGGACGGCTTCCTCGAGTACGTGACCGACACGCTCTTCGAACAGGGTGAGTCGGTGCCGGCGAAGCCCGAGGGCTTCAAGCTCGCGAGCGAGGCCAACATGGCCACGGACCGCGCGTGGCTCGACGTGTCGACGCTGCCGAAGGATCTGTTCGTCGCGCCGGGCACCAAAGCCGCGAACAAGGACGGCTTCGCGAAGTTCGGCGCGTGGGTCAACGGCCTCGCGAAGCAGCGCATGGGCCGTCCGCTCGTGCTCGCCTGCTCGGCCGACCTCGCCGACTCGACGGCGATCAGCGGCTTCGCGAAGGCCTGGGGCGACGAGCCCGGCTTCGGTTGGTACGAGCGCAACTCGAACCCTGGCGGCGCGCTCCTGCCGCAGCAGATCACCGAGTTCACGAACGCCGGCCTCGTCGCGGGCGCCGCGACCGTGAACATGGCCGCGGACCCCGAGAACGACTTCGTCGGCTACTGGGGCGCGTGCTCGACCTACGGCTCGTTCAGCTACCTGAAGTACGGGCTCATGCGCCTGTTCAGCCAGCTCGCGCAGGACTGCCCGCTCGGCGTCGGCAAGACGATCTGGGTCGCGGGTCACAGCGGTCCGGAGACCGCCGAGGACAGCCGCACGCACTTCGGCATCTTCGCGCCCGCGGTCACGCAGCTGTTCCCGCGCGGCCACGTGATCAACCTGCACCCGTTCGAGCACAACGAGGTCGCGCCGATGCTCGCGGCCGCGCTGCAGGCCGACGCGCCGATCGTCGCGCTGCACCTGACGCGCCCCGGCGTCGAGATCCCGGATCGTCGTGCGCTCGGCGTGCCGAGCCACCTCGAGGCCGCGAAGGGCGCGTACGTGCTGCGCGACCACGACCCCGAGCGTCCGAAGCAGGGCACGATCTTCGTGCAGGGCACGAGCACGACCGAGTCGATCTACGAGATCCTGCCGCGCCTCGCCGACAAGAGCGCGCCGAACGTCAAGCTCGTCGCTGCCGTGTCGCCCGAGCTGTTCCGCCTGCAGAGCGAGGAGTACCGCAGCAGCGTCGTGAGCCACGACGACTGGCTCGACTCCACCGTCATCACGAACGGCGCGCGCAAGATGATGGGCGACTGGCTCGCGCACTCCGTCGCGTACGACTACGCGATGGGCAGCGACTGGGACGACCGCTGGCGCACCGGCGGCAACGTCGCCGAGCTCAAGGTCGAGGCCCACATCGACCCCGAGAGCCTGTGGGAGGGCATCGTGCGGTTCGCGAACGAGCGCAGCGTGCGCCTGAAGAAGCTGGCGCACAGTGATCTTGGCTGAGCGCATCCGGACTGCCGGACGTCCCGGAGCCGACGGTGCGGAACGACGGATCACAGCCCCGGTCGTGCCGTAGCGCGGGCACGTCACCCCGTGAGCCCTACTCCGCCTCCGCCTCGATCCACGCGTCCTCGCCCTCGACGCGCACGCGCAACAGGTGCGGGCGACAACACACCGGGCAGTCCTCGACGTACTCCTGCTCGCTGCCGCCGGTGAGGTCGACGGGCACGACGATCAGTTCGCCGCAGGACTGACAGACGTAGCTGGCTTCGGGCTGGTCCACGGCTCGCGGTTTCGCAGCGGGCTCAGTCGGGGATGCGGCCGGTCACGACCTGGCACTCGATGCCGCCGTTCGTGAACGGCGTGAAGCGTGCGCCGGGCAGGGCGAGGGCCTCGAGCTCGGGGCCGTCGCTCGCGAGCAGGGCGTAGGTGAAGCCGCGCGCGCGCTCGAGCAGGATCTCGGCGAAGCGACCGTAGAGCTTCGTGATCGGGTCGGGGCCGGAGCTGCGCCGGGCGCGACCGCGCGGCGCGTCGTCGCCCTCCGCCCCGACGCGCTTGCCGTAGGGCAGGTTCGTGACGACGCACGCGTTCCAACCCTCTCGCGGCGCGAAGTCCCGCGCGTCCTCGACCTCGAGCTGGACCTGATCGGCGAGCCCCGCGCCCTCGAGGTTCGCGGCGGCGCGGCGCACCTGCGCGGGATCGCGATCGGTGGCGCGCACGACGCGCTTGCCGAGGGGCTTCGCCGCCTTCTTCGCCACCTCGCGTTCGCGCTCGAATCCCTTGGCGTCGTGGCCGGGCCAGCGCTCGAACGCGAAGCGGCGGAACGAACCCGGCGCCGTCCCCGTCGCGATCAGCGCGCCCTCGATCGCCACCGTGCCCGACCCGCAGAACGGATCGAGCAGCGGCGCGCGACCGTTCCAGTCGGCGAGCTGCACGAGCGCGGCGGCCAGCGTCTCGGCGAGCGGCGCCGGGCCCTGCTCGCGCCGCCACCCGCGACGGTGCAGCGCCCAGCCGCTCGTGTCGACCGACAGCGTGCAGCGGTTCTGGAACAGGTGCGCGTGGATGCCGAGGTCGGCGCGGTCGCGATCCACGTTCGGGCGCGCGCCGTCGGGCGTGCGCAGCTGGTCGACGACGGCGTCCTTCACGCGCTGTTCGACGAAGCGCGTGTGGTCGAGCTGCGAGCGCGTCGAACGCGCGTCGACGACGAGCCGTCCCGTCGGCTTCAGGAAGCGGTCCCAACGCACCTGCGACGCGCCGGCGTGGAGCTCGTCCGCGTCGCGCGCCTCGAAGCGGGCGACACGCATGAGCACGCGCACCGCCGTCCGCAGCCACAGGTTCGCGCGCCACGCGTCGCGCAGATCGCCCTCGAAGTAGACGCCGCCGACCTGCTGTTCGGACTTCGCGAGGCCGAGGGCGCGCACCTCGTCGTGGAGCAGGGACTCGACGCCGGGGGCGCAGGTGGCGAAGAAGCGTTGGGGCTCGCGGCTCATGGGCGGAGCGTACCCCAGTCCCGACGCTGGTTCGCCGCCGCGCCGTCAGGGAATGACGTGCAACTCGAGGCCGTACACCGCCGTGTCGTCCTGGACGTAGACGTCGAGCGCGCCGTCCTCGAGCAGCTCGAGCAGCGGCGGGTGCCCCTCGCGCGAGGTGAGCGCACCGAGATCGATGAACAGCGTCTGACGCGCGCCGCTGTTCCAGGTCCCGCCCGCCGCCAGCGCCGAGATGCGGCTCCCCCACGCGAAGCCGTCCTCGCCGCGGTACTCGAGGTTGATCGAGTCGTTGTGCGCCATGCCCGACGCGGCCTCGAGCTCGATCTCGAGCACCGCGCCCGAGACCGGACCGGTTCCGAAGCCGCGCAGCGTGTGCAGGAACTGCCGATCCGGGCGCCGCTCGCCGATCGGTCGCCACTTGGACCGATCGCCGGGATAGTCCGCGAAGCCGAGCGTGTTGTCGGGCGCGAGCGCGTCGACACCGGTCGCTTCGAAGGCGCTGCCGAACCACGCGGTGTCGAAGCACGGCACCTCGACGCGCACGACCACGTCGTCGCCGGCGAAGGGGATCTCGACGTCCTCGGTGACGAAGCCGCTGTTCGACCCCCGCAGCGTGAAGCGCCAGGTCCCCGGCGCCAGACGGTCGACGCGCACGCGACCGCTCGACAGGACGACGTCACCCGGATGGACGGTCGTGCGGAAGGCGCGCCCGACGAGCAGCGACTCGGGATTGTCGCCCTCTGGGATCGCACCGAGCGCGACGAGCTCGAGCGTGAAGTGCTCGGGCATGAACGCCGCGCCGCTCTCCGAGTCGATGCAGTTGACGAGCAGGCTCGGCGCGTCGACGCCGCGCGCGGGGAAGAAGAGGTAGTGGTCGCTGCCGTCCTCGTGCACGGCGGCGATCGGCGCCTTCGGGGCGAAGCTCTCCCGGCCGAACTCGAGTCGCCCGCCGAGCGCCGCTTCGCCCCCGGGGATCTCGAACCAGCCGCTCGCGTCCGTCCGCGTCCCCGACTGCACGGCGCGCGTCGCCGTCCAGGGGCTCGCGGTCACGAACTCGCCCGCCGCGATCGAGTCGCTGTCCGACTCGCCGAGGTTCTCGATCAGGCGTTGCTTCAACTCTTCGGAAGCCTGCTCGACGCGCTCGGGCGTCGGCGTCCAGAGCACGTACGCCCCCGCGACCGGCGCTCCGAAGCGATCGAGCACCTGACCGCGGATCGGCAGGGGCGCGTCCGGGTCGACGACCTCGGGCGCGGCCACCGCCGCGCGCTCGCTCGCGGTCGCGGCTGTCGCCAAGCCGTCGAGCGCGTCGGGCGAGCGCGGCCCGTCGGGCGCCGCGTCGCGAGCGCCGTCGCGCGCCAGGTCGACCGCGCCGAGCGCCGTCTCCTCGAGAACCTCGCCCGTATCCGATCCGACACGCCCGAACAGGTTCGCGCCGCCGCCGACGACGAGGAGCGCCGCGCCGACGACGAGGGCCAACGCGACGAGGACGAGCGTGGTGGAGCGATGCATGGGGATCGGGAACGCGTGAGTGCGCGCGCGGTTCTTCGGCTGCGGCGAAGGGAGGCCGGCGATCAGCAACGGGCGTGCCCTCCGCTATGTTGGCGCCATGCGCCCCATCACGCTCCTGCTCGTCGCCCTCTCGTGCCTCGTCGCGCTCCCCGGGTGCCGCTCGACGCCCGACTGGGGCCGCGAGCTCGCCCCCGGCGCCCAGGCGCTGCTGCCGCTCGAGCCCGGCGAGCCGATCCCCGACCTCTCGCGCGCGTGGTTCGATCGCGACGCCGCGCTCGAAGCGCTCCAGCGTTCGCAGGTCTGGCTCGAGCGCCGCGTGGCGCGCGACCGCTACCCGATGGCGGGCATCGAGCACCGCCGCGCGCTGGCGAGCGTCGTGCGCCTCGGCCAACTGCTCGGCGAGAGCCCCGACGCCGAGTCGTTCCGCGACCGCGTGCGCGAGGAGTTCGACTTCTACAAGAGCGCGGGCTGGGACGGACGCGGCGGCGGCGTGCTGTTCACCGGCTACTACACGCCGATCTTCGACGCGCGCCGCGAGCCCGACTCGCTCTACCGCTACCCGCTCTACGCGAAGCCCGAGTACATCGTGCGCAAGAGCGACGGCACGGTCGTGCGCGAGCTCGCGACGGGCGCCGAGCTGCCGGCGCCCACGCGCCGCGCGTTCGAGGAGACGGACATGCTGCGCGGCAAGGGCCTCGAGCTCGCCTATCTGAAGGACCCGTTCGACGCGTACCTGTGCCACGTGCAGGGCTCGGCGTTCCTGCGGCTCGAGGACGGCGAGCTGCTCAAGCTCGGCTTCGGCGGCACGAACGGGCGCGAGTACACCTCGCTCGCGAAGGAGCTCGTGAAGGCCGGCGAGCTGCCCGAGGACCACAGCGGCATCCCGGCGCTGCGCGAGTGGTTCATGAAGAACGGCGAGCGGCTGTTCGACTACACGCGCCGCAACGAGCGCTTTGTGTTCTTCATGCAGATCGAGGGCACGCCGCACGGCAGCCTCGACTTCCCCGTGACGGAGAACTACTCGCTCGCGACCGACAAGAGCATCTTCCCGCCGGCCGCGCCGGTCTTCGTGGACTGCTCCGTGCCGAACCCCGAGACGAACGGCTACAGCCTCTTCCGCCAGCTCATGTTCGACCAGGACACCGGCGGCGGCATCCGCACCGCGGGGCGCGGCGACATCTACATGGGCATCGGCGACGACGCCGGGCGCCGCGCGGGCCGCACGAAGGCCGTCGGCCAGCTCTACTACTTCTTCCTGAAGCCCGAGCTCGTGTCGATCTTCGCGCCGCGCGCCGACGAGGTGGCGCCGTGAGCCAGGACGCGAACGGAACCGACGCGCGGGGCACGCTGCTCGCCGTCTGCGTCGGACCCGGCGGCATCCCCAACCACTCCGTCGAGTCGGCGCGCGCCGATGCGAACGGCCTCGAGGGCGACAAGCATCGCTTTCACCTCCATGGTGGCGAGGACCGCGCCGTGTGCCTCATCACCCAGGCCGAGGTGGACGCGCTCGAGCGCGACGGCGTCCCGCAGCGCCCGCACGGCGCGTTCGGCGAGAACCTGCGGCTGGACGGGATCGACCCCGCGGTCCTGCGACCGGGCGATCGCCTCGCGATCGGCGACGAGGTCGT
>Ga0180435_10000466_pt1 | contig 42320 bp, 40 predicted proteins | sample SS_ome_3_FD_132467 | JGI IMG/M metagenome (GOLD analysis project Ga0180435, IMG submission 132467) | Hypersaline lake sediment archaeal communities from the Salton Sea, California, USA - SS_3_S_1 metaG | ecosystem: Environmental > Aquatic > Non-marine Saline and Alkaline > Hypersaline >... | reverse complement strand
GACCGGCACCGCATCCAGGTCAGGACGAACCATATACACCTCTAGGCCAGACGGGCCGCGCCGGGGACCCACATGGGGAGCCCGGGCGGGGATTCCCTGCCGTCGGCAGAAAAGTGCCGCGATTCGGTCGAGCGCCGGCTTCGGCCGACGATCGCGTGTGACGACGCCATATGGGCTCACCCCGAGCGAGCCACAGAAGTCGAAGTGCGCCGGCGGCCACGCGTGATCTGCCCAGCACCAGACCGTTGCCCCACAGACGTAGGATGCATCCATGCCTGAGAACTCGGCCTCCATAGCATCGGCGTGGAGGCGGCCCGAGAAGGCGCCGCCTGCCGCGCCGAGCAGCGAGGCGAAGCCGAACTCCGTCACGAGGACCGGCTTCTCGGGCTCGGCTTCGTGTAGACGGGCCAGGTCGCTCCGCCAGGCCTCCGTGGACGCTGCCAGGTCGTAGTCCTGCCGACGTTCGGACACAATGGCGCCGAAGCTTGGGTACGCGTTGACGCACAGGAGGTCGTCCTCTTCGAAGTGCGGGTGCTCGTGCCAGTGGTTGCTGACGTGGACACCCAGCCGCGACGGGTCCAACGCCTTCGCAACCCGGACCAGGTGTCGGTTGCCTTCAGCAACCTCGGGTCTCTCCTCCTCGGTCTCGTTGCTCACCGACCACAGGACCACCGATGGGTGGTTCCGATCACGCGCGATGAGTCGCCGCAGCTGTTCTTCCGCTGCACTGAGCTTGGCGACCGAAGCTTCGGCGCCCTCTTCCAGACCGTTCCACCAATACAGGGGAATCTCGTCCATCACCATCAGACCTAGCTCGTCACACAGATCGAGCTCGACAGGATGATGCGGATAGTGGCACAGACGCACGAAGTTCGCGCCGGCCGCCTTCATCGCCTCCAGATCGCGCCGCGTGAGTGACAGATCAGGACTTTGGTTGGTCTTGGGCGAGTCCTCGTGGCGGTTGAAGCCCGTCAGGAAGGTCGGCTCGCCGTTGAGCAGAAGCTGGGTTCCAGCCACTTCGATGGTGCGGAAGCCGATGTGCAGGGCTCGCGCCCACAGCGCTCTCCCCGCCTCGTGCAGCGTCACGTCCAGAGTGTAGAGGACCGGCGAATCGGGAGACCAAGGCATCGCCTCCGGGACGTCGCCCGTGAGGGTTACCCTCGTGCTGCCCTCGGCTTCCAGCGGTATGTCGGATCGAGCCAATGAGACAAGAACCGTGCCATCCTCGTCCGAGACGGTTGACGTCAGCCCAAGAGCTGCGGGGCGCATACGCCGGTTCATCACTTGCAGGTCCACCGACAGCCGCCCACCTCCTGCACTGGGTGCGGCCGTGACAGCCAGCTCCTCTACGACGCAGAGATCCCCCACTTCGAGGGTCACCTCGCGCGTGATACCGCCGAAGTTTCGCCACCCCCACTCGCGACCCGGGACCTCGCCGGCCCGCCGGCGGTTGTCGACCCGGACCGCAACAAGGTCCGATCCGTCGAACCGCAACAGCGACTGCACATCAAACGTGCTCGGCAGGTATGGGGCGTCACACGCACCCACACAAGTCCCGTTCACCCACACGTCGGCCCGGGTCGTGACGCCGGCGAAGTGTACGGAAACCCGTCTACCGCGCCAGGACGCGGGCGCATCGAGGCGGTGCCGGAACCAGCCCACACCCTCGTAAGTGTCAAGGCCCGGCAGACATCTCTCGTAGTCCACGGGCACGGCGACCTCGCGCCACAGTCGATCATCGAAGCTGGTCTCAGCGTAGCCGGCGCTCTCTCCGCCGTCCGCAGGATCGGGACAGAATCGCCATATCTCGAGCCTATCCGCCGCCGCGCCGCCGTCACCTTCTTGCGTCCTCACATCACCCCCTGCCAGATCTGAGACAGCCCGAATCCCAACAGCAGTAGTGCCGACACACCCAACATGGCCCGCGTGACGCGTGGCCCAAACCTTCTTGCGGTGCTGAAGACCACGATCAGGGCAGCCAGCGCCGCAACCATTGCCCCGTAGAACCCGGCAATGAACCCCACGGCGTGCCTCGGTGCTACCTTCCAGGCAGAGAGCAGGACCGGCCCGGTCACAAGTCCCCAGAAGAGATAGGGGCCCGGACTGAGCGCGTTCATCAGGCCTGCACGCAGGACGTTTCTGCCCGCCAGTTCGGGATCCGCCCCGAGCCGGTCGGCATCGAAGTCTCGCCACGCCCGGTATGCCCCCCACGCGAGATAGAGGACAAAGCAGCCACCAACCAGATACATGGCTCTGTCCCAACCATCAGGCATCCTCGTCAGCAGCAGCAACGCCAGCACGACAATGGGGCCGTCGCTGATCAAGGGAGCGAGTGCGACGTGCAGTGACTTCCGCCAGCCCCGCTGCAGCGCCTGTGACACGAGGTAAGCCTGATAGGGACCCGGCTGTGCCGCTGCCGTCAGACCGTAGCCGATGCCCTGAGCCACATACGCCCAGAGCAGGGTTGTTGCTGCACCCGTGCCGCCAAACCCGACCATGCCTTGCCCCTCCCAGCGACGCCCAGACGCGCCATCAGGACGCCAGTCTAGCACGAATCCTGAGGAATTCCGATCTCGTGTGAACCTTCTGCCTCCCAGGTGCATGGAACAGATGTCAACGAAAAGAGAGGAGACAGAGCAATGGCTAGGTGGATCGGTGAGTGGATAGGTCAGGCGATGGTCTTGGCGGTGGGTGCTGGTCTGGTCTTCGTGATGTGGGCGATCTGGCCTATGCTACCCGAACGGCTGCCGGCCCAGATTGCCGGATCTCTGAGCGTCGAGGGGACAATCGCACTGGGAATGCTCCTGGTGATCTCGCTAGGCTTCGGCAAACTCGTCTTCGCCAAGTAGCCCGCCAGGTCCTCTGTTGACGTTCAGTCAAGAGCCCGACAGGGACCTTGCGCCGGAGCCGGCGTCCAAGTAGACTGCCCACAACGCTCGAGACTGTAGACACAACGGGGAGGTAGAGCGATGGCCGGCAAGCTACGACTGCTGTTCCTATGCACGGGCAACTCCTGCCGCTGCCAGATGGCCGAGGGCTGGACGCGGGCGCTGCGCGGAGACCAGATCGAAGTGTATTCCGCCGGGATCGAGACGCACGGGCTCAACCCATCGGCGGTAAGGGTGATGCGCGAAGCCGGAGTCGACATCTCCTCCCACCACAGCAAGCACCTCAGAGACCTCTCCGACCGGGAGTTCGACTACGTCGTCACCGTGTGCGGGCACGCACAGGAAAACTGTCCCGTCTTCCCCGGAAAGGCCGTGGCCGTACACCGCGGCTTCGACGACCCACCCAAGTTGGCCGCCACGGCCGAGACGGAGGAGGAAGCACTCGGCCACTACCGTCGCGTCCGTGACGAGATCAGAGCGTATGTAGACACCTTGCCGCAGGCTCTCCGCGCCACCAACACCTTCGAGCTCCGTCTATAGAACGCCCGCTGCGCTCCAATGCCCTGATCAGCGACACAGTCTGGTGCCCTGCGCCGGCGGGCAGCGAGATCGTGCGGACGATGGATCGCCTCCCCGATCGCTGACACGTACCCTTCGACACGGGGGACACCATCCGAGACCAGAGCGTCGAGGACCGCGCCGGCAACTACGTCGTCATCAGGCACAATGAACCCGAGTTCTGTACACCGGTACGACCCGCTACTCTAGCCACCCCTCGACCAGTATCCTCACGAGCGGCAGCCCCGACGTCGCCAATCCCTCATCGTCGTCGCTGGCGTCCAGCTTCAGATTGTCTCCTATCGTTCTCAACACCAAAGCGATCTGCCAGAGCAGGTCCACGCCCACGTGTCGTGAGCCGCCCGCGCGGAGGCACGCGTCCACCGCGTCCAGGTTGATGCCGTGCCACACCGGGTACCGGGCGTCACGGGTCAGAGCAAGATCCATCACGCCGGTGAGTCGCTGCCGGAAGCTGTCCCGCCGCACCGGGGTGCCGTCGATCGTCGGCACCCGTTGTGCCAGCGCGCGCACCGAGGGGTGCGCCACCAGCTGTCGACGGGCCGAAGCCGGCAGCCTCTTCAGCGCCGTTCGCATCAGGTGGTCCTCGGGGGGGGGCACCACCTGCGGAACCTTGAGTCCATCAACTTTCTGAGTGCGCAGTGTTCCATTCTGTCGGAGACTGAAGGACGGTCGCACCCCGGCTTCCCACGCTAGTGAGCTGATCAGCACCTCGGCGGCAGTCCAGACACACAGGTACGCCACAGCCGGGTCACTGCCGCGTTGCTCAGCCAAGGCAAGCATCCGCCCCGCAACCGTACGCGTGTCAGAACTCATGCCGGACTCACCACCACTGCCGGATCGTCAATCATTGTGCTCGCCGATACAGGACACTTCGCTGGCGCCGCGACGTTGCCTCGATCAGGTCCAGCTCGCGCAGACAGTACGCCATCCGCTGGGCGAGACGTCGCGGGACACACAGCAACCCGGCGAGATCGGCAGTGGTGAACTCAGCGGGCAGCTGGTCCGGCAACAGCTCCAGGAGATCCCCTGATCGCTCGAACCGCCGCACCTCGATCACGTCCAACAACACGCGGTCATCGATCACCCAGCCCTTTCGCCGCCACGCACGCCCTGGCTCCCGATGTCGAAGTTGGTCCTCGTGGGTGAGGAGAACCTCGATGGCGAAGTTGGGCTCGGCGATCAACGTGGGGAAGCTGACCAGTTGGTCGAACAGCGTCACGATCGATCCCCGTTTGGGCGACAGACGCCGACTAGGTTTCGCCGCAGGGTCGTCGGGCCGCTTGACGATCCACGTCTTCGCCGGAATCGGGTGGACCAAAAGCACCGGATGGGTCGCCACCAAGGAAGTGAGTTTGCGCTTGGCCGACGAGAAGCTGGTGGTCTGGATCTCGATCAGAAGGTCGCCGCGCGCGACGTCGATGATGTACCCGTCAACGGGGGTCTCGGTGAGGCCGTCCTCACCGGCATATCGCGCCTTGAGGATTGCGTGCAGCGAACCCTCGTTGTAGGTGTTGATCTGCGTCGTCACACTGAGGCTCCCTGCGGAGGGGTGGGCCGACATACCGGCCCGCGGGTGTATGCCTGTTGAGCCTAGCTACCGGGCGCAGGCGACAACGCGCTCATCGTAGGACATGGTGAGCGTCTCGCCGGGCTGGAGGACCAGATAGTTGTCGTCCCAGTCGCCCTCCAGCAGCCCGCGAATCAGCACCAGATCTCCGACGAGCCGGTCAAAGGTCCACCCGCGTCGAGCGGCTTCGTCCTTTGTGGAACTCTCGACATCGCTGCTATCCGCTACCCCCATGTCAATGTAGGCCGCGCGGTTGTAGTGGTCCTGCCAAGCCCCCATCACTTCCATCAGATAGTCGGCGTTGTCCTTGCCGTACTTCTCTACGTACTCATCGTAGACCGACGAGATGTCATCGACCCCATCCACCCCAGCCCCGATTGAGAGCGACGTGCCTGGCCCCTTGCGCTCGACGTAGTCGCGCACATACCAATACGTGCCCGGGTGGTCAGTGAACTGCTGCTGGTACCGGCGGCGTCCGCCCAGGAAGAGCGTGATGCAGTCATGTGCGCGAGGGATGATCAATGGGACGCCCACAGCCGTCAGACCATCGGTGGACCGACCGCACAGTCCATAGGCCATCACGATGGCGCCATAGGTCACATCCGGGTCCGCTGCGGCAGCATCGATCGCAGCCTGCAAGCGCGTCCGCAGGTCAACGGGCTCGTTATGCCACCCGAGCCTGAACAGCTCGACATCCACCATATGCTGCGACCGCGCGGCGGACAGATAGACGGGGCGCGCCAGCGCCTCACATGCTAGACACTTGAGATGCATTCAGCCCTCACTCTGTGAACAGGAAACCGTCTGCACACATCGACACGCGACCAACCTCGACTTCGAACCCAGAGACTCCCACACCGCGACCGTTTGTCAAGGACTAGCGGGCATTGACACTCACCAGCTTGTACCTATATTGGCACACGCCGTTCACCGAGACAGGGGCGGTGTTCGACCTTATCCCCTTTTCCGTTTCCCTTGTCCCATCCCCACCCCAAAGGAGTAACGATGAAGATCACCAAACTCGAGACGTTCCTGGTCAAGCCACGCTGGCTCTTCCTGAAGATCCACACCGACGAGGGGCTGGTGGGGCTCGGTGAACCCATCACCGAGGGCCGAGCCAGGACCTGTGCCACCGCCATCGCGGAGATTGAGCCCTACCTCATCGGAAAGGACCCCACTCGCGTGGTGCACCACTGGCAGGCCATCTACCGTCACGCCTTCTATCGCGGCGGCCCCCTGCTGACCAGTGCCCTGAGCGGCGTGGACCAAGCCTTGTGGGACCTAGCAGGCAAAGCCCTCGGCGTGCCTGTCTACAAGCTCCTGGGAGGCCCCACACGTGATCGCATACGCCTCTACAAGGGCGGCGCGCGCGCCGGCAACATTCGGGATCTGATGGCGCTAGGGTTCACGGCCTTCAAGACCGGGGTCGCGAAGGAACGCCCAGCACGCATTGTCGAGAGCAAGGCCTTCATCGATCACGCCGTAGGACACTTCGCGGCCATGAGGGAAGCCGCGGGTCCCGACGTCGACATCGCCATTGACTGCCACGGCGCCATCAGCCCGCAGGTAGCTAAGGTCCTCATCCACGAGCTGGAACCGCACCACCCGATGTTCATCGAGGAGCCCGTCCAATGCCAGAACGTGGACGTTATGGCCGACATGGCGCACAGTACGCACATTCCCATCGCCACGGGCGAGCGCATCTTCACCAAGTGGGGATTCCGCGAGATCCTGGAAAAACGGGCCGCCAGCATCCTGCAGCCCGATCTCTGCCACGCCGGCGGCATCACCGAGGGACGCCTCATCGCAGGTATGGCTGAGGCCTACTACGCCGGCATCGCCCCTCACAATCCTCTGGGACCGATCTCACTGGCAGTGGCTCTCCAGCTTGACGCGTCCATCCCCAACTTCATCGCCCAGGAGCACACCACCTTGGGTGAGGGCTATCTCAAGGTACCATTCGTGGTGCAGGACGGCTATGTGGATCTGCCCACCAAACCGGGGTTGGGCATCGAGCTCGACGACGACGCGCTTGCCGACAAGATCGACCACGACTGGCGCAATCGCGAGTCCTACGACGCCTTCGACGGTTCGGTGGTAGACTGGTAGACAGAAGAAGGCGGGCGCCCCGTCGTACTGGGCGCCCGCCTACCTGCGCAATCATTCCTTCCTCGCGTACACGTGCGCCCAGTGTCGGAGAGGCCCGCCCTCGCTTTCCTCCATCCCCAGTACCGAGAGTCCAACTGACTCGACTCCGCGGGCGAACTCACCGACGCTGTAGCGTGCGAAGAACCGCCTCAGAGACACGCCATACGATACCGGCTCCCACGCCTCGCCCTCCCCGACCTGGAACGAGACGAACGCCACCCCTCGGTCCCTGAGCACCCTATGCACCTCGGTCAGGGTACCCCGCAGGTCTCGCTTGGCAAGGTGCAGCATCGCCGCGTTTGACCACACGCCGTCGAACGCAGCAGACCGGACAGGTAGACGCCGCATATCTCCCTGGGAGACAGGGCCGTCAAAGCGCTCGACGGCCTGGACGAGCATACCGGCAGACAAGTCCACCGCGGTCACTACCACGCCGCGCGCCGCCAGCGATGCCGCGTCCCGCCCGTGACCACAGCCGAGATCGAGCACCTTCCCGCCGGGACGAAGCAGCTTGACGAACTTCTCGGCCGCCGCCTCCACAGCCGCCGGCATGGCAGCGTTGGTGTCGGCATACCTCGGCGCGAGCCCATCATAGCTGGCGCGGTGCACCGCGTTGAGTCGAGCGGCGCTGATCAGTCGCCTGGCCTCAGGATCAGCCGGCAAGGCCCCACACCCCGATGACCACCAGGAAGAGACCGTACACCAGGCGCAGGCGACCCAGGACTTGCGTCACCTGGGTCGCCTCCCGCAACGATAGTGCCTCGATCAGTGGACGCTCAAGCAGTGTCACGCGGGCAGGTCGCCTCCCGCGCATCGTCAACACACCCTGCAGGGTGACGATGACACCGGCCGAAATCAGCGCGATGAGTAAGAAGTCGGGCATGAGGTCCTCCTTGGTTGGCGCCGGCTCACGCGTGGGGTCTAGGTATCGCGCTTCGGAGTCGAGGCGGTTGGAACCGTAGATTCCGTTCCGAGATCGCCGCCGCCGCGGGTCTCAGGCAGAAAGACACCGAAGGTCAACGCCGCCGCCAGTCCGGATGCGGCCAGGGTCAGAGCAGCAGCCGGGAGGGCGAGGGCATCTGCCACGAAACCCACCGCTGCCGGCCCAGCGGTTCCACCCACGTCACCGATCAACCGCCACACCCCAAGAAACTCACTGCGCGCCTCATCCGGCGCAAGATCACTACCCAACGTCATCATGCCTCCCGAGCTCAGACCGTTCGCCAGCCCGATCAGCGACGCGCACGCCAGGAGACCGCCGAAGCCACCCGTCAGTGGCACGCAGGCTAACCCAATCGCCTGAAGGCCAAAACTGGGCACGTACGAGAACTTGCGCCCAAGGTTGTCCATCAGCCATCCTGCAGGCCAGAACATCAGCATCTCGACAGCCGCCGCGATGGTGAGCAACAACCCCACCTGAGCCACATCAAGCCCGAGCACGTGAGAGGCGTAGAGAGGAATGATGGTGCCCCTGCCTCCACGCACCATCTGAGCGAACATCTGCCCGAGCCCAGCCGGCAACAACAGCGCCGCCTGAGCGCGCACCAGAGCCAACAGACGCACCGGCGCACCGCCGGAGTCTGAGACCCGACGATCCTCGGCCTCCGGCGCTGCCCCGCCGTCGCGCATAAACACAGCCACCACCACCAGGGCCGGCAGACTCATCAGACCCGCGACGGCAAAGGGGACGCGCAACCCGAACTGGGCCGCAACCAGACCGCCGATCGACGGGCCGGCAAACCTGGCCCCGCGCATCAGCCCGCCGAGCAGCGCCATGGAGCGCCCTCTGGTCGCGATCGCAGCATGCGACGTGACGTAGGCGTGGCGCGCCGTGCCGTAGAGCGCCAGCCCGAATCCCCCTATCAGGTGATAGACAGCGGCCCCCTGGATCGAGCTCGCCCACCCCACGGCCAGTCGTCCACCGATGGCCACAGCCATCCCCAAGAGGATGCCGCGCTTGTTCCCGATCCTGCGTAGCAGGACGCCGCTAGGCAAGTCCGCGATCAGCATACCCAGCGTCTGAGCCGAAAGGAAGATACCGATCCACCCGTACGAGACCCGGTAACTCTCGGCATAGAGGGGCAGCACGGGAGCAAGCGTGGCAGCCCCGAGGAAGAGCACGAACGCAGGCACATAGAGGGGCAGGATGAGAGGATCTCGCAGGAGGCGGCGTACGTGGGGGTTGCGGGGAAGGGCCATGGCTCGCGTCCTCAGAGCGTGGGGGCAGCGCCGTGGGCCGCGGGTAGTGAGCACACAGCCGTTGGCGAGGGTGAGAATCGAAGGCTAGCCGACAAGATCGGGCACGATCGAGCTCAGGAGCCGCTCGGCGTTGCGATGGCAGATATTGTGTCTGTCGTCGTCCGAGATATCAGCGTTCATCAGGACGCCGATCGCCTGATGCGGATCGAACCAGGGCAGGTCCGTGCCGAACAACATGCGATCCGAACCGGCCTCACCCGCGAACTTCTCGATAACGCCGCGGTCGTCGAAGACGGCAGTAAGCTCCAGGTGGATGTTCGGGAAGGCCAGGGCGAGCTGCACCGCCGCGTCCCAGGCACCGTGACAGGAGTGACCCAGCAGAAAGCGGACGTTGGGATATCGCTCCGCCACCGTCCGAACCACCGCCTCGCCGTCGTACTCACTGCCGCCCCAAGTGTGGGCCAGGATGGGCAGGCCGCGAGCGTCGGCGTACTCCCAGGCACGTCGATAGCCCTCGTCGGTCAGAGGCCGCCGGTGATAGTCCGACAGAAACTTGAAGCCCACGAAGACGTCACCAAAGAGCCCGTCGAAGCCCGCCAGGTCGCGCGCCAGCATCTCCGGGTAGTTCGGATTCACCATGCAGTAGGCCCGCAGGCGATCGGGGAACCGTCGCACCGCATCGATACTGGGCTGATTGCCCAGGTCAGCCGAATTGAGCGCCGCGTGGTGAGAGAAGACCAGTAGCTTGACACCGGCCTCATCCATCGTGCGCACCATCTCCTGCGGCTCTGCCCGCGGGAAGTAGATCGGCGCGTGCGGCCCCATGTGCCCGTGCATATCGTAGATGGGACACGACGCCGACCGACCGTGGTCCCAGAACTCGCGACAAAGGGGTGAGTTTCCGATCATAGCTCGGCCTCCCTGATCAGGCGTTCGAGGTTGCCGTGTGCGATCAACGCTTTCGCTGCCAGAGGTATGCGCGCATGCCTGATCGCCATCACCATCCCACCCATATAGGACTCCGGGAACCCGCTGCCGTAGAGCATTCGCCGCGCGCCGTAGTCGCTCACGAAGGCCTCGATCCCACCATCCAGGAGATACTGAGCCGTGTCGACGGCCACGTTGGGATAACGCTCGATCAGCGGCCGGAATAGCCGGTCTTGCCCCCAGCAGCCGTGGTCACAGATGACACACGTCAGATCTGGGAACTCCGCCATCACGTCGTACACGCCTCCCCACGAGATGCCACGAGCCACCGACAGCAGGAGCGGAACTCTCCGCTCTGACATCGCCGCCAGCAGGTCTCCCATCGAGACAGCATTCAACAGGTACTTGTGCGAGTCCGGGAACACGCGTAGGGCCGCGATTCGCGCCAGTCGCATCTGGGAGAACAGCTCGGGCGGCGGGGGGAACTCCCCGGCCTGATTCGGCAGCACGGTCCAGCATCCCCAGAGTCTCTCGTGGGGTGCGATAGCCGCCGCAAGCATGGCGTTGCCGGTCTGCGGTGCGACATCGTGCTGCGCAATGTGCCAGACCAGCGCCCTGCTCAGCCCCGCCCGGTCCATTTCTTCCAGCAGACCACCCACGGTCCCCACAGGCGCCAGCGGGCGCACGGCGGGCAGACCAAAGTAGGCGTTGCAGTCGTAGAATTCCATCCTGCCCCCTATGCCCGGGCCATTGCCCAGACGTCGGCGCGAACCATATGTGGCGCCACGCCGGCACCGAAGACGCTCAGCGCGTCATACGAGGAGCCGAAGGGGAGCAGCGCGGTCACGCCTGCGGTCTCGCCCGCGAAGGCCTCGATGATCTCGTGATCCAGCAGCACCCGCAGCTCGGCAGCGCCCGGGTCAACGTCGCAACCGGTCGCCACGCGGTCGGCGCCGTCTCGAGCCACATACAGCTCGCGGGTCGCCACGCTTACGCCTATCCGGACAGTCTCGCCGCCGGCTAGTCGCAGACTCACACCGCCTCCCGTAGCGTGACGCAGATCCAGCACAAGCCGGATGTCCAGCGCGGCATCTCCCAGCGCCACCTCGTCCAGGGCAATCTCCTCGCCCAGCGGCCGATCGCGCACGATCCGACGCTGGCCGCGGAGCGATGCCAGCTCACGGACAGGCTCGTGGCAGAGTACGGATGTGCCGCCGTCGCTACGCAGCGTGAGTTCCCGCGGCACCGACTGAACACCGGTCCACGGACGGCTATGACAGGGTTGCTGTCGCAGCCACCCGATCAGCACGCGCCTGCCATCGGGCAAACCGTTGTATGTCACCTCCGCATATACCGCGCCATCGTCCGATGTCAGATTCTCCCCAATCGGGACGGCGCCGGAGAAGGTCTCCCCGTCGAAGTCGCCGACGAAGAAGCGCGTGCCTGACGGCCCGCCACCGAAGCTAACACAATTCGTCTTCAGCACCCAGCGCACGTCATCAGGGTCGCCGTCAAGTGCCATCGGGAACAGGTCGGGACACTCCCAGACGCCGGGCGCTTCTCGATCCTCGTGGAACTCACTGAGCTTCTCCCACGACAGAAGGTCCCGAGAGCCGTAGAACACGACGTGCCCCTGGCCCAGCCCACTGATGCTGGCCATCAGCCACTTCCCGGTGGACGCGTGCCAGAACACCTTCGGGTCACCGAACTTGGCCTCACCGACACTGAGCACGGGGTTCTCCTCGGCCTCCCGGAAGGTCCGTCCCCGATCGAGACTGAAGGCCACGTGGATGTTCTGGACACGGGGGTCCTGCGTGCGATGGTCTGCCGTGAACACCGCCACCAGCGGCGGCTCGGCACCCTCAGCTTGGCCGGTCGTGTCCTCGCGGTCAACCACAGCACTGCCGGAGAACGCCGTGTACCCGGCCTCGGGCCGTTCCCAGATCGCGATCGGGAGATGCTCCCACCGGACCAGATCCTGGCTCACGGCATGCCCCCAACTCATATGCCCCCACTCAGTCCCGTAGGGGTTGTGCTGGTAGAACAGGTGGTACTCCCCGGCGTGGTAGACCAACCCATTCGGGTCGTTCATCCAGTACGCTGGTGGCGTGAAGTGGAAGCTCGGCCTGTGCCGATCGTCAGGCATCTCCCCTCCTGTGCTGACCTAGTAGGGCGGCATTCCGGCGGACAGCCCCAATGGTATCCGATCTAGGCGTACAGCCGGAACCAGCTCGCCGCAAGGTGAGCGAACTCAGCGGTGTATCCATGCCCCTCGCCCTTCAGCACCGTGAGTGACCGGGTCCCGGGCAGCACATCGTACAGCGATCTGATGGATGGCTCGGGACACGTGACGTCCTCGGAGCCGGCCGTCAGCATCACCGGCAGATCCAGCCGGTGCACGTGAGCGATCGCGTCGATCATCCCTAGGCGGCGCCACGCGATCGCCGGATCGACTGATCGAGAGATGCCGTCAAACAGGCTTGGCCGATCCTCCGATCCCTGGGCCCACTCAGGCAGCTGGCTTCGGTAGAGCGGGAAGTTGACCAGCCACGGTTCGTCGGCTGCCAGGCATCTCACGCCCCGTCCCCGGAAGATCGACCCCAAGAGGAGCGTCGCGCCTCCACCCTGGCTCGTACCGAAGAACGAAACCCGATCCGCCAGTACCTCGGGCTGCTCGGCTGCCCAGGTCACGGCCGCCATCACATCCAACAACCAGGGTCGGTAGCCCTCGTCGAGTCCCCCAGAGACCGTGTCCCTGAAGACCGGCCAATCGTCAGCTCCCCGCCGCTTCGCCTCATCTGCCCCGTCAGGCGTAGCGTATCCTAGCGGATTCACGTGTAGGACATTGTAGCCCTGGATGACCAGATCAGGGTGCAGCGATATGCGTGCACCGTACCCGGGCGTGTGGACCAACAACGGCGCCGGCTGGGACGGTGCCGGCTGCCAGTAGCCGAAGAACGGACTCCGGCCCTCCGGCTCGAAGCGCACGTAGGTGTAGCCACCCATGTGCGGCAGTGCGAGCGCGTGGCCGAAGCCGGTCGTCTCCAGCCTCTCGGCCACGACCTGGGTGTCGTCAGTCTCGGCCCAAAGACAATCGGCCAAATCGTCGATCTCAGTTGATGTGGGGTAGTGCTCAAACTCGGGGTATGCGGCCAGGAAAACTTCGGTCGGATTGCTCACGCTGCGGACCTCCAAGCTGTTGGTCTAGGGATGTTCCGAATGTTACGGCGGAACGCGCCATCGTCAATCCTCGCCCACGTCGCTCGGTGCTCACGACATCGCGGGCTAACGTCACACGGCCCCGATGGGATCACCGGGGCCGTGTGACGAAGGGTGTAGCCGGGATCGCTAGACTTCCAAGTAGGTCTTCCAGTTCGCCGGAACCTCGCCGGAGGCCACGACATAGCGCGCCCGCGGCGTCTTGGGCTCCCATAGCAGTCGCATATGGGCCTCGTTCGGCAGCCGGTCTGCCTTCCGCTGGTTGCACGGCGCGCAGGAGCAGATGGTATTGCCCCAGGTATTCTTCCCACCGCGGCTCACGGGCAAGATGTGGTCGACAGTGAAGCTGTGCTTCGTCAGCGCCCGTCCGCGACGGCGGTCACCAATCTGGGCACCGCAATAGGCGCAGATGTAGTGATCGCGGCGGAGAACAGCTTCGCGGCTCCAGGTTACGCCGCGGCGCGGGACGTTCACATAGTAGCGCAACCGGATGACCGTCGGTACGCGCCACGTCAAGTGAGCGCTCCGCATCACCACGGACTCATCGCACGCAGCTTCGACCCGCCCGCGCAGCATCAACGACACGGCCCGCCTCAGCGGGATGATGTCAAGCGGTTCGTAGCTGGCATTGAGCAGCAGGACATTGGCAGTCAACGCGAGCCTCCTCCGAGCAAGCGTCTCAGACCTGTGTGAACGACGGCTAGGCTTCCCTCCGCATCCCAGTGTGCCCGATTGAGGTCAACACGCGGTCGACACCGAGCTGACACTACCCGAACTGTAGGGGGTGATGCGCCACAGAACCCCGCATCTAGTGCACTATGACCGGTCGTCTCCCGCTAGGGCATTGTACACTCTTTGTGGTGACGGGCAACGAGACTCGTTGACCCAGGCTTCGCGCCGTGTATACTCCCCGGAATCACTGCCACAGCGTCGCAGATCAGCGGATCCGGGCGGTGCCACATACTCCGGGAGGGGGAGCATGGACTACCGCATCATCGTGAACCCGATGGCCGGCAAGGGAGCCGGAAGGCAGGCGATTCCCGAGATCAAGGGATTGCTGGATGCCCAAGGCCTGCAGTACGACATGGTCCTCACCGAACGACCCGGGCACGCAGGTGACCTGGCCCGGCAGGCAGCGGAGGATGGCGTCCGCGTCGTCGTCGCCGCCGGTGGCGACGGCACAGCCAACGAGGTCATCAACGGGCTGATGCAGATACCACAAGCGGAGCGCAAGACGGCCCTGGGCGTGCTCTGTGTCGGACGTGGTAACGACTTCGCCTTCGGCGCAGGCATTCCCACCGATCTGGCCGCGGGAGTCCGATCCCTCGTGCGAGACCACCGGCGCACGATCGACGTGGGTCACGTGGTGGGCGGGGACTACCCAGACGGACGCTTCTTCGGCAACGGAATCGGGATCGGATTTGACGCAGTCGTGGGCTTTGTTGCCGCCAAGCTCAAGCGACTCACAGGTTTCGCCGGCTACATCGTCGCCACACTCAAGACAGTCTTCATCTACTACCCGGCCCCAACGGTAATCGTGGCGACGGTTGACGCGCAAACGGGCACGACCAACACCGCCGAGCTCCCGGCCCTTATGGTGTCGGTGATGAACGGACGTAGGATGGGTGGCGGATTCATGATGGCGCCCGATGGAGATCCAAGCGACGGCACGCTCCACGTCTGCATCGCCAGGCAGGTCAGCCGGCTGGGCGTCCTCGGGCTCGTGCCGCATTTCATGCGCGGCACTCAGGCATCACAGGAACCCATTACGACCGCACAGGTGCGCCGCATCACGGTGGCAGCCTCCTCAGGCACGCTGCCGGCCCACGCCGACGGCGAGACCATCTGCGCTGCCGGCGAACGACTCGAGATCACCGTCCTGCCACAGCAGATAGAGATCGTCTGCGCAGAGCCGGCGGACTAGCAAGGGAGTCCGGGATGTCACTGATCCACAGTGCGGTCACCCTGGCCATCCGCGGCATCCTACAGGTCGTGTGTCGCATTGATGCAGAACAGCTCCACCGCGTTCCTCCTTCAGGACCACTGATCGTGGTGGTCAACCATATCAACTCCCTTGAGGTCCCCATCATCTACTCGCAGCTGCACCCTCGCCCGCTGACAGCTTTTGTCAAGGCAGAGACGTGGGACAAACCTCTGCTCGGCGGGCTGGCAAGGCTCTGGGATGCCATACCGCTGCGCCGGGGTGAGGCCGATTCAGACGCCTTCCGTGTGGCCTTCAGGGCGCTGGACGAGCATCGAATCGTGGTCGTCGCACCCGAGGGAACCCGTAGTGGTCACGGCCAACTGCAGAGGGGTCTGCCTGGCGTCGTGTTGCTGGCCCTTCGCAGCGGGGTCCCGCTCTTGCCGATGGCCACCTACGGGGCAGAGGACTACGCCGCCAACCTGAGGCGCCTGCGCCGGAGCGATTTCACGATCAAGGTGGGAGAGCCCTTCCTACTCGCGCCCGGCGACCGGCGGGTCGACAAGCACCAGCGACAGCGGCTGGCCGATGCCATGATGTACCGGATCGCAGACCTGCTCCCACCCAGCCAGCGCGGCGTCTACGCGAACGAACCCGGCGAGCTCGCGTCGCTGACCGTTGCGACCTCCCTCACACGGTCAGCTTGACGTACAGCCTGGCCAGTTCCGTGGGCAGCATGGTCACGTCGGGCAAGATCGTATACCGGTGCTGCGGGAACATGATCTCCATATCGGCCAGGCTGTTGTCATGGGTCGAGATGCAGAACGTGTGCACACCCCGGCGCCGGTTCTCCTCACAAGCCATCCTGACATCGAACTGGGCGTAGCGGGTCGCCGGATCATAGCCGGAGTCCATCGGCTTGCCGTCCGTGACCAGCAGGATGAGCCGCTGCTTGGCAGCGATAGCTGAAAGCCTGTGGCCCGCGTGTCGCAGCGCGGCCCCGATCCGCGTTGCACTTCGTGGGTGCGCGGCCAGAACCCCGCCGATTGCACGGCGGTCCCACGTGTCATCAAACTGCTTATAGATGAAGAACTCGCATTGCTCCCTGCCGTTGCCGCTGAAGCCGCAAATGGCGAATCGATCTCCTAGAGAAGCGAGACCGTGGCCGAGGACCAGCGCAGCTCGCTTCTCGACTTCAATGGTCCTCAGCCGATCCAGCTGACTGCCGGTTGAGCCGCTCACGTCGAGCAAGATCAGCACGGCCAGATCGCGTCGGTTGCGGTAGGGCTTCTCATAGAAGTCAACGCGGGGCGAAGGCTCCTGGGTACGTTGGATCAGATACGCCGTCAGCAGATCGACGTTGATCTCATCGCCGTCCGCAAGGCGCTTCTCCTTGCTGAGCTCGGGACGCAGCAGTTCGAAGGTCCGCCGCGTGCGCTGGGCCAGCGAGACGATGTCGGCCGGCAGGTCCCCCTGCCGCCGTGAGGGCGGCACCTTCTCGGTGACATGACAATAGTCGCGGTAGTAGTCGTGCTCCTCCTGACTCCACTCGTCGTAGACATAGGCCGCTGCCACGGCTGAGCCCTCTTCATCGGCCTTGCGCTCGCCGGTATCCTCCTCTGCCCCAGCCGTTCGACGATCGTCCGGCTCCTCGTGGGCGACGTGTCGCTGTTGGGCCTCCTGCTTCAGATTCGCGACGAGCGAGTCGCTGGGCGGCTGAGCCACTTCCCCGGGGTAGAGCCAGTCCGGCAGGTACGCGAACGTTCGCAGTGGCCAGGCATCCAGACCCGGGTAGGCGCGCAACACGTCGGCGAGCAGCTCCTCAGTCAACATCGACACCGTGTCAAAGGCGTTGATGGATGCGTCCGCTGCGGACAATAGGCGAGGCACGACACCTTCCCGTGGCGCACCGGCGTCGAGCAGATCGCAGAACAGACGGTCTGCCGGGCCTGAGACGCCATGAGCTGCCAGTTCGGTAGCGTGGCCTAGGTCCAGAAGTCGTCGGGCCCCCGGCCACTGCCGCCGGATTCCCCGCAACACACGCACGTACTCCAGGACCTGGAAGCAGTTCAGTCTCAGCTGATCCTCACCGGCGAGGTCAGCGCAGGTCGAGTAGGCGGGATGACCCTGGATTCTGGAGAAACTGTCCAGCGAGAGCATGCCTGCCGCGACTACGCCACAGAGCCTGTACCAGTTGCGGTTCCGCGCGACGTCATCGAAGTGCCGGACACGCGACGGCAGATAGAGCCACCGGCTCATGCACACCAGGCGCGTACCGCGCTCGATCAGCTCGTCGCTGTCCAGACGACCCAGGTCAGCGACCTCGACATCGTACCCTACCAATGCGCGAAGCAGTGCCTTCAACGGCACCGAGAGGTCCTCCAGACGCGCCTCCCGCGTCAAAGAGCGCATCACGAGATCGGAGGTCGTGAGAACCCCCTCCATGAATCTCAGACCCGTCTGTACATTCCGATGGTAGGCTCTGAGTCCCTGCTTCACATAGACGTCGATCTCGCCCTGCGTCAACCGGGCACACAGCGTCGGGTACCCACGCAGGAACGCCAAGGCCAGGTCCTCGTCGGTGGCGCGGAGTCGCGTCAGTGTGGTGAGAAGGTAGCGGACCTGGGATGGCGTACTGCCGAAGTCGCCGTTCCCGAGCGCCCTGAAGTAGCTGATCCCATAGTGCAGCTTCGACTCGGCGAGTTCTCGTCCGACCTCGGTCACGTCGGCGAAGACTCCGGGCAACTCCAGTATCCAGGCCGTGGCTGGGTTGAGTGAACTCAGGAACTCCTTGAGGACGTAGTCGAAGTGCTGCTGCTCGGAGCAGCGCATCAGCCTGAAGAACGCGTCGGTCACGCCGGGCCGGTCGTCACCCAGCGCGCCCTGTTCGAAGAGACCATCGAGCGTCTTGGCGAAGGTATCGCGGTATCCCCAGCAGACGCTGGCGAGGTCAAATCCCCGGTGCCGGTCCACGACTGCGGGTGTCAGCAGGACGGGATCCCGCTGGTCGTCTCCTCACGCTCCATCAGATCCCCGAAGTAGAGACACACGATGTCCGCGATGGCATCCATCACTTCGGCTTCGTCGGTCAACGTCTGGCCGATCGCGTAGGTGCAGGCGTCCACCGCGCTCAGCCCTTCGCGCATCAGTTTGCCGGCGTAGACAAGGAGCCGGCTGCTGACACCCTCATCGAGTCCGAATCCCTTGAGTTCGCGGATCTTCGCTGCCATCTCAGCGAGCTGCCGGCTAACGCCCACCTCAAGGCCGGTCTCACTGCGGATGATGTTCGTCTCTAGCGCGACTGAGGGATGCGTGAAAATCAGGCTGGCAAATCTCTGCTTGGTCGACTGCTTCAGATCCTTGACGATGGACTGGTACCCAGGGTTGTAGCTGAGCACCAGCATGAAGTCGGGATTGGCGCGGACGACCTCGCCTGTCTTGTCGATGTAGAGCATACGCCGGTAGTCGGACAGCGAGTGGATGATCACCGCGGTGTCCTTGCGGGCCTCGACGATTTCGTCCAGGTAGCAGATGCCGCCGTGACGCACGGCCAGGGAGAGTGGACCATCCTGCCACACGGTCTGGTCATCCTTGAACAAGTACCGGCCCACGAGGTCTGCCGCTGTGAGGTCCTCGTGACAAGATACCGTGATCAGGGGCAGCCCCAAGGTGTAGGCCATGTGCTCGACGAAGCGCGTCTTGCCACAGCCGGTGGGCCCCTTGAGGATCACCGGTATCCTGGATCGGAAGGCGGCCGCGAACACCGCCGCCTCACTGCCCTGCGCGATGTAGTTCGGCGCAGCGGGCACGCGGAACTGGTCAACTACAGACACTTCTCCCACTCCCGACTCCTCCCTGCGCGCCGGCAAGGCTGCGGAGCCGGCGGCCAAAACAATCGCAGCCGAGCCTCGGGCTCGGCTGCCGGCGTTCACACCAGACCATTCACTGGGTCGGGATGGGTGGGCCTACCCAAAGACCTGCCCACTCTTGACCGCGCTATCTATCGGAAGGCCGAGGGTGAAGGTGCTCCCCACGCCTACCTCGCTCTCCACGCGGACCCACCCGTCGTGAGCTTCCACGATCTCCTTGACCAGTGCCAGTCCCAGTCCTGTTCCCCCGTAGCGTCGCGTCGCACTTCCGTCAATTTGATAGAAGCGGTCGAAGATGCGACTCTGCTCTTCCGCCGCGATGCCGATCCCCTCATCCTGCACCGCAATGATGGCATAGTCACCTGACGGCGACTTCGACGAGGCCACGGTCACCGAGGTGCCGGTTTCCGAGAACTTGCAGGCGTTGTCCAGCAGCTGGTGCAGAACCTGCGCCATCCGCCCGAAGTCGCCGGGGAATACGACATCCGGTTCCGCAGGCATAGGGGCGAGCGTGGTTTCTGCCCCGGCCGCACGTTGACCCGTCATCTGGCACGCGGTCGTGATCAGGTCCCGTGCGGATATGCTCTCCATCTCCAGCGGCCCGGAACTCAGGTCCTGCAGTGTCGTGATGGCCTCCACCAGCTCCACCAGCGCCACCACGCGCTCCCGGGTCACCGTAAGCGCGTGTTCCCAGCTGTCATCAGACAGCCCGCCACGCGCCAGCAGCTCTACATAGCCCCGTACCAGGGCCAGCGGGGTGCGCAACTCGTGTGCTACATTCTGGATGAATTGTTCCCGCAGTGTATCCAGCCGCTTGAGCCCGTCGTTGGCCTCCTCCAGTTGCAGGTTCGCGCGTCGCAGGTCGGAGGCATACTGTGCGCGCGTCACGGCGACACCTAGCTGGTTGCCTACACCAGTGAGGAGCTCCAACTCGTCGGGATGGAAGGCGTCCTCGCGGTCAGAGAAGATGCCCAGCAGCCCGACGACGACTTGGTGCCGCGACTCGCTCTCCGAACTTGATGCCGAGTCGGAGGCATATAGCGGCACAAACACATACGACTTCAGCCCGTCGAGGTCCAGACCGGGCAGACACCCATCTTCAGAGGTGATCCACCCCCGCGTCACGTGGCCGTCTCGAGCGGTGCGCCCGGCGACTGCCTCACCCAGCGACAGAGGCTGACCGTAGGGCACCTGACCCGGCCCAAAACCCCTGGCAGCCGCAACGTACAAGCACTGCGTCGCTGGGTTGAGCAACTGAATCACGCCGTTGCCGGCCTCCACGGCCGTCAACACGGCATCCAGAGCACGGGACAGCATCGTGTCGAACTCGAGGGCGTGGCTGACGGCGTGCGCGACGCGGTTCATCGCGGTAAGCCGCCGGTTCTGCGCGCGTAGGTCCTCAGTCTGCTTTAGGACCTCGGCCCCCAGGGACGCGTTGAGCCGCGAGATCTCCTCTTGTGCCCGATCTCGGTCCTCGATCAGCTGAGCACGTTCCAGAGCCCGTTCGATGGTCAACGAGATCTCGCCCATATCCGAGATCGGCTTGCTGATGAAGTCCCACGCACCGCTCCGCATGGCCTCGACCGCATCACCCAGACGGCCGGTGGCGGAGACTACGACGATGGGCAGCAAAGGTCGCTCTTCAGCCAGTGCGCCGATCACCTCAAGACCGTGCATCTCAGGCATCCGCAGGTCCAACATCACCAGGTCGAAAGCGGTGTCGCGAGCCAGGGCTAGCGCCTGTCGTCCGTCGCCGGCCGTGGCTGTCTCGTACCCCAGGCCGGTGAGGAAGTCGTCAAGTGCACGCCTGATCAGAGGCTCGTCGTCCGCGATCAGAACTCGTTTGGCCAAGTCAGCCTCCAGCAAATGGTGCCGCCGCAACCACCGTCAACCGATTCTACCACCAACCGCGCAGCGTGCACAGCCTCGATGCAGCGGCTTGCCCGGCACCGCCACATCCCAATGTCGCTCCGGGGCGCTGTAGCTAGATCACGACGGCACCCTGGCGAGCCAGTCGATCTCTCAGATCGACCACGTTCACTTCGCCGACTTCACACCCCGAGTCGAGCGACAGCCACGCGGCCACGCCCGTCGCCTCGCCCATCTGTGCAGTGTTGATCATCACCCGTGCCGCGCCATAGGCCCCCTCATCGGCGTCTAGGCACCGCCCGGCGACCAGTACGTTGCGAGAGCCGGTGGGGACCAGTGACCTGTAGGGGATCTGATAGAACGTCGGATTCGACGTCGTCTCCACACGCCAGCGACCGGGCCGGTGCGTGCCGTCTGCGAGCACTGTCTCCTCGTGTCCATCGAGATAGCGGAACACCAAGCCGTCTCCTTCGGCTGCGTGGACGTCCACGCGGTAGCTCCCATTGGCAACAGCGTCCGGGAACCGCTCACCGGCCAGCACCTCCGCCTCGGTGAGTTGATGCAGACAGTGCACGTGTCGAGACTCACGGATGCCAATCCGTGCGGGCAGCCCCTGAAGCGTCACCTGGTCTCCACCGGGAACGTGCCGGTGCAGTATCTCCAGCATAGCACCGACCTGCCGGCGCCCCTCCAGCTCAGCCCTGGTGAGCTGGTCGGCGTCGCTGCAGTCGGCGCCGTGCACGCGCGTGCCCGCTACCATCGTCAGGTCGGACTTGGGCAGATTCGCCGTCCATAGGAAGCCGGGGCGCAACGCCTCCGGATAGGCTGGGTCAAAGACCACGCGACGGAGATCGAATCCGGTATGCCCCGACCTCAGCGCGGATAGCCCCTGCAACAGCGCGCAGACGGTAGGTGGCTGCAGCCGGGCAGGCGTGTAGGTCGACAGCCCCATCCGATGTGCCAGATCGGCGGCACCTGAGGCGTCGACGAACACCTTGGCCCTGACTGCCCGGCGCCCCGTCTTGTCCTCCACTATGGCGGCGCGGACGTCCCCATCGCCATCCGACACGGCCGACACGAAGCTGGTGTGCAGGAAAGGACGGATGCGTCGGCCGGTCTCCGCGACCATCCGATCCAATTCAAGCACCATCGCCATCGGCGAGAAAACAAACTCCTTGTCGGCCTTGCCGGGGAACTCATCGAGGGCACCGCGCACACGGAGACGATCCATCAACTCCATGGGCATTCCACCAATGATGGTCCGCTCGAAGACCGTATCCATCCGGCTGTGCCAAACACAGACCAGGCTCGCGGTGGCAGTGCCGCCGAAGTAGGCGGACCGCTCGATCAGCGCCACAGTCGCGCCAAGCCGCGCGGCCGAGAGTGCAGCAAAGACCCCGGTCGTGCTGCCGCCCACGACGCACACATCGACATCCGCGACGACTGGAACGTCTCGCGAAGGTTCGTGGATCGTGTCCATTCTACCTATCCCCCTCGCCGGCTAGTACCGGCCCGTCCTCATCGGATACTGGCTCTCCACCGTGAACCAGCGTCTCAGCAACTCCTCACGCATCTGGGCGAGCGAGTCCGCGTAGCCCGGGTCCGTGGCAACGTTGCGCAACTCGTGTGGATCCTCGCGAAGGTCAAAGAGCAGCTCCGCCAGAGGGGTCTCCGACGGCGTATGGTTCCGTTCCGCAGTGTGTAGGGAGTACTTGAAGTCATGCGTGCGCACGGTTTTCCAAGAGCTGCCAAAGGGATCCCGGTACTCAATGTAGGCGGAGGCCCGTGGCACATAGCCCTGCCCAGTGAGCAGCGGCTGAAGGCTGCGCCCCTGAAAGAATGGAGGCGACTGAACGCCACAGACATCCAGAATCGTCGGCGCTACATCCACTGCTTCGACGAGATGAGCGACCGGCGCCACGGCACTAGCCTCCATCACGGCGCCTTGAGGCGGCGCAACGATCAGCGGCACGTGAGCACAGCTCTCCAGCCCCGGAGGGCCCTTCTGAACCAGACCGTGATCACCCAAGTGCTCACCGTGGTCTGACGTGAAGACAATCATCGTCTCGTCCCGCAGCCCACTCTCGTCAAGGTATGCCAGGATGCGGCCGATCTGGTCGTCAACGTGCGTGATCAGAGCGTAGTAGGCGGCCTTGGTCTCCCGCCAGCGCTCATCGGCGAGCTCCATCCCGGTCCAGGGAACGCGATCAGGCGTCTCGTCGAAGTGCGGAAGGGGCAGGTCGGCCGGATCATACATGTCAACGAAGCGCTGCGGCGGGTTCAGCGGCGTGTGCGGAGCATAGAAGCCGGCGATGGCGAAGAATGGCTGTGCCGGATTGCGCTGCTTGAGGGCCTCGATCGTCTGGTCCGCCACGAATGCGCTATGCGTTAGGTGCTCCGGTCCCTCAAAGACGTAGGGCTCGTGCGTGTTCCGCGGCTGCTTGACGACCGGCACGCCCTCCCAAGCCGGCGGCGTCGATACCCGACACGCCTGAACCTGCGCCGGATCCTGCGCCTCCACCCACTTGATGTAGGCGTCGTCGTAGCACCCCGGCTCGTCTGACAGCACCATCGTATCAAAGCCGTACCGCGGGTGCGGCTCGCGGTGATCCCGGTTGGAGTGATTCTTGAAATGGAGTTTCCCCACCTGGATCGTGTGGTAGCCGACCGCCTGTAGGATTCGCGGCAGCGTCCACACGTCCTCCCGCATCTCCACGCCGTTGGTCATGCAACCCAGCGCGGATGGATAGCGACCACTGAGCATGGACTGCCGGCTCGGCATACACACAGGGTTGTTGCAGAACGCGTTCGCGAACAGCACACCCTCTCGAGCCAGCCTGTCCAGGTTCGGCGTGGTGATGTGCGGGTTGCCCAGATAGGCTTCTGCCCCACCCCACCCGATCGTATCCCATCGCTGTTGATCCGTATACAGCAGCAGCACGTTGGGTCGTGTCACGTCAACCCGCCCCCTCTCTCTGCATCACCATTCCCATTGACTCAAGGCCAGGCGATCACTGCACATCCTCGGTACATCACCTCCACTCGTGACCCATCGCGATGTCAAGTCGGCTGCGAACCGTGGGGAATGCAGCCCAGATGGGCAACCACGAACAGGTGCGCCTCACCGGCGTAGGCAACGAGCCCGGGCGTCCTGGTCTCGGTCGGCCCGTCGGGCGTGACCAACCGCCCCATTCTACAACACTGCACACCCCCTTGCCAACGTGCGAAGGACTGTGGCCTCCTGGCCGACCGCCTGGATCTCGCCTGACTCCCCCTCGCATCCGCCCGTGACGTATCCGTGACGGTACCGTCACGGTTGGCCGACGCTACCGACACGGCCGTTTCATACCCTCGAAGCAGATGAACGGTCTGCTCCGGGGAACACGCCAAACCCTCGCCCAAGTCACCCCCGAGCGCCCGACAAGCCACTAGGGGGAGATGGGATGAAGATCAAGCGGTGGGCAGTAGCGATTCTGGCGATATCGGTAGCCGGGCTGACCGTCTCAGTGTCCCCGTCGCACGGCCCCGCGTCCGGGGCAGCCCTGAGCCCCCTGGCAGCGCCGACTGAGGGCGACGCCCAGAGCGCATATGAGGCGGTCGAGCTACTCCTCGGAGTACGACGCGCCGGCGAGTTACCCTTCCTGGCAACGTGGCAGGAAGACGACCTGCTGCGTCTCGCAGTATGGCTGCGGACAGGCCTCACATTCGAAGGGCCCTGGGCATCCGAAGAGCTGGCCGATGTACTCGACATCCTGGACCAGTGCGCCGATACGCTGGGCAGGGAAAGGTTCGCCGCCCTTCTGGATCTCGCGGTCTGGAAGCGGTCCGACGGCCGGCACCAGCATCTGCGCATCGTGCGTGAGGCCGGAGCTGATCTGCCGGCCGCCGCTTGGTACGCAAGGTCCAGCCGCATTGTGCTCAAGGACGCCCTGTGGGACGACGAGTTCGTGGACCGTCACTACAGCTGGTCCTTCCTCAGCAGTGCCTACACGCTGCCGTCCCCACAGACGCCAACACGCCACGTGATCATCGGCCACGAGATCGGACATGTCATCATCGACGGCCTGCGAGCGGAGGCAGCGGCCCTCGGACACGGGGGCGTGTCTGTCGAAGGGCTCTACAGCCGCGTCGTCTCGGCGGAGGAACGCCCCCACTTCACATCCAGCGCCAACGAGCATCTGGCATCCGAAATCGCCGTATGGGCATTGGGGATCGGCCGGGTGGGCAGTATCGAGACCTTCCGGGCTGAAGTGCTGGTTCCCGGCAGGTCGGCGGAGGGCTGGGAAGCGGTGATCGCAGACGTCGAGATCGGTCCGGCAGGTCGCTAGGTATCGCCCAGCTCCGGGGATCGCGGAGGTTGTCCATAGACTTCGCCCGCCAGCACACGAGACGCGTACACAGCCACCTGCTCGTGGAATGGCTCTACCCGTCCCGGCAGGGCCGCGAGCGGGAAGAAGCGCGCCTCGGAGACTTCCGGACTGGGCGCAAACTCGCCGCCGGCGAACGAGCAGAGGAAGATCAGATCCAGTCGACCCAGCTCGCGGTCGCCGCCGATCACCAATGGGTGCAGGGCCTTGATCCTGTAGCCAGATTCCTCGCGCACCTCGCGCTCGATCGCGGTGACAGGATCCTCACCTGCCTTCAGCCATCCGCCCGGAAACCCCCAAGGGTAGCCGTCCCGGTAGGTGTGGTTGAACAGCAGGACGTTGTCTTCGGCGTCCAGAACGACGGCGATGGCCCCCACCAGGAACTTGGGCAGCAGCAGACGCTGCGCCGACCCCTGAAGCCATCCCGGAAGTCGACGCCACAGACGCAACAGACTACGCTCGGTCCAACCTCGTGCCACCCTCAGCCTCCATCCCTAGTGCCTCCTCCGTCGCACCGGACAACGGGCCCGATGCAGATCCGGCACCAGTATACGCCACACGCGGCTCGGGGCACGCGCTCGCCCGGTCGTTTGGCGGTTCCCCAGTGCCCGCCTATACTCCACCGTGCACGCAGACCCGGGGACGGACGTGACTGACACATCGATCGAGGCCGAGACTTCGCATACGCAGGACAGGGATGACTACCCGACCCTGTCTGCTGTCGGCAACCGAGAGATCGCGCGTGCCGTCTACGGCCATGCTCGTCTGCTCCCGGAGGCCCGTCATCTGCGGCTCATGCCCCGGGAGCGCGGCGCCAGATCGACGCGACAGGCTGACTTCTCCGAGTGGTGGCTCTCCCCTGACCCGCGCTGGCCCGGCTACCGGCACAGCAAGCTCTTCATGGATCGCGTATGGGGGCCACCGGGTCGGCGTCTGCCCGGCCTCCTGCGCGCGGGCTTCACGGTCGCCCGTGGGTTCGGCCGCCAAGCCGAGGCGCTCGTGCCACCGGCCCTCGTCATCGACTCGGGGTGGTGCTGGTACCGGTTCCTTTCGGATAGCCTGGCCGGCGCCTTCGACGCCCCGGTGCGCGCCGTGCTCGCCGCGGCGGGCCAGCCCGTGCTCGTCGATCTCAGCCTCTACTACTTCGATCGCCTTCCGACAGAGGCCACCGAGGCCGCGAGGCCCGTGCCCGACGACCGCGTGTCGTTCGCCATACACGATGATTCGCTGGCGTTCGTATGCACCAACCCAGGCGGCGATAGTCTCGCCCCGCTGGCCTCTGTTGGCAGCCTGCGGGAACTGGCGATCCGCGTCGAGGGCACACCGGACCTCACCTGGTATTGGATCGACGTCCGTATCTGCGTGAAAGCGTGGTACATTGGCCCCGAGAGCGGTGGCAACACGCTATGGCGCCCCCCGGACTTGTGGCAGCGCGCCCTGGCCCCCTGGCTCCGCTGGGTTCACTGAGCACGGAGGCGGCAGAACATGATTGAGCTGAACCACCTGCAAAAGGTCAAAGGCGGCACTACCCTGATCCAGATCGAGCATCTCGAGGTGCCAGACGGTGACATAGCCGCCGTGATCGGGCAGCCTGGCTCCGGGATTGCCACACTGTGGCGATTGCTTATCGCTCGCGACGTGCCCACGGCCGGGGGCATCGACCTAGCGGGAGCGCCCCCCATCGACCGGGATGCCTTCAGCACCTCGGTGGGCGTTCTCTTTGCGGAGAATGCGCTCTACGCCCGACGCAGCCCCGTGCAGCACCTCACCTTCGAGTGCCGTCTGCGAGGCCTGGACCCAGTCGCCATCGACGGCATCCTCAAGGAAGTGGGGCTGTCTGACCACCCGGACGAGATCGTCGACCGCCTGTCTCCGAGCCTGCAGCGTCGCCTCAGCTTGGCACGTGCTCTACTCCACGGCCCGACCGTCCTGCTCCTCAACACACCATTCGCCGGTTGCGATGCAGCCACCGTGGACCTGCTCTCCCGCGCCATCCGCCGTCGCGCGTCCCAGGGCGCCAGCGTGCTCGCGCTCTCGCAGGATCCACAGTATCTGCTACCTCTCTGCTCTGAGCTGCACACCCTGGAGCACGGTGAGATCACTGAGACGATACGACCAAGTGAGGGCATGGCTTCAGAACTGCCGTTCAAGATACCCGTGCGCCTGGAGGACGAGATCCTGCTAGTGAACCCCGGCGACATCCTCTTCGCCACCGCGCGCGACGGCAGGTGCTGGCTCAGGCTGACCAACCGTGATCTCCCGACTCAGTACACCCTGACCGAGATCGGGGAGCGTTTGGACCGGCGTGGCTTCTTCCGCGCGCACCGCAGCTACCTGGTCAACCTTCAGCACGTCGGCTCGGTGATCCCGTATACGCGAAATGCCTACACGCTTGTGCTGGACGACGAGGGCGGCACCCAGATACCGCTCAGCCGCAGCGCGGCTGCCGAGCTCCGCGAGCTGCTAGGCTACTAACCCCACCACCACGCCGGCCGCCCTCCTGGGATGACCGTTCAGCCGTGCCCGGACGCAGTTCATGCCCCAAACCACTCCGTTCGGCGCCGCGATGTTGCGGTGTGTCGCACCGTGCGCCTATACTGAGGGCGAAGTTCACGCGGCCCGCGAGAGCCGCCTGAGTAGAAGGGACACGGGATGCAAACGACATACGCCGTCCAGGCCCGGGACCTGACCAAGGACTACGATGCGGTCCGAGCGGTGGACCACCTCACGTTCGACGTCAACCAGGGCGAGATCTTCGGTTTCCTGGGGCCCAACGGAGCAGGCAAGACGACGACCATCAAGATGCTCACGGGCCAGCTCCGTCCGACTGAAGGACAGGCCACCGTGCTTGGCCACGACACGATCGATGCCCGGGACGAGCTCCAGGCGCGGATCGGCGTGGTCTTCGAGTACCAGAATCTGTACGAGCGTCTCACCGGTCGCGACAACCTGAGGTTCGCGGCCAGGCTCCACGGAGTCGCGGCCCGACGTGTCGACCAGATGCTGGAGGTGCTCAGCCTGACCCAACACGCGGAGAAGCGCGTCAAGCACTACTCCAACGGCATGAAGCAGCGACTGCTGATCGGGAGGGCGCTTCTGCACAGCCCGGATCTGCTCTTTCTGGACGAGCCCACCCGCGGCCTGGACCCCAACGTTGCCCGAGACATCAGAGCTTTCGTGAGGGACCTGAGCAAGAATGGCGTCACGGTCTTCCTAACCACGCACTACATGGAAGAGGCTGACCGTCTCTCCGACCGTGTCGCCATACTTCAGCAGGGACAGATTCGGGCGATCGGGACGCCCCAGCAGCTCAAGAAGACCTACGGCGGGTCTGATCAGGCCACGCTGGAGGACGTCTTCGTGAGCCTTACCGGCAAGGGCCTCAGGGCCCAGTTCGAGGAGTAGACCCATATGGCTAGCCATACGCCACGTAAAGACTACCGCTTGGTGCTAGCGATCGCTCTTAAGGACATCGGTGAGACCCTGCGCAACAAGAACGTGCTTGCTCTTGTGATCACCACCGTGCTCGTCACCGTACTCTACCGCTATCTGCCCCTGATTCGAGCAAGCCAGGAGTTGCCCTACGTTGCCATCTACGATGCGGGTGACAGCCAGCTCGTACCGCTGCTAGAGAACAGCGCCGTTGTCGAGGCGCGCGCCTACACGAGCGAAGAACGGATGCTGGACCGGATACGCAGCGGCGACCTCGCCGAGCTCGGGATCACCGTTCCGGAGGGGTTCGACGATGATCTGAACAATGGGAGATCGGCCGCTCTCACTGCGTATGCCCTTCACTGGGTCGCGGATGAGGACCTCACTGACCTTGTGCAGATCGCCGAGGGCGAGATCGCGATCCAGCTCGGCGTCTTCGTCCCCATCCAGGTATCTGACCTACGTGTCTTCCCATCTCCCGATTCGGGTGGCATGGCCGTCACGTTGGCGATGAGCCTTGTCTACACCGTGCTCATGATCGGGATGATGACAACACCGCAGATGATGCTCGAGGAGAAGCAGACCAGGACCCTGGACGCTCTGCTGGTGTCGCCTGCCTCGGAGATCCACGTGACGCTTGGTAAGGCCTTGGCCGGCCTCTTCTACGCGTTGCTCGGAGGCGCCGTGGGATGGGCATTCTTTGCGCACGTCGTCGTGCACTGGTGGCTCGCAGCGGCTGCCACGCTGGTCTGGGCGCTCTTCGCAGTAGCGCTTGGCCTGGTCCTCGGAACGCTGCTCGAGGTCAGACAGCAGCTGTCCCTCTGGGGATGGGTCGTCATCATACCCATATTGTTGCCCATGATGCTCTACCTGCTCGAGGATGTCATGCCCGACATCGTGGGCAGGATTGCCGGGTGGGTACCGAGCAGCGTTGTCCTCGATCTGGTGAGGGCAGCGGCGGCACGTCCTCTCACGACAGCCGACTGGGCCATTCCCTTGGTCGCCGCTGGCGCCTATGCCACTGTAGCGATCACCGTACAGATCATTGTTATGCGTCGCCGTGCCCGCTGAGAGTCCTAGACGAGCGATGCAACACTGGAGGGTGACAATGAAGGCAACACGGGCGCCGCGGCTCCGCATCATCAGCGCCATCGCGTCCAAGGATATCCTAGACGCAATCAGGAACAAGACCACGCTGTCCATCATCATCGGCACAGTGACCCTGATGGCCTCGTCGCTGGTCCTCCCCTGGCTGGGCAGCTTCGACCGAACTCCCGTTGCCCTGGCTCACGACCCGAGCAGTTCCACACTAGTGCGTGCTATGACTACCAGAGAGGAGTTTCGCCTGAGGCTGGTCTCCTCACACGACGACCTGGTCGAGGCCATCGCGGGCGCCCCCGAGCTACGTCTGGGGCTAGTGATCCCCGAGGGGCTCACCGTTGCCACCGGCGAGGACAGCGCAGTCGAGATTGAGGGACTGGCCCCGCACTGGGCCAGACCCGAACCGCTGCAGGAACTGGTCACCTACTTCGAGCAGCAGCTCTCCGAAGCGAGTTGGCAGGAAGTGCATATTGCGCTGGCTGCGCCGGTCTATCCCGCACCCGAACACATTGGTCAGCACAGCATGGCCGCCAACACGATCGTTATCGCGACCCTAACGTTGGGGCTGGCGCTGGTGCCGGGGCTGTTGGTCGAGGAGAAGGAGACACACACGCTTGAGTCCCTACTCGTCACCCCCGCCCGGCTTGCGGAGGTCGCGCTCGGCAAGGCAGCCGTGGGCGTGGTCTACGGAGCCATCGCGGCCGGTCTGGCCGTTGGCCTGAACGCCAAGTGGTTTGTCCACTGGGACCTCGCGGCGCTGGGAGTGGGGCTCGGGATCGCCTTCACTGTTGCTGTCGGGATCCTCCTGGGCCTGCTCATCGACTCGTCGTCCACCACCAACGTCTGGATGGGGTTGGTCCTCCTGCTGCTGCTCCTGCCGGCGTTCCTGGGCAGCGTGATGGGGAGCGGACCCGACGGCTTCGTGCAGACCATCGTCGAATGGATCCCGACCTCGGCGGTTAGCCGTCTCCTGGCCCTGGCAATGAGTGATCCGGTCGACTTCTCTGACTGGTGGCTCGATGCCACGCGCCTCGCCGTGAGCACCTGCCTTCTGGTGCCGCTGGTGGCGCGCCAGCTGCGTCGGTTCGAGGACCAGCGGTAGAGATGAGGAGCCCTCAGAGGCCGGCCCAGCGATGCGCCAGTATCGCCGCGACGCTGTGCGTCACCGCCCTCCTCACGTGCTGTGCGGGCCCTTCGCAGGGCGCAGCCGTCGCCGTGACAGAGGCGCCTTCGGCGCCGCCTCCCGAACCCACGGCAGCAACTCCCGGCACCTTCGCGGCGGGAGCGTGCCTCTTCGCCTTGCCCGAGGAGCTCGAGGGGGACTCCGGACCCGACTGCGGGATTCTCTGGGTTCCGGAGAACTGGGAGAACCCTCGTTCTGACGCTCTGCTCCGCCTGGCGGTGGCGATCCTGCGAGGCGACGAGGGGGCTGCGGGAGCGGATAGTGCGGGCACCGTGATCTACCTTGCAGGCGGTCCCGGAGCGAGCGTCCTGGAGTCCCTGCGCTACGGCGTGCCGCCGGCATTCGAGGCGGTGCGGGCATCGGGCCACGATCTTGTTCTCTTCGACCAACGAGGCGTGGGCCGATCCAGGCCGGCGCTGGACTGCCCAGAGACAGCCGCCCTGGCCCTCGACCTGGCGGATAGGGAGTTGGCGGGACGGGAGGTCAGTCGTTCCGAGGCCATGTCGCTGGTTGTCGAGGGCTTCGTCGCGTGCGGAGAGGATCTCGGTAGGATAGCCGACCTGGCTGCCTATAACAGCGTCCAGAGCGCACACGATGTCGCCGCGCTGCATCAGGCGCTCGATCTCGACCCCGTGACCCTTTGGGGCGGGTCCTACGGCACGCGGCTGGCGCTCGAGGTGATGCGGAGTCACCCCGACGGTATCGGTAGTGTGATACTGGACGCCGTCTACCCACCCGACGTCGATCTCTACGTCGAGGCGCCGGCCAACTTCGACAGGGCGCTGCAGACGCTCTTCGCCAGGTGCGACGCCAACTCTGTTTGCAGCGAGCGGTTCCCCGACCTCGCGACCATCTTCTACGAGACGGTGGCTCGCCTCAACGAGGAACCCGTGCCGGCGGATCTGATCGATCTCCTCTCCGGAGAGGAGATCCCATCCATCGTCGACGGCGACGTGCTGGTGGGACTGGTCTTTCAACTGCTCTACAGCACAGAGGCGAAGCTGCTCGTCCCAGAGCTCATCTACGATGCTGCGCAGGACGACTTCGCGGCGCTCTCCAATATCCGGAGCTCGCTCCTGGTACAGCAGTCTCTTGCCAGCCGGGGAATGATGTTCTCGGTGCAGTGCCGCGAGGAGATAGCCTTCAGCAGCATTGGTGCGGCGAAGACTTCTAGCGACGGGTATCCCGAGCTGGGCGGCACCTTCGCACACGGGCTCCTGGGCACCCTAACATACCAGGTCTGCAATGGCTGGGACGCAGGGAGGGCCGACCCACGGGCGAACGAGCCGGTCCGAAGCCCAATCCCCACGCTCGTCATGTCGGGCGAGTTCGACCCGATCACACCGCCGGCCTGGGGCGAGCGCGTGGCACAGACACTGGAGACAGCTTACGTCTTCGAGTTCCCCGGCATCGGCCACGGTGCCAGCAGCGCTGATGGATGCCCTCGTGAGATCTTCCTGGCGTTTCTCGCCGACCCAACGGACCCACCTGACAGCAGCTGCCTCGACCACGCAACGCACTGAGAGAGGAGATCGCAGTGAGGTCGTCACAGCTCGTCGTAGCTATTCTGACGTGCCTGGCTGGAGCCGTTGTCATGCTGCTCTGGTCGCGTCCCAAGGCTCTGCCTGACGCCATCACCCTTCTCACATCACTCGCTCTTCTCCGCCACAATCGCCAGCAGCCCGTACTCGCCTTCCACAGGCTCTCCTGTCAGCGAAGGCAGCATCTCCACGTTGACGAAGCCACACTCCGCTAGCAGAGATCGATACTCCTCGTCCGTGTAGGCCTGAAGGCTCTGACCGTGCCGGGTCACTTCGCCGGTCGCGGCGTCGACGACATAGTGCCGGGTCACGGCAACCGACTCCTCCTCACGCCACGTGTTGTCGGTGATGACAATGTGCGGCAAGTCGGAGAACAGACCGGCAGGGGAGCTGTACCACGAGGCCGGCGCCAGGCCGATCTCCCGGACGATGTCGAAAGTGTGTGGCTCCAGCAGCAGACGTCCACCCGGCGCCAGCGCTGTGTATGCCTTGCTCAGTATAGTGCGCGCGTCCGCTGGCCTGAACGCATTAAACTCGCCGAAGATCAGCATGGTCAGCCCAAAGCCTGAGCCATACCCTGCGTGGCGCAGATCCGCGTGCTGATAGCTGCAGGCCAGGCCTTCGCGCTGACTCGTTGCCTCAGCGTATACTATCGAAGCAGGAGAGAAGTCGATCCCCTGGCAAGTGTATCCCAGCCGGGCCAGTCGACTGGCATAGAGACCGGGGCCACACCCAAGGTCCAGCACACGGGTGGGCACGCCCCCCAACACCGTGCTGTGGATCCAGGCCACCTGCAGGTCGATTGTCTCGAAGCGCCGGCTCGCCGAGTCGTGCTGCTGAGACAAGTGCTCCCGTAGCATCCGTTCACTGAAATCAGGATCGTCCCAGGGGATCTTGTCCACCTCCGACCACGGTGCCGGGTTCGATAACCGTTCCACTACATCAAGGAGCTCCATTGCGCACCCTCACACTCTACGTAGACGACGCCGCCTGGGCAGTCCGGCGGCCTCGATCAGGGCGATGATCCAGAAGACGACGGTCAGAGGATCCGACTTGACGCTCTCCAGGATGAGCGATGCGCTCAGTCCTAGAGGAAGCAGTAGACTGGGTTTGACGCCCTCGTCAGCCAAGTACTGCGCCGCGTGGTGTCGTACGATCAGATACTCGGCCAGGATCATAGCCAGCCCCGTGACGATGAGGCTGATCCAGGGCAGCGCACCGCCACGCCGCTTCCCAGCGCCGAACATAACAGCTTGTGCCACCAGCCAACCGACGCCCACGGCCACGATCCCTAGCTGGTAGTCGGTGACTACCACGACGCCAAACCACACGAGCGCCGACACAAGGCCTGCCAGGGCGCCGAGCCAGATCGCCGCTCCTACGTTGGCATCCTCCGTCTCGGCACGGAAGAGCTGTTCGGCGCGACCCGCACATCCCTCACACAGGGTGATGGGGCCCGTCTTCTGGGTGCCAACGATCTTGATCTCCTGTCCAGACTCAATCGAGCCTCCGCACGCCGCGCAGGTCGCTCCTGCTGTCGTCATGTCGCACTCCTGTCGGTGTGATTGGTGCTGTGGATGGTATGACTAGGTATGGGCTGTAGCACACGCATGCCGACGTTGGCCGCTCTACACGCCATCGTGTCTGAACGCAGCGACCATGTCATCCTTTCGCGATGCCGGCAACCAGGATCCCCGTATCCCATTCAGCATCAGCTCGTGAACCGCGTCCCGCGACATCCCCAACACAGTCTCCAGCCCGGCGTACTCCTCCGCCAGTGTGTTGCCGAACATCTTCGGATCGTCCGTATTCACGGTGACAAGCAGACCCGCCTCCGCATACCGGCGCACCGGATGCTCCCGCAGCGACGGCACAACTGCGGTTCGCACATTCGAGAGCGGGCACATCTCGATCGGCACCTGCCTATCTGCGAGATACTCGAGGAGATCTGCGTCCTCCCCCGCCCTCGTCCCGTGCCCGATCCGCTCGGCCCGAAGGTCGCGAACCGCGCCCCAAACGCTCGTGGCCCCAGCCCCTTCACCGGCATGCGCTGTTGTGTGGAACCCCTGCGCACGCGCCCGCTCATAGACCCGGGCGAATGGCTCCGGGGGGAATTCAGCCTCGGAACCGCCGATACCGATACCGATTACGCCGGCATCCCGCACCTCGGCGATCTCGGCCAGATTCCGCATACCGTGCTCCGCCCCCCGGTTGCGCACAAGATCGGCAATTAGAGCTACCTCCACGTCGGGTACCCTATCCAGACCCCGGCGGACAGCCATCGTGATCTCCTGCGTGCCCAGGGCGTGTCTGGCGAAGTCGGAGGGCGAATAGAACGCCTCCACGTAGCGGATATTCTGCCGCGCCAGGTCTCGCGCCACGGCCTCAGCGATCAGTGTGAAGTCCTCGACCTCACAGATATATTGATTCTTCCAGTTCCACACCTCCAGGAAGTGGGCGAAGTCTCGATACGCGAAGCGATCTTCCAGCTGCGACCGATCCACCACATCAGGATCGCCGCCATACTTCGCCATCAACGTCCACAGGGCGTCCAACGGAATAGCGCCCTCCAGGTGGAGATGCAGCTCCACCTTTGGCAGCCCTACATAGTGAGCCACGGCCTCGTCGAACCTGCTCCTCACGACTCCCTCCCCGCTCCGGTCGGCGCCCTTGGCGCCGGCCCGCGCTTCCACGATGTCGCTAGGCACTGACGACCACAGTCTCGATCCCCAGAACATCACCGACAGCTTTGATCGTAGCCGCCTCATGGCCAATTCCCAACGCGAAGTGATGCGTCGGCCCCTCGGCCAGCCACCGCTTCAAGAACGTCACGGCGTCCGGTCGGAATACACCCCGCGTGTTCGTGTTCCCCGTCGCCGGGATCAGTCCAGGTGCGGACTCCGCTTCAGCGATCACAAACTTGAACCGACCGTCGTACGTCGACGTGATTCCCAGCATCGTGATCGGCCCCTCCCTAAGCTTGAATTCCACCGAGGCGCCAGATCCGGGCTTCCCGTGATACTTGGTGAGGCTGCGGATGACGGGCTTCCCGTCCGCGATGTCGAGGTGGTGCGGGCCGTCGTGCCCCACCAGGATGAAGTCATCATCGAAGTCCATAGGATGGAACTCCGCGAAGCTCCCGCCGATCTCCAGGCGATCCATGATCAGCATGGCCACGCATGTCTTCAGATCCGACTCGCCGCACATCGGGAAGCCGGACGCGCAGAGAAGTGAGTTCCCCACAATCAAGTTCGCGGCCACGTGCTCACGATCCGTCCCGGGCTCGCCCTTGTAGTAGTAGGCCATGCCATCCAGATCATAGGCGTCCACGAAGGCGTCCAGCGCTACAGCCATGCGGGCAGCGCTCGCCAGGTCCTGAGCGGTCAGCTTCTCCGTCAGGGGATCCGAGTGTGGGTCCGGCGTGTCAAACACCCGCAAGATCTCCGCCGACTTCGCTGCGACCTGGTCTTCAGTGACCAGCCGGGACGATCGTACGAGGTCATCCAGCTCCGTCTGCACTATGTGAAGCCCGAACGCGGCTGTCAGCGCCGTCTGGTCCGTGTGCATGTCCAGCATCGCCTCAATCGGGTGCCCGAAGTGCCCTATGCGAGCACCCTTGAGGTCGTGCAGGACCCGAGCGATCCGACACCAGTCGCAGATCTCGCGCTCGGCCCGCGCGTCGCCATCGAGTGTGCCGATCACCATCGGCGGGACTCGTCTTCCCATCCTGACAGCAACGCCTGCGAACTCAGGCAGGGAGCAGATATTGTCGTTCTCCAACTGCATCCTGATCGTCGCCTCGGCGTAGTCCAAACGCGAAAGCGGCTGTAGTGCGACCAGAACCACCGGGATTGACAACTCCCTGATGAGGATGCCGAACGTGGCGGACGTAGCGTACGTCAGCATGTCCACGAACAACACGTCCAGACGCGCCGCCTGGAGCTCCGGCACAACCGCATAGGCTGCCTGAGCGTTGTCCACCATCCCGAAACTGGTGACGTCGACGCCCTGGGCCGCGATCATCGTGCAGAGGGTGCCCAGGTGGTCCATCAACGTGCGCCGCAGCCCGGCGAACTGGTCCCAGTACACATCGAGTCCCACGCCCAGCACGCCCACGTGGGCAGTCAATGGCTTGCGCCTAGCGAGTCTCGTCATGTGCGTCCTCCCATTGGGTGAGCCACGTTTCTACACTGGAACCACGTCGTCCGCAAGGTCGGCGCGACGCGAACCATCCCTCTCCGGCCGCGGCAGCATCAGCAGTTGACGACGCTTCTGCGCTGCATATACTGAGGTCACTCAGGGCTCCCTCCGCACGCTCGTCTCGTGCCCACCCAACAGCTCTGCGCCGCCTCTGTCCCAGGTGCCACAGGTCGGGTCCATACCGCCAGCAGATTGGAGAGCGAGATGACCAGCACCAAAAGAGTTGGCAAGGCTGTAGCCGTCTTCAACGACCTTATCGGTGACTTCGGCGAGCACGAGGTCAAGTCCGAGGATCGCGAGTATCTGCAGCCCTATGTCTACCTATCGCTGCACGTCGTGCAGATGGTTGCCGAGGGATGGGACGTCGACTTCGACACCGCGGCCGCAGTCTCCGGGGCCAGTGCGCTCTTCGGACACAAGCCGGACGACTTCCGGCCCAAGCACGCCCACCTTGTCGTGCCTCCCCCTGACTACAAGCACTCGGACCCGAAGCTCGGCCCAGACCAACGCCTTCACGGCCTCGACCAACGCATCGCCGCAGCCACCGGCTTCGGCTACGCCTGGACCTCTTTCGACGATATGGAGGTCGCATGGAACATGATCGTGGCGACCGTCGACGCCGGTCATACGGCCAAGGGCTGGGACTGGGAGGGCATCTTGTTCGCCGGCTATCAGAGCGACAGCGAGCCGGCGGCTCGCAAGGTGTTTGCCATGGCCGACGGTCCCGACACGTACGCGCAGTGGCTGTCGTGGGACGAGTTCTGCGATTGGGCCAACCGCGTCATCGAATGGCGCCAGGGCGAGCTCGGCCGCTTCGCGGGTCGCGTGCAGCCATCAGATCCCAGCGCGGTCACAGGACAGGTTCTGAAGGACCTTCTTGACTGGAGCGAAGCACCTCCAGTGGACGCCCTGAAGTACTTCGGCGGCGCGACGTGGGGCCTGGCTGGCATCCGCCAATACGCCATGGACTGCGCCGACATCGAGACCAGCCCAACATGGGTTGCCTGCCATCCTATCAACCCCCAGTGGACCGTCCGCAACTGCACAGGCGTGTACCTCGACCGCGTCGTCGCCGACGCCATCTACAGCGACGCAGTCAAAACCCACCTGTCAGCTGCCGCCGTCCACTACCACGCCGCCTACGACTGCTGGAAAGCCTTCTACGCGCTGCTAGGGCACGACGTACCCGAGGAAATGCGGGGCATGCCCGCGCGCCGGCGAGCCGCGGCTGCCGTAGTCGAGGCCTGGGGCACCCACGAGGAGACAGCACTCGCCGAGATAGCAGCCGCCCTGGACCTGATCTAGTCGTCCAACCACGATTCCTCGCTAACGGCTCGCCCACGCGGGCCTGGATCGCGCGTCGTGAAAGGTGATCCCCGATAGACACAGACTGGAGGCCTACACTGAATACCTCAGTCACCTCATGGTCTCTCATCCTCAGCGCCGTCGCCGCCCTTGGCACACTGGTCACAGGAACACTCTTCTTCACTGTAGGCGGCGCCTGGGGTCCCATCAACGACGCTACAAGCGTGGTCCAGATGGTCCTCACCGGTGTTGCTGCGCTTGGCCTCCACGCTGTTGTCCGCCCCATTCGCCCGTCCCTGGCCTTGGTTGCGGTTGTGGCCGGCCTCGTCGGCTTCCTGGCAGTCGCCGCAATGCAGGCCCTGCTGGTGGTCAAGGCGGTGCGCTTCGAACAGACATTCGTCGCGGTCCTCGTGTGCGGCACCGGCATCGGTCTGTGGCTGGCCCTGACGAGCGCCAACCTAGCCGCGACCTCCGTAGCTCCTGCCACGCACGTCGCACTGGGCATCGTCTCGGGGATGGCCTACTGCCTACCCATCTCCCTCTATCTGACCGTCGGGCAGGAGCATCCGGCCTTCTACGTGGGCAGCCTTGTGGGCGTGCTCGGGTACGCAGGCTGGGCCATCTGGCTGAGCAGGCTAGTCTAGCTTCGCTTGCCTACGGCAGTATCCTGGACGATACTCGGTCCAGGGCCAGACAGCCAGAGGGACTAGACGATGAGCGAAGAGGAACACCAGACCATCTCCGCCAGGGCACGCCGCCTCCTGAGCGGTCAGGAAGATCGCTACGTTGACTTCAAGCAGTCGCCGGCCGGACTGGACAGCGAGGACATCGTCGCCTTCGCCAATACACCGACCGGCGGCACGATTCTCCTTGGTGTGCAGGAGGCGCGACGGTCCGACGGCCGGCAGTACGGCAGGGTCGTCGGATGCGACGTAGGAGACAGCGCTCGCCTGAGTATCCTCAGCCGAGCCGAGAACTGCATCCCACCCATCGAGATCGATGTGATCATCGAGAACCTGCGCAGCAAACCCTTCTTCCGCGTAGAGATCCCCAGCGGACCCCAGAAGCCCTACTGCACCTCACGAGGGACCTACAAGATCCGTGGCGACGGCGCCAACCAAACCCTGACGCCGCGACGCCTCCTCGCGCTCTTCCTGGACAGCGAGAGCGAGGAGTTCCTGGGTCGCTTCCGCGAGGCGACTGAGGAGCTCGATGACCAGATGGCGCACCTGCTGGACACGATGGATCGCCTGGTCCGCGCTAGCCAGGAGCTGAACGGGTCGCCGTCGAGGACTGGGGACCACGACGACTGACCGAGGGCGGGCGCCAATCCTGGCTGCGTCTCCGTCGGTGAGTTGCTGCAGCACGGGGAGGGCCCCGTCGCGCTCAGACGCGCGAACAGAGGCCAAGTGAAGATCACACAGGAGGGCGACTATGGAATGGTTGCCACAGCTCAGGATCGGCTGGCTCAAAGGCTGGCTCCCCGCCAGCCTGCTCGTGATCGTCGACGCAGCGGTCTTCGCCAGCCTTCCCAAGGATGTTGTCAAGCGCTTCTGGGATAGGTCCGGCTGGAAGCGGCACCAGATCGGGCTGACGGCGATCGGCAAGCTACTCGCGTTGGCAGTAATCGTCCAGTTGATCTTCACGCCGCTCAAGGTCGCGTCGCCGATGCTGGGCATCGGTCTCATCATTGCCGCTCTGGGGTTCGCGGGTCTAGCGCAATCCTTCCGTGACTTCTCGTCGACGCCCTTCGGTGTGCCCGTTTCCACCGGGATATACGGGTTCACACGCCATCCGCAGATCCTGATGGCATCGCTGATCCTGCTTGGCTGCGTTGTCGCCGTTGGGTCGTGGAGTGGCGTGCTCCTTCTCCTGATAGCTCGCGTGTTCGGCCACGCCAACCTGGTTGCGGAGGAGGAAATCTGCTTGGCGCGGTATGGAGACGCATACCGCGAGTACCTAGCACGAACACGCAGGTACTTCCTATTCTGAGAGCCGGTTGGGGGAGATCCATGGCCTACGATGAGGGATTGGCAGCCAGGGTAAGCGAAGCGCTCCGCGATGTGCGAGGGCTCGTCGAAAAGCGTATGTTCGGAGGGATCGGCTACCTGGTCGCCGGAAATATGGCCTGCGGCGTACGCAGCGATGGCCTGATAGTGCGCGTGGGCCCTGATGCGTACCAGTCGGCCCTCACCGAACCCCACACGCGCCCCTTCGACCTGACCGGTCGTCAGATGCGGGGATGGGTCGTCGTGGAGCCCTCAGGCCACGAGGATGACCGCGACCTTGAGGGTTGGATTGCGAGGGGAGTGGCGTTTGTGGGAACGCTGCCGCCGAAGTGAACGGGCCAGAGCTTAGTGATCCGCGTCTTGGACCGCCGGCCAGCTGTGAGCACAGACCCAAGACCCTAGAAGCAAGATCAGGGCGACACCCTGGTCAGACACCGTCCTGACCCGCTCTCAGGAACACGAAGATGCTCGCGGAGAACACCTCCGGATCGAACCGCGCGCCGGCATAGCTCCCGACGTGCTCTACTAGCTGGAAGCCCTGGGGCTCGCACATCGCCACGATCTCTCCGGAACGTATCGGGTAGAGCGGCACGGCATCATCGAAGACAAGGTGTCCGGCGACCTCGAGCCGGGTCGCAAAGGTCACGGTAACGTCAGAAATGTCTCGGTAGAAACGGTGGAAGACCACCTCGCCTGGTGCACGGATCGTTGGGAACGTGACCTCCGACTGCCCGAGCACGTGGTCCCAGTTCATCACCTGGAGGATGAACACACCGGCAGGCGTCAGGACGCTGTTGACCGAAGTGACGAAGTCACCGAACTGCTCCCGCGCAAGATGCGCAGCCGTGTTGCCTATGCAGAAGACGCCATCGAAGCGCAGGCCCAGGGAAGCGATGTCCAGCATATCCATCACGCGAAAGTCCACGCCAGCGTAGTGATCGCCCGCATAGGCGATCATTTCCGGGTCGAGATCAAGCGCGGTGAGTGCATAGCCCTCAAGGGCCAGAGGGCCGGCATAGTGGCCGGTAGCACAGCCCGTGTCGAGCAGAGAGGCAGGCGTCGGCGGCAGGTGCCGCTGCAGATAGTCGTACACGTCCCGGCTGAACGGGAAGACCGCCTCGTAGGCTGACGCGAACCGCGAGTAGAAAGACATACACACCTCCCATCCCCATTGTACCGGGCAGGGGAGACATGACCAACCATACACAACCGGGAGGCAGCCCGATGGCTGAGAACGTGCGGGTCGTCACTGTAGACGCGACCAACGTCGAGCAGGAGCGCTTCTTCTGCTACAAGTCCAAGCCCCGGACCGAGGGATACCGGAGCAAGTTGACCTGGCTCCACGACCGCTTCGCCGAGGGGATGAAGGTCAAGATCCTATACGAGGGGAAGCGTTCGGTTGGCTTCATCGAGTACATGCCGGGCGAAATGGCCTGGCGCGCTGCTGAGGCACCCAACTACCTCCTGATCCACTGCCTGTGGGTCGTGGGCAAGGGCAAGGGGAAGGGCTACGGCTCCCAGCTGATCAGTCTCTGCATGGCCGACGCCCGGGAACTGGGGAAGCGGGGCGTCGCCGTTGTCGCCAGCAGCGGCAATTGGCTGGCCAACGACAAGGTCTTCCTGCGCAACGGATTCCAGAAGGTCGATGCTGCGCCACCGGAATTCACCTTGCTCGCCTATGCCCTCGGCGTAGGGGATGGCCCCGACCCGCGCTTTCCCACCGACTGGGAGGCCAGGGCGCAGGCGTTCGGCTCAGGCGCGACCATCCCCTACGCCGACCAGTGCCCCTATATGCTGGATGCCGTCGCCGGTGCAGTCAAGGCCTTCGAGGACCGCGGCATCCCCGCTAGAACCGTCAAGCTGACTGACGCCGCACGAGTCCGGGCCACAGCCCCCTCTCCCTACGGCGTCTTCAGCATCGTCCTGGATGGCAAGCTGTTCTGCTATCACTATCTCGGTCGCCGCGAGCTCCGTCAGCTCGACGAGCTCGTCGCCG
>Ga0180435_10000464_pt1 | contig 42354 bp, 48 predicted proteins | sample SS_ome_3_FD_132467 | JGI IMG/M metagenome (GOLD analysis project Ga0180435, IMG submission 132467) | Hypersaline lake sediment archaeal communities from the Salton Sea, California, USA - SS_3_S_1 metaG | ecosystem: Environmental > Aquatic > Non-marine Saline and Alkaline > Hypersaline >... | reverse complement strand
CCGCAAGAAACACCAGGGGCAGATTCAAGCCCAGGGAAGGACCATGGCACCGGGCATTATTGAAATGGAAGGTCCGATCCATATATCCAATGTCATGCTGGTTTGCCCTTCCTGTGGAAAGGCCACCCGGGTGGGAATATCCCGCAAGGATGATGAAGTTCACAGGGTATGCAAACGCTGCGATGCGTTGTTTGATTGATCTTTGGAGCTGAAGAATGAATAGATTACAAGAACGTTATCAGAAAGAGGTCGTACCAAGTCTTGTTAAAGATTTTGACTTGGAAAATATTATGCAGTGCCCCCGTGTCCAGAAAATTGTAGTAAACATTGGTGTGGGTGATGCGCTGGATAATGGCAAACTCCTGGACGAGTCTGTCCGTGATTTGACCAAAATCACAGGGCAAAAGCCCCTGATCAATAAGTCCAAGCGGAATATCGCCAACTTCAAGTTGAGGATTGGATCAGGTATCGGCACATCCGTCACCTTGCGCGGATATAAGATGTGGTCTTTCCTGGATCGTCTTATTAATGTCGCTTTACCCCGGGTGCGTGACTTTCGAGGAGTTTCTCCCAAATCATTTGATGGCAGGGGAAACTACACCCTTGGCATCACTGAGCAGCTGGTTTTCCCAGAAGTGAATTACGATGAGGTCAGCAAGATCCGGGGTATGGAAGTAACTATAGTCACTTCTGCCCAGGAAGACGAAATCGGAAGAGAGTTGCTTAGAAAATTGGGAATGCCGTTTAAGGAGGATAACCAATAATGGCAAAGAAAAGTATGATTGCTCGCGACGGTAGAAGAAAGTACCAGGTAAGGGAGATCAATCGCTGCAAAAAATGCGGCCGCCCTCGAGGTTATATGCGTCGTTTTGGTCTGTGCAGAATTTGTTTCCGTGAGTTGGCACTCGAGGGAAAGATCCCCGGTGTAGTCAAGTCATCTTGGTAAGTTGGATGGAGGAAAAGTAATGAGCTTTAATGATCCAATTGCTGATATGCTAACGAGAATCCGAAATGCAGTGCGAGCTGAACATCCCCAAGTGGCGATGCCCAGCTCTAAGATGAAGGTATCCATTGCGAAGATTTTGGCTGAAGAAGGATTCATCAGCAACTATGAAACTAAAGATATTGAAGATTCAGCCCATAAAATATTAACCCTGGACTTGAAGTATGTCGGCAAGCGACGCACTAAACGTTCTGTGATCACGAATCTAGAACGGGTCAGTCTACCAGGACAGCGGATCTATGCCGGAAGGGACAATATCCCATATGTCCTGTCAGGAATGGGAATTTCCATCCTCACGACTTCTAAAGGTGTGATGACAGGAAGGACAGCTAAGAAATTAGGTGTCGGTGGTGAGGTAGTCTGTAAGGTTTGGTAGATGGTATGGTCCCGGATTGTGATTTGCACAATTAAGGACAAAAGGAGAAAGTACCGTGTCTAGAGTTGGACGATTGCCGGTTGAAGTTCCTTCCGGCGTAGAAGTAAAAATAAATGGCTCCCAGGTCACGATCAAGGGCCCAAAAGGTGAGATGGAATTCACTTTTTCCCCCAAGATCGAGATCGCATTCGCGGATGGAGAGATTGCTGTAACGCGTCCCTCTGATGCCCGAGAAATGCGTTCCTTACATGGAACCACCAGATCTTTGATCCAGAATATGGTGATTGGTGTGACAGAAGGTTATAAAAAGGAATTGCAGCTGGTCGGTGTTGGCTATAGGGCCAGTATGGAAGGAAAAAACCTGGTATTAAATGTTGGTTATTCTCACCCGGTCGAGATTGTGCCACCTTCTGGTATCACTTTCGAAGTAGGTGATCGCGCTCAGCAGGTTTTCATTTCTGGCATTGATAAGCAGTCCGTAGGCCAGGTTTCTGCTGATATTCGCAAAGTTAGACCGCCAGAACCTTATAAAGGGAAAGGCATCCGATATAAAGATGAGTATGTCCGCCACAAAGCAGGCAAGGCGGGTAAGGTAGCTTAATATGGCGAAAAATAAAACTAGAGCAGAAGCTCGCAAAAGAAGACATATTCGAGTACGCCGAAAAGTGTTTGGCACGGCTGAAAAACCTCGTTTAAATGTTTATCGCAGTCTGAACGAAATTTATGTTCAGGTGATTGATGATAATAAGGGTCATACCCTGGCTTCTGCATCCACGATTGATGCGGAAGTAAAGAAGAAAATCAAGGGTAAGACGAAAAAAGAACAAGCAAAGCTGGTTGGCGAGGCCATTGGGGAACGCGCCCAGAAAAAAGGCGTCAAGGAAGTGGTTTTTGATCGCGGTGGTTATAAGTATATTGGCCGCGTTGCTGCCTTGGCTGAAGGCGCTCGTGAAAAAGGCTTGCAGTTTTAGTTTCCAAACCGGGAGAAGGTTATGACAAACGGTTATAAAGATAACCAAGAAAAAGAATTTGACGAGAGGATAATAAACATTGAACGCGTTGCTGCTGTTGTAAAAGGCGGCCGCCGGTTTTCCTTCCGGGTCCACATGGTTGTTGGCGATCATAAAGGTAGAGTGGGAATCGGTATGGGTAAAGCTAAATCCGTTCCTGATGCTATTCGCAAAGCTGCATCCAACGCAAAAAATGATATGCATCCTGTAGCGATCTATGACACCACCATTCCCCATAAAGTGATCGGGAAACTCAGCGGCGCCAAAGTGCTGTTGAAACCCGCTTCTGAGGGCACCGGTGTTATCGCAGCTGGCGCTGTTCGTGCAGTAGTTGAAGTGACTGGAATTTCCAATATTTTGACGAAATCTCTAGGCAGCAACAATGCTATGAATATCGCCGCAGCAACGATCAAGGGACTGGATCAACTGAAAGATCCCTATGAAGAAGCTGCCAACCGCGGTGTAGACGCAGAAAAACTGATCCCCTTCTGGGATCGAGGTAAAGATCATGGCTAAGAAAAAAGATACCATGCTAAAAATCAAGCTGGTGCGAAGCCCCCATGGGCGGACCAAACCCCAGCGCAGAACCCTGGAAGCCCTGGGTTTGAGAAAAATCAACCAGATTGTGGAACGCCCGGACCATCCCAGCGTAATGGGGATGATCGAGCGAGTGAAACACCTTGTTGAGGTTGAGTAAGCAGATCTGAAGGAATTAGATTATGAAACTGCACGATTTGAAACCCAATAGAGGCTCAAAAAAGAACCGGAAACGCGTTGGACGCGGCTACGGATCTGGAATGGGCAAAACATCGGGCCGAGGTATGAACGGTCAGAATTCCCGGGCGGGTGGGGGAGTTCCCCTCTGGCACCAGGGTGGCGATACACCGTATTACCGCCGGATGCCTAAAAAACCCGGATTCAATAATTTCAACCGGGTAGAGTTCCAGGAAGTTAACCTGGAATATCTGTCCCAATTTCGTAAGGGTTCCGAAGTGAACCCTGATGTGTTGAGAGAAGCGGAGTTAATTAACACCATCAGCTTACCTGTGGTTATCATGGGTCGTGGTGAATTAAAGAAACCTCTGAATGTTAAAGCACATCGATTTACCCGCAAAGCTGTGGAAAAAATCGAAAAAGCTGGCGGTACGGTAGAGGTTATTGAAGGTTAATTAATTTACTTATAATAGTTTAGAGAATCTATTTCAATTCTGAACAGGATTGAACATAGGAGAGAAGAGAAATGAAAACATCTGCTTGGCGTTATTTATGGAAAGCAGAAGATATCCGGCGAAAATTGCTGATCACTGTCTTGCTCCTGGTGATTTATCGTTTGGCAGCTCATGTGCCGATACCCGGCGCTGACCGGCAAGCAATAGCTTCTATTATCACAGGCGGCGGTGCAGGCAGTACTTTCGTTGGCATCCTGGATATGCTATCAGGCGGTACTGTATCCAATTTCTCTGTGCTGGCAATGGGTGTATACCCATATATTACAGCTCAGATTATTTTGCAGCTCCTGGTTCCCATCATTCCATCTCTGCAAGCGAAGATGGAAGAGGATCCCCAGGAAGGCCGCAAATGGATGGAACGCTGGACTTATATCCTGGCCATCCCCATGGCTGCACTGCAGGCGATCGGTCAGATCCGGATCTTTACCAATTTGGCTGGGGGTATCCCCATCATCAGCAACTTCGGGTTCAGCGGTGCCTCGCTGATTCCTAGCATTGCGATTATTGCCAGTATGACAGCTGGTACTATGTTTGCGATCTGGTTGGGAGAGCTGATCTCCGAATATGGTATCCGGAATCAGGGTCTCTCCCTATTGATCTTTGCTGGTATTGTCTCCAGACTTCCGCAAAACTTCGGATCCATTATCAGCTTGACTGAAAACCCATGGATTACCTTGGCATTTATATTGGTCTTGACTGTGTTGATCATATATGCAATTGTTTATGTGCAGCAGGGACAGCGCAATATACCTGTTATGTACCCCGGACGCAGGGTTGGCAACCGCCAGTCCATGCCTGTAAAAGGCTCCCTGCCGCTAAAAGTTAACATGGCAGGCATGATTCCCTTGATCTTTGGTCAGTCCCTGTTGACCTTCCCGGCTATTGTGGCCAGCTTCTTTGTGCAATCCCAGACTTTCTGGGTGCAGAACCTGGCGACAAAAACCTCGGAACTCTTTGGTGGACAATCCCCCTGGTACTGGCTGCTATATTTCCTGATGGTGATCGGTTTTACATTCTTTTATACCGATGTGCTGTTTGCCCAGCAGGATTACGGTTCTAACCTGAAACGGGCTGGCGCCCAGATCCCGGGTGTTAGCCGTGGTGCTCCTACTCAACGGTACCTCACAAAAGTTCTGCGGCGCATTACATTCCCGGGAGCATTTTTCTTGGGAACCATCGCAGTTTTGCCTTTTGTACTTGGATTGATCTTGTCCGCAGTTGGACTGACTGAATTAAGTTCTGGCGGTACAGGGACCATGTTGATCACGTCATCTGGTTTATTGATCGTGGTTGGTGTAGTTAGAGATACTTTCCAGAATATCGATGCTGAATTGAAACTGCATGGATATGATGAGAAGTTACTAGTACGTTAATAAATTAGAACGGGCAGTGTGTTTTCAGGTAACTGGTAACCCGGTTTGGATACAACGATGATTTCTTTAGATGAGAAGTATATCAAAACAGAGCTTGAGATTGAAAAAATGCAAGCTGCAGGACATCTAAATGCCCTGACTCTGGAAGAAATCAAAAAAATGATTAAACCAGGTGTCAAAACCAGTGATCTGGATCGTACGGCAGAAGCGATTATTAGGGATAACGGCGGCATACCCACATTCAAGGGATATCCAGGACCGTACCCTTATCCGGCAACCCTTACCATAAGCATCAATGAAGAAATGGTGCATGGTATTCCAAGTGGCAGGGAACTTGTGGAAGGCGATATCGTATCTGTGGATTGCGGCACAACATTGGACGGTTATATCGGCGATTCCGCCTTCACTAAAGGTGTCGGTGAGATCGGTGAGGAAGAAATCCGTTTGATCAAAGTCACCCGCGAATCCCTTTATAAGGGGATCGAGCAGGTTCTTCCCGGGAAACATCTTGGGGATGTGTCGGCAGCAATCCAGGAACATGTGGAAAACTACGGTTATCATGTTCCCCGGCAGTACACCGGCCACGGTGTTGGCAGACAGATGCATGAACCACCCCAAGTACCAAACTTTGGCATTCCAGGCCAGGGTTTGATATTGAAAAAGGGGATGACAATTGCAATCGAGCCTATGGTACTGGTAGGAACGCACAAAACCAAAGTATTATCAGACGAATGGACCGTCATTTCGGTGGACCATTCCTTGACGGCACATTACGAACACACCGTTGCAGTAACCGCCAACGGCCCGTTGATTTTGACCAAGGTTAGGGAGAACTGAAGAATAGTTCCCTAGACTGGATATATTCGATAAGATATAATAGTACTTTTGCTGGAAAGCAGTAAACAAGTTTGACAAGGAAGTGTAATCATGAAAGTGTCTTCTTCTGTAAAGAAACGCTGTGAGAAATGTAAAATAGTACGACGTAAGGGACGAGTTTACGTCATTTGTGAAAATCCGAAGCATAAACAGAGGCAAGGGTAAAAAAGTATGGCTCGTATTCAAGGTGTTGACTTACCACGTAACAAACGTGTAGAAATTGCCTTAACTTATATTTATGGCATTGGTTTAACCCGTTCTAAAGAGATTCTTGGTGGAGTAGGCATAGATCCTGAAACTCGGGTGGAAGAATTGACCGACAGCCAGATCACAGGTTTAAGGGAATATATTAACAAGAATTTCAAAGTAGAAGGTGACCTGCGACGTGAAGTGCAGATGAATATCAAACGCCTGGTGGAAATTGGCTGCTATCGCGGTCTTCGCCACAAACGGGGTTTGCCTGTTCATGGCCAGCGCACGAAAACAAACGCGCGCACCCGCAAAGGTCCCAAGAAAACGGTTGCAGGCCGCGGCCGACGCCGAGGTATGCAGAAAACCTAAACTTTGGGCAATATTCCATTCTGCCTTATTGGTTTGAATGGAAGATTGGCTAACTGTTGTTATTCGTTATTTGGGAGCCTTTCCTCCCAGCGGCAATGAAAATATCAGTTGGCCCGCTGAAAGATCAACTTAAGAAGATAGAAGAGGTACTATGGCTGAAAAATCACCCCGCCAAAAAAGCGGTCGGAGAAAAAAGAGATCACTTGCTTCCGGGCAGATCCATGTTCGGGCGACCTTCAATAACACGATCATCACGGTCACCGATCATCAAGGTAACACCGTCTGCTGGAGCAGTCCCGGTGCAGTTGGATTAAAAGGCTCTCGCCGGAGCACTGCATTTGCAGCGCGACTAGCTGCTGAAGATGCAGTCAAGAAAGCAATGGGTATGGGAATCCGTGAGGCTGACGCCTTTGTTAACGGTCCTGGACCCGGACGCGAAGCTTCCTTAAGGGCTATTGAAGCTATGGGATTAAAGCTGAACTCGATCACAGATGTGACTTCAGTTCCCCATAATGGCTGCCGTCCACCGAAGAAGCGCCGAGTGTAATACACCTTTCCGTAAGGAAAGATTAACTAAGTAATTATTGCTATTTGCATAAGAGATAAAAGAGGAAGTTGTTATGTCAAGATATCGTGAGGCAAAGTGTAAAGTTTGCCGTCGAGAGGGTGAAAAATTGTTCCTGAAAGGGGAACGCTGTTTCACTGAAAAATGTGCTTTTGAACGCCGGAGCTATCCTCCGGGACAGCATGGCAAGAGTGCTCAGTTCCGCCGCAACCGTGAATCTGACTTCTCCCGCCAGCTGAGAGCAAAGCAGAAAGCCCGCCGGATCTATGATATTTCCGAGCGCCAGTTCAGACGCTATTATGCCACTGCCCAACAGCGGCGAGGTTTGACAGGTTTGAATCTGCTGCAGATCTTGGAATCCCGCCTGGATAACGTAGTTTATCGGATGGGATATGCCGCCAGCAGGGCTCAGGCCCGTATGATGGTGACGCATGGTCACTTTAATGTTAATAACCGGCGAACTGATGTTCCATCTGTGATCATCACAACCACAGATAATATCAGTGTTCGAGAAGGTTCCAAAAAGCGGACTTTCTTCAAGAACCTGCCTAAAGAAGCTGAAAACAGGACCCCCGTAGAATGGGTCAACCGAGATTTAGAATCCTTATCCGGTAGTGTAGTCCGTTTACCAGAACGTTCAGAGATTGATGGTAATCTCAACGAACAGCTGATCGTAGAATATTATTCCAGGTAAGCGGCAAGGAACTGAAAGGTAACAATAGGATTAGGGAGAGGTGAACCGTGCTAGGAATGAATAATATGGTAACACCAAAAATTGAGCGGATAGCTGAAGCTCGGGCCTATGGTAAGTACGAGATTAATCCCCTGGAACATGGGTACGGCATAACGCTGGGAAATGCTCTGCGCCGGGTGATGTTATCCTCGATGGAAGGCTCTGCTGTGACCTCCGTCCGGATCACGGAAGTCGATCATGAATATGATACGATTCCTGGTGTCCAGGAGGATGTTCTGCGCTTGATATTGAATATCAAGAAGCTCCGCCTGATACTGCACGAAGGCGACCTGGCCAATATGCACCTGGAAGTTAAGGGTGAAGGCGTGGTTACCGCTGCAGATATTATCACGCCAGCTGAAATTGAGATTGTTAACCCTGAGTTATACTTGATGACTGTTGATGGACGAAGTAAACCACTAACCATCGAGTTAACTGTGGGCAGGGGTAGGGGATATGTCCCCACTGAGGAGCGCAAGGACAGGCTTCCGATTGGTGAATTACCCATCGATGCTATTTATAATCCGGTTAAGCGTGTCAACTTTGAAGTTGGCTCCGCCCGGGTTGGACAGAGCACCGAATATGACAATTTGGAGATCGAAGTTTGGACAGATGGAACTCTGGAACCTGAAGAGGCATTAAGTAGATCGGCAAAGATCCTGATGGGTCATTTGCAGCATCTGGCCGGGGTAACAGCCGAATCGCTGGCTGCCATGGTGGAAGTGGAAGAACCTGCGGAACCCGTGGATGAGATTGTTGATATCCCCATTGAAGAGCTGGACCTTTCGGTTCGGGTATTCAATTCACTCAAGAGAACAGGGATCACAACTGTCCGTGAAGTTATGGAATTAAATACGAAGGGAGATGATGCCTTGCTGTCTATCCGGAATTTCGGGGTCAAGAGTTTAACCGAATTGAAAGATAAATTGGCAGAACAAGGTTATATCCTGGAAATCGATTTGGATTTGGAGTAATTATGCGACATAAGGTAGCAGGAAAGAAACTAGGACGGGATTCAGGTCATCGCGCAGCACTAAGGCGAACCATGATAAAACAGCTATTTGAAAACGAACGTATTCAAACTACCCGTGCCAAAGCGGAATTCATCCGGCAGCCGGCTGAGAAACTGATCACCCTGGCAAAACGATCCCAGGATGCAGACGAAGCCCGGAAGGTCCATGCCCGAAGGATTGCAGCATCCCGCCTTGATAACGACAAAGAGATTGTCAAGAAATTATTTGAAGAGCTAGGACCGCGCTATCTCAACCGCCCGGGTGGATATACCCGAATGTTTAAACTGCCCCCCCGCACCAGTGATGCTGCGGAAATGGTTGTTCTAGAGTTGGTGGAAGAGTAAAAATATTGAGCGATCGTTTCCAGGTCCGACTTTCTTATGATGGGACCAGGTTCCATGGCTCCCAATATCAACCGGAGCTGAGGACAGTCCAGGGAGAACTGGAACGAGGCTTGCTCAAAATTGGTTGGAACGGTAAGTCAGTTTTATTCGCCGGCAGGACAGACGTCGGCGTGCACGCAGCAGGACAGGTGATCGCATTCGATTTGGATTGGGATCACACTGAGAAGAAGTTACAAAAAGCAATAAACGCGGTTATACCGCAAGACATCTCGGCTGTTGAGGTCAAACGGACAAAAATTGATTTCCACCCCCGGTATCATGCATTGTCCAGGGAATATCATTACCAGATTACAAACAGCCCGACCAGGGATCCACTCCAGGAGAGGTATATCTGGAGAGTGTGGCCCGAAACCGATGTCAAATTGATGGAGAAATCATCCAGGCACTTGATCGGAAGTCATGATTTTGCCGCTTTTGGAAAACCTCATCAACCGGGCGGTAGTACTTTCCGGGAGATCAGTAGGGCAGCTTGGAGACAAGAAGGATGCAGGCTGGTTTTTGAACTTGAAGGCAATGCTTTTTTATACCATATGGTCCGGCATATTGTTGCCGTTCTGGTGAAGATTGGCCAAAAGGCAGGACCAGAAGATTTGATAAAAAAATACCTGGATAACCCCGCCGGGCCGGAAGCACAGGGCTTAGCGCCCGCGAAAGGGTTATCATTAGTAGAAGTGAAATATCAAGATTGACATCAGAATAAGATGTCAGTTGGAATATTGTGGAGTACAAGAAAGTGAAGAAAACTTTTTATCCTAAAGCTGAAGATATTAACAGGAAATGGGTTCTGGTTGATGCCAAAGGGAAAAACCTTGGGCGTTTATCAACTGTAATTTCGAAACTCATTCTCGGAAAACACAAACCTGAATATACTCCTGGTGTTGATGTAGGTGATTTCGTGGTAGTCATCAACGCGGAGCAGATTGTGGTCACCGGTAAGAAAATGGACGATAAATACTATTACCGTGTTTCCGGTTACCAGAGTGGTCTGAAAAAGATCAACCTCAGGAATCAACTTGCAAAACGGCCGGAGTATGTGATCGAACATGCTGTAAAAGGAATGCTTCCTCACAATCGACTGGGCCGCCAGTTGAACAAAAAACTAAAAGTGTACGCTGGAACGGAACATCCCCATCAGGGCCAGAAACCTGTTCCTGTCGAGGAAGTTTACCCGAACCTGTAAACGGGAATTATTGATCAATTGTGAACTAAATTGATCGTTTTAAGTTAGAGGAGTAGTTATGGCACAGTATTATGAAGGCGTTGGACGCCGGAAACGATCCACAGCCCGGGTGAGAATTACTAAAGGCTCTGGTGCGTTTGTTATTAACACAAAAACATTGGAAGAATATTTCCCAACCGAACGTGATAACAGAACCGTTACCGAACCGTTAGGTGTACTGACCGGCAATCGGGCGGATTATGATATCAGTGTGCTTGTAAAAGGTGGCGGCGTGATCGGCCAGGCAGACTCGGTGCGTATGGGTTTGGCTCGTGCGATCCTGAAAATGGATCCTGAATTGAGACTAGAACTCAGTCATGCTGGATTCCTGTCCCGCGACGCCAGGGAAAAAGAAAGGAAGAAACCTGGTCTGAAAGGCGCCCGCAAGGCACCGACCTATACCAAGCGTTAGTGATTTCTGGCTGAATTTGCATTCGGCTGAAAGCGAAAAACGGAATAAAACGCGGAGAACACCCAGCTTGCTTGAGTGTTCTCCGTTTTGTTATTAAAGGCGAAAGTTATGCAAGAAAATGCAAAGGGTCCAGATATCATTATTTTGGGATTGGGGCCAGGTGATCCCGATTTATTAACACTGCGAGCCGCGGAGGCAATTAACAGTGCAAAAAAAATCTATCTCAGAACTCTGGAACATCCTACTATTTCTGGATTGCCTGCAGAATTAGAGATCATCTCTTTCGATAGTTATTACAAAGAAGAGGAATTCTTCGAAATCGTTTACCAGCGCATTACTGATGAGATCATTCGTCTTGCGAAAGAAGAACATGGCGTAATTTATGGAGTGCCAGGTGATCCCTTCATTGCTGAAGCGACACCGGCAATGATCTGCTCCCGGGCGAAAGAAGAGAACCTGGTTGTGGAGATCATTCCTGGAGTTAGCTTCCTGGAACCTACATTTGCAGCCCTTCAATCTGACCCCCTGCCGCAGGTAATGATCCTGGATGCCCTGGAAATGCAAACGGCACATTTTCCATCCTTTCCACCTGACAAACCTGCCTTGATCGTCCAGATCTATAGTCGGGAGATCGCTTCTAATACCAAATTGACCCTGATGTCCATTTTCCCTGATCAACACCCGGTGGTGTTGATCCACGATGCAGGGACCTCCATGGAGAAGATCGAAGAACTTCCTTTGTATGAGATCGATCGCAGCCTGCTGATCAAAAACAGGACTGCTCTGTATATACCTCCTTTATCAGAAGGATCATCTCTAGAATCCTTTCAGGAGATCATTGCCCAATTACGAGCCCCAGACGGCTGTCCCTGGGATAAGGAACAAGATCACCAAACCTTGCGTCCCAACTTGTTGGAAGAGGCTTTTGAGGCTTTGGAAGCCATTGACGCGGATGATCCGGAAGCTATGCAAGAAGAGTTTGGGGATTTGCTGCTGCAAATAGTTTTACATGCCCAAATTGCCAGCGAATATGGTGAATTCACCATGAGTGACATTATTCAGGGAATTTACACTAAGTTGATTCACCGCCATCCCCATGTATTTACTGATCTGGATCTGGAAGAGCCTGATTCGGTGCTCAAGAACTGGGAAGCCATTAAAGCCCAGGATCGGGAAGTGAATGGGGAAGGAGAAAAAGGACTATTAGATGGAGTGCCTGGTTCTATGCCAGCGTTAACCCAGGCTGAGACGTATCAACAAAGAGCAGCCAGAGTAGGTTTTGATTGGGAAGATATTCAGGGTGTGTTAGCGAAGATTCCGGAAGAAATCAGCGAATTACTAGATGAAAAGGATCTCTCACGCCAAACTGCTGAGATCGGCGATATCCTGTTTACCGTAGTGAACATTGCCCGCTGGATGAGAATTGACGCAGAAAGTGCATTGCGGGGAGCGAATAAACGTTTCAAAGATAGGTTCAAGTATATAGAAAAAGAAGCTCGCACCCAGCGGTGCGAGCTTTCTAAGATGAAAATCGAGGAATTGGATCAACTTTGGGAGCAATCCAAGACCGTCCTAGGGGACTAATTATTTTTCTTGTTTGGCAGCCTGAGATTGAATGAATAACAAACCAACCAGGAAGTATGGCAGTCCTTGATATAGGACCGGGATAAATCGGTAGTTCGGATTTGAAAAGTAGATGAAGATACTCAGCAGTACGCTGAGGACAATGATGAACTTACCTCCCAAAATGGGATGACTCCAGGCGATAAGCACCCCGATAGATAATGTGGTTATCAACAGGAATAAGATAGTCCCTGTTGAAGCTTGGTGGTGTAGGGATTGAAATCCACCTTCGATTATCGAGCTGATGATCTGGAATAACCAGATTCCACTGATGATCAATCCACAGATCCGGGCGAACCACAATAAAGTGATGCTTTGGTTTTTATCTATCATTCAGTTATCCAATCCTTATAAGCCGCTAATGATATCACCCAGGATCTGGCCGCCCAGACCTGCTGCTCCTTTAACTTCACCGGTGGAGGATGTGAGATTGGCAGCTGTCGAGATGCGGTCAGCCAATCTGGATAGCGGTAAACTCTGTAGGAAAACTTTCCCTGGGCCGGTCATTTTGGCGAGGAATAATCCTTCACCACCAAATAGTGCATTGGTGAATCCTTTGACCATTTCGATGTCATAATCCACAGAGGGGGCAAAGGCTACCAGACAGCCGGTGTCTACGCTCAGGGTTTCACCTGCAGCCAAATCTTTTTCGATAATGGTTCCTCCGGCATGGGCAAAGGCCAGGCCGTCACCAACCAGACGCTGGAGGATGAATCCCTCACCGCCGAATAGGCCTGCACCTATCTTTTTGCTGAAGGCAATCTCGATCTCAATGCCCCGGGCAGCGCACAAGAAGGAATCTTTTTGACATATGAAAGTTCCACCTAATGCAGTCATATCGAGAGGAACGATCTTGCCAGGGTAGGGAGCTGCAAAAGCTAATCGTTTAATCTTTTCCGCGGTGTTCAGGAACGTGGTAATGAAAAAACTTTCCCCGGTGAACATACGCTCGACACCTTTAAAGATGCCGCCACCTGTGCCGGTTTGCATTTCAACGCCTTGTTCCATGTAGATCATTGTTCCTGCTTCAGCCCGGACGCCTTCATTCGGATCCAGCTGTATTTCAACCATCTGCAGGTCGTCGCCATAAATCGTGTATTCTACAATATCTGCCATTACGTCCTCCTTAAGAAAATTATCAATCTCCACTGAAATTTTACTATATCTTTATTCTATACTAGTTCAGTTAAGAAAACTGAAATGTCATTTAAGGAAAAACCCCGAAAACCTTTCGGGGTTGAAAGCTGGGGGCCAGGGATTCGAACCCCGACTTACGGTTCCAGAGACCGCTGTCCTACCGTTAGACGAGCCCCCACCAGCGAAGGGAATTTTATCATTTCTGAGGACCTTAGTCAAATCAAATGAATAGAGTATGCTAAAATTTGGAGATAAGTTCCTTATCGAAGTTAAAGACACTCTCTGCTAATGAGGAGATTAAGGCATGACAGAAGAAAATGAATTATCAGATTTTATCCGGGATATGATCAAAGAGCACCTCGCCTCGGGACGTTTTGACCGGGTGCAGACCCGCTTCCCTCCGGAACCAAACGGCTACCTGCACATCGGCCATGTCAAGGCCATCGCTATGGATTTTGGAGTGGCGGAACAGTTTGGTGGCGTCTGCAGCTTGCGTTTTGACGACACAAATCCTGCTAAAGAAGAAGAAGAGTATGTCGATGCCATTATGGAAGACATCAAATGGCTGGGATATGACTGGGAAGACCGGCTGTACTTTGCCTCTGATTATTTTGGGCAGCTTTATGAATTCGCCCTGGAGATGATCAAAGCTGAGAAAGCCTATGTGGATGATCTTAGCGCTGATGAGATACGAGAATACCGGGGCACACTAACTGAACCAGGCAAAGAAAGCCCTTATCGGACACGGTCAGTGGAAGAGAATCTGGATCTGTTTGAACGTATGAAAGCGGGTGAGTTTGAAAAAGGAGCCAGGGTCTTGAGGGCTAAGATCGATATGGCGTCACCGCATATCAATTTACGCGACCCTGTCATGTATCGCATCCTGCACGAGGAACATCACCGTACCGGCGATCAATGGTGCATATATCCTATGTATGATTGGGCTCATGGACAGTCGGACTCCCTGGAGGGTGTGACCCATTCACTCTGCTCCATTGAATATAAGAATCACCGGCCGCTGTATGACTGGTTCCTGGACCAGCTGGGTATTTTCCATCCTCAGCAGATTGAGTTTGCCCGCTTTAATATGACCTACACGGTGATGAGTAAACGCCGGTTGGTTAGGTTAGTGAAAGAGGGTCTTGTAAATGGTTGGGATGACCCCCGGATGATCACCCTGGCAGGAATGCGGCGGGCGGGTATTCCCCCGGAAGCGATCATTAAATTCATCGAACATGTTGGGGTGGGTTTGTCACTGAGTACTATTCAGCACTCAAAATTCGATCATTTTGTGCGTGATGATCTCAACCAGCGGACGAATAGGGTAAATGGTGTTTTACACCCGCTTAAGGTGGTCTTAACCAATTATCCTGAGGATAAAGTGGAGATGATGGAGTTCCCCAATTACCCGGATGATCCTTCTCGCGGAGTGAGAGAAGTGCCCTTTACCCGGGAGTTATTTATAGAAGATTATGATTTTATGGAGGAACCACACAAGAAGTTTTGGCGTCTGGCGCCAGGACGAGAGGTTCGTTTACGATATGGGTATCTGATCACCTGTACCGATGTGGTAAAGGATGACAAAGGCGAGATCATCGAGGTACTTTGCGAGGTAGACCATGATACAAAGGGCGGCAATGCTCCAGATGGGCGGCGGGTGAAAGGCACCCTGCATTGGGTATCCGCTACACATGCCCTTGATGCAGAAGTCAGGTTGTATGACCGGCTCTTCAATCATCCCTTCCCGAAAGATGCTGAGGGAGACTTCACGGATTACATCAACCCCGATTCTCTGAAAGTGATTGAAAATGCCAAGGTGGAGCCTAGTTTGAAAGATGCAGCTGTGGGGGACAGGTTCCAGTTTGAGCGGGTGGGGTACTTCTGTGTGGATCCTGACAGCACAGGGGGTAAACTGGTTTTCAACCGCACGATTGCCCTGAGAGATTCGTGGTCGAAGATCGAGAAGCAGTTCCAGAAATAAAATTGAGCCAAAACCAGGAAATGGTTTCTAAAGAAGCCATTTCCTGTGTTCTTTTCTTTCAAGTTTCCCTTAATGGTATCCGAAAAAGTAACTGTTACCTGATACGCTGGTGGGTAATTATGTCCTGTTGGGTAAGGAGTAACGAATGAAATTTTTCCTTGATAGAATTCTTTTGTGTCTTATATTTGTTTTCCTTGCTTCATGTTCGACATCGAAAGAGTTGATTTTTGAAATTATGGAGTTGGATGTGAGCTCTTCTCCCAGTATGAGTTCTGCCGCGGGTGATTTGGATCAAGATGGAGATTTGGACGTCCTGGTTGTCAGAAAATATAACAGCGCTACGATATTTTTCAATGATGGGAGAGGTGGTTTCTCAGAAGGTGATCAGGAATTCTCGCCCCTTCACCTCACCGATGTCGGCATTGCTGATCTGAATTCGGACAGCTACCCTGATCTAGTATTCGTGCAATATGAAGGACCAAACCTGTTGCTATTGAATGATGGAGAGGGGGGATTTCCGCAAATTGTGCAAGAATTTGGGAATGGACCCAGTGTGGGGGTTAGTATTGCGGATCTTGATCTCGATGGGGATCTGGATTTATTTTTCTCGAATTATGAAGCTCCAATTCAGATCTGGTTCAATGGTGGTGCAGGTTCCTTCGAATTGTCAGAACAAATCTTCGATGAGGCCAATAATAGGAATTTTGCCCTTGGTGATCTCGATGCAGATGGCGATCTGGACGCTGTCGTTCCCCGTGATTTTGGCGAATCTTCCGTTGTTTTCATTAATAATGGAGATGGACGATTCGATCTGATCGACAGCGGATTGGAAACTGAGGGATCCAACGGTATAAATATATCACTGGGGGATGTAGATGGTGATGGTGATCTGGATATACTTCATAACTGCCATGGCTGCCCTGATTCTATCTGGATCAATAATGGGTTCGCAAAATTCACTGACAGCGGACAGTCTCTCTCTACGGGTTGGAGTTATGATTCCGAGTACGCCGATTTTGATCTGGATGGGGACCTGGATATTGTCATAGCTAACAACAACATCGATGATCAGGTATGGTTGAATGATAGTAACGGCTATTTTTTCCAGGCTGAAAGCACGCCGAAACAACCTGGATCTACGACAGTCATTGTTGGAGATTTCGATAATGATCAGGACGTAGATGTATTTTTTGCTCGATATAATGGAAAGGAAATAGTTTGGAAAAATAGGTATTGAGACAATAAGTTCCCCTGCGGGGATTATTATAATTAATGCATGCAACCTCTGCTTTAGGTATTCCCCCTGCTCAAAATTTTAATCCTCCTCATGGAGCGTTGCCTGATCTCGAGCTAGCGCTGAAAGCGCTTTTGGGTGCAATATTAATTACGTGCCTTATGATTTTGGTCCGCTTATCAACTGGAGTATTCCCTTAATTGGAAACTTACGTTCATCCTGAGAATATTAAATGTTATAGTTTGGATAGAAGTGCGGGTCCCAGGGTACGCGTTATCACTGAATAAAAACTGCTTCTCGCTCCCAGCCAATAGAGAGTATAGCTAAAAACATCAGTTTGATAAATTTCGGACAGGATTGAATTATGGAAATAGCTTCTATTCACTTTGAGGGAAATGAAATTGCCTGCATAAAGATAGATCAGGGATATTTGCCAATCCCCATCATTAATCAGCGTTTTCAAAAAGATTGGCCTGCGGATCTATTATCCATTCTCCAGGGTGAGAAATTGGGTGAGATCAAAGAATGGTTTCAAAGTAGTATTGTTAATTTTTCCGCTGATTTAACAGAACTGTCCATTCCTCAAGAATCAGCTTCATTTGCGCCGCTGTATCGCTTGCCGCGAAAGATCTGGGGGATCGGTCTAAACTATCAAGCTCACGCTGAAGATTTGTCTGCAAAGTTGCCGGATACGGAACCGGCCAGTTTTATGAAACCCGATACAACCATCATAGGGCATAACGATACCATCAAGATACCGGAGCTTTCCAAAAGAACCACCGGCGAAGCTGAATTAGGTCTGATTTTTGGAAAAAAATGTCGGAACGTGAATCGGGATAATTGGCAATCAGTGATCGCTGGGTTTACAACCATAATCGATATGACGGCAGAAGATATTCTACAGAGAAATCCACGCAACCTGACCCAGGCAAAAAGTTTTGACACTTTTTTCAGTTTTGGACCGATTTTTTATACCCTAGACGAAGTCGATGATTTTTCCCTGCTTGAGGTCCAAACGGTGATCAATGGCGAAATGCAAGCCAAAAATACTGTGGGCAATATGACTTTTCCGCTTGATTATTTAGTTTCATATCATTCCCAAATAATGACCATGCTGCCGGGGGATATTCTCTCAACCGGAACTCCCGGCGCGGCAGTGTTGCGCGATGGTGACATTATTGAATGCCAGATATCTGATTTTCTTCCATTGAAAAATCATGTGATTGATTTAAAACTGGAAGGGTGAATAATGTACAACAGGTTTATCGGTAAACTAATAATAGGATAAATATTTATTGGAGCTGTTATGTGTGAACTACTTGGCCTAAATTTTAAATTGCCTGTATCTCCTTCATTCTCATTCCGTGGTTTCAGGCATCGGAGTGATGGGAATCCCCACGGCTGGGGTATTGCCAGGTACGAGGGGAAAGCTTGCCAGATATTAAAAGAAGCAATAGACGCCCAAGAAAGCAAACTGGCGGAATTTGTCCGGGATTATGATCTGTTCCAAAGCCAGATATTTATTGGACATGTCAGAGATGCCAGTCGAGGTGACCACACCTTGCAGAATACTCACCCATTTAAGCGAGTCTTTCGCTCCCGGGAGGTTATCCTGGCCCATAACGGTACAATGGAATGCTTGCCTCTTGATAAGAAGGAAATGAATTATCTTCCTGTTGGGGAAACAGATTCAGAACATATCTTCTGCGCCTTCCTAACGCTGCTGTCTGCCGATAAGATCCAATTCAGTGATTACCAGAAAATTGAGAGAGTTCTTATCGATTTCAATAAACTGGGCAAGATGAACTTGTTATTTTCAGAGGGTGAACAGCTCTACATTTATAGAGATAAGGATGGGCATAATGGACTTTGTCTGACAGAACGGATCTCACCATTTGGGGTTAAATCACTAAAGGACGAGGATTGGGAGATTGATCTGGCAGCAGAAAAGAGACCGGGCCAAAGGGGTTTTGTGATCGCATCTCATCCGCTCACGAAAAATGAAATCTGGACAGATTTAGTCCCCGGCTCCCTGATGGTCCTGAGGGAAGGCGAGATCATTTATGAGTGATTTCTCAATAACTTTCCATCACAATCTTGGAATACTACAAATTGAATACTTATAAACAAGGAATACTGTATCAATGAAAATCAACCATACTCTCCTGCATGGATTGGCTCTATCCATCATTGCCTCTGTTTATATCATCATCACTTTTATGATCAAACCCAGAATCTGGCTGCAGGATTATCCTCAGGATATTCAAGACATGATTCCGCCTAAAGATGATCAAGAGAAACGCCTATCATTGATCCTGGGTTTTCCCTTTTTGCTCTTATTATTTTGTGTCCCTCTGGTATCCACCATACTGTTAAAAAACCACAATCCTGATTTTTCATACTTCTCCCTGGCTTTTAATGCCTTTGGGGTGGCTTTTGCTTTTAACCTTGTCGATTGGCTGGTCCTGGATTGGTTGATGTTTTGCACGATCACCCCCGGATTTGTTGTCCTTCCTGGAAGCGAGGGAGCAGCTGCTTATAAGGATTATTGGTTCCACTTCCGTGGATTTTTAATCGGAACATTCTTGTCGCTTATTGCTGGTTTTGCCATCGGGGGTATTGCGCTTCTTTTATAAGGAATTTCACTAATGGTACAGGAATACAAGCCTAAACATTTCATTGGCTCTGCTGTCGAGGTTGAATTTGACAAAGAGCCTTTCCATAAAAGGAAACCAGACTGTCCGGATCGTTTTGTTTGGGATGGTCAAGTTATTAATATAGTAGAAAAAGTAGGTGAGTGGCATGATTACAGCCGCACGGGCCATATGACCCATAATATGCGACCTGCCAATATGGCCAAAGCCTTACGGCGCGGGTCCTGGGGAGTGGGGCGTTTTTATTTCCGCGTGGTGGTGGAAAATGACCAGATCTTTGATATCTATTACGACCGGGCACCGAAGGATGCTTTGGACCGAGGAGGTAGTTGGTTTCTTGACCGTGAGATGATAAAAAACGAAAACGTGTGATTTGAAACGAAAGAGGTCTTTATGAAAATTAATAGTGAAAGAATAAAGAAAGCCCAGTCTCTGATGCGTGAACAGGGCATGATCGGGATCATGATCATGACCAGGGATGACTACCAGTACTTTTTTGGTGAGACCCGTGTTCAGCCCCGGGCGATCATTCCTGCTATTGGCGAACCAGTTTTTATTTGTTTCAAAGCTGAAGAGGAAGAGATCCGCTCAGCGCTTAGTGATAAAGAGGTTAAAGTTTTTGGTCATGTAGGAGAACAGATGTCCAGCGTAACCAAAACATTCAAATCTCTGATTGAAACCACGAGCGGTGCTCCTGGATTTGCATTCGACGGGAAACCCAAAGTGGGTATGCAAATGTGGTTCCAAACACCGGCCTTTCTGGTAGACCTTTTCCGGAAGTTGAACCCGCAGGTAGAATTGGTGCCTTCTGATCCAGTGATGGACCCCTTGCGGATGGTGAAAGATCAAGAAGAGATCGAAAATATCCGCCAGGCCCAGAAGATCGCGGCCCTGGGCATGGACCGACTCAAGGAGATGCTGGAACCTGGTAGGTCTGGCCATGAACTGGCCACGGAGATCACTTATAGAATGATGACGGCTGGAGCTTCAGGTACCAGCACCCCTATTCATATAAACTCTGGGATCCGGAGCTGCTGGATTCATGGGAAGGTGGATCATGAAGTGATCAATGAAGGAGACCTGGTAGTAGTTGACTTGACGCCTAAATACCAGGGGTACTGTGGTAACCTGGCCAGGACCTTCGTGGTTGGGAAGCCGGAGGCAAAACAGCAAAAGTTGATCGATACTTATTTTGAGATCATTTCTGCAACCCGGGAAGCCTTAAAACCGGGCGTCACCGTGGGTAGATTAGACAGAATTACCAGGGGAATTTGTATAGAGAATGGGTTTGAAGAATACCATCTGAGTGGGATCTCACATGGAATTGGCTTGCGATTTGAAGAGACCCCAGCCTCAACGATCTTGCCTCATCATAAAAATGTGAAAATCAAAGAAAATATGGTGATGACTATTGGTCATACGATTCTGGCCATTCCAGGATATGGAGGAGTCAGGTTTGAGGATGTTTATCTGGTCACGCCTGATGGGGGAGAGATCCTGGTTGATTACTCATTTGAATATAATATTAAGTAAATGATAAGCAGATTTAATCTTGTATGACCTTTGACCTGGTGTTATGATTGCATTGTGAAATTTAGTACAAAGGGCAAAGATGAATGATTTTTCATATATGATCTCAGAAGATGAAGGTAACAATCTAGTGAATTTGGTTGTTCAAGGATCCTTGAATAAATTTGATGGAGAGAAAGTCATTAAAGAAACAAGGGCCTTGGCCTTAGAAAAACAGTGGGGTATTTTGTGTGATATTACAAATGCCACTTTCAATGTATCTGTAGCAGACTGGTTCTATCTGGCGAGAAATAAGGATATCTATCCAGATATCTCATCGGAAAAGACAGCAATCTTGATCCACCCTGACAGTTGGAAATTATTTAATTATGTGGAAGATGTAACACAGAATGTGGGTTTGAAGATTAGAGTATTTCGCAAGAAAGAAGATGCGATGGCCTGGCTAAAGAAAGTGGACTGAGCGAAAGTAATTATAAAACAGTATTCAGTTTCAAATCTAAGATACTGAATACTGTTTATAGATACCGAATACTGAATGCTGGTAACTGATAACTAGCCTATCCCACGTAGAATATCCCTGGCGTTTTCCAAACGGGTCAATACAACTTCTCGCCCGATGATAGGAATGATGTCAAAGATTGGTGGACTGACTTTCTGTCCGGCGAGGGCTTCTCGTAGTAAACCAAAGATCTGACCAGCCTTTAACTCCATTTCCCCTGCTAGATCCCTGAGCGGGGTTTCAGCGTTTTCCTGATTGATCACAGCCAATCCTTGGAAGATCTCCAGGATCTTATCGGCAGCGTCAGCTGCCTGGGCAGCACTCAGTTTCTCTGTGACAATTCTATCCACCGATATTTCTACTTTCTCATCGAATAAGAACCCGGCCATATCAACGACTTCAGTGAGTTTTTTTGTGCGGTTTTGGATCGCACCAGCGACCTTGAATAAAGTCTCATCTTCTGGGGTGTAGCCTGCCTTTTCAAACCAGGGTTTGATCCGGGAAGCAAAGTCATTCTGGTCCAGATTTCTGATATGCAGGCCGTTAAAATGGTCCAGTTTGCTGAAGTTGATCGCAGCAGGGGAGGGGTTCAACTTTTCCAGGCTGAACTTCTTTACAAGGTCCTCAAGAGTAAAAAATTCAGTTTTGTCATCATAGCTCCAACCCATTAAAGCGATCCAATTAATGACCGCTTCCGGTATATAACCGAGGTCATCCATATCTTTCATAAAGATCGGGAATCCCTGCTCCCGGGCCAGTTCCGTATCCCGTTTGCTCATCTTGCCTTTACCGTCTGGTTTTAGCAATACGGAAAGATGGACCCAAATCGGTTCCTGCCAGCCAAGGGCTCTATAGATCAAGCCATGGATGGGGAAGGTAGGCAGCCATTCGGAACCTCGAAATACATGGGTGATACCCATCAAGTGGTCATCCACCATTGCTGCCAGGTGATATAGAGCCAGTCCATCGGATTTGACCAAGACCATATCATCCAGTGTGCTGTTATCGACTGTGATATCTCCTCGTAAAAGGTCAGTAACAGTAGTTTTTCCATCCTTAGGTGCTCGGAAACGGATTACATAGGATTCTCCCTTTTCGATCCGTTCAGCTATCTCATCGGAATCAAGATTACGGCAAGTACCGTCATAATGAGGATTTTCATTTCGTTTGGTTTGTTCTTCTCGGGTCTGGGCTAATTTCTCCGCGCTGCAGAAGCAGTAATAAGCATCCCCGCTATCAATCAACTTCTGTGCATGCTCCCGGTAGATCTCAGCCCTTTGGGATTGAATATAGGGGCCATAATCACCACCCTGCTCCGGGCCTTCATCAGGTTGGATTCCCATCCAGGCCAGAGCATCGGATATATCTCCTTCAGCATCCTCCTGAAAACGTTTCTGGTCCGTATCTTCGAAACGAAGCACAAAAGCGCCGCCAGTCTGATGGGCAAATAAATAATCGTATAAAGCTGTTCGGGCGCCCCCGATATGCAAGAGACCGGTTGGGGAGGGGGCATAACGTACTCGAGCGGGTGCTTGATTTGTTGACATAGGTTCAGATCTTCCAGTAAAAAAATAATGATATTAGAATTCAAGGTCTTTGTGTCTTAAAACGATACTTTCCACAAGCCCGATAGCTATGAATAATGTCATCAAAGACGAGCCACCATAACTCACAAAAGGCAGTGTTAGCCCTGTAACGGGAAGCAGATTCAAGTTCATGCCAACATTGACTATGGTCTGGAATGTGATCAATGTAGCGGCTCCATAAGCAATCAAAGCACCAAAGGTATCACTTGATAAGCGAGCTGCTCTTAAGCAGCGGACTATGATGAAAGCTAGAATACCGATCACCATCAGCGCTCCGACAAAACCAAATTCCTCTGATAGGGCTGAAAAGATAAAATCTGAATGACGGACTTTTAGGAAGCGCAGTTGGACTTGGGATCCACTTCCATACCCCTGGCCAATCCAACCCCCATCGCCAATGCTGATCAGGGCTTGTTGGACGTTATAAATGGCCCCAAAACTGGCTTGTTCGTCTGGGAAGAGGAAATTGATGATCCTTTCTAGCTGATAAGGCTTGATCAATGTATCTGTATTGGTGGGATCATAATTCAATAACATCAGCGGGAGGCTTATTCCCAGGGCAACAGCACCCGCGCCTCCGGCTATCAAGAGCTGTTTCATATCCAAACCGCTGGCCCATAACAGGGCGAACCACAATACCAGGATAACGATCGAGGTGCTGAGGTCCGGTTGCAATATGATCCAGAATACGATCAAGAACGTGATCCCCAGGCTCTGAATAATCACGCGGGGTTTTTTGATATCATCGATTTTCTGGGAAAAAAAGTTTGCCAGGATCAGGATGATCGTGATCTTTGCTAACTCGGAAGGCTGGATCAGGATTGGACCAACTGCAAACCAGCGTGAAGAGCCAAACAAGGCACCGCCCACGAGGAAGAGGAGGGCCAGAGAACCAAAGGTGACCAGGAAGAGTACAGTGCTTAATGCGCCCCAATAGCGGTAATCGATCAGGGCGGTGATGACCATGATGACAAAACCGACTCCAGCGAAGATGATCTGCTTGAGGACGGTATTGGCTTCGACAAGTTCAATATTGCCCGCAATAGCGGACTGAATCATTGTGACGCCAAATATGGTCAAGAAAGCCACGGCGCCGAGCAGCCAAAAATCAAAATGGCGCCAGGATATTGGTCGCATATCTTAATACTTCCGGCTTACAGGCCCTGAGATAGGAATATCCGCTATCAAGCGTTGCTGGCGGCCTTCCTGGGTGATATCGATCTGCATAGATTTGGGATCGATCTGAATATAGCGAGATAGAACCTCCAACAGGTCGTCTTTTAGATTTTCCATAGCTATGGCTGAGAGATCCGTTCGGTCATTGATCAATACTAGCCTTAGGCGGTCTTTGGCTTTGTCAGCGCTACTCGGTTCTTTTGAAAAGATGCGATTAATGAAGTTATCCATACCGTTAATCTCCTGATCCGAATACGCTTGAAATCCGGTTGAAGAAGCCACCGCCTTTATCCAGGTCCAGCAGAGGGACCTTTTCGCCCATCAGTCGCCGGGCGATATTTTGATAGGCTTGTCCTGCCAGACTCTTATCATTGAGGGCGATGGGTGTGCCCTGGTTTGTGCTGATGAGTACTTCTTTATCCTCCGGAACGATGCCCAGGAGATGAATGGCCAACAAATCGACCACATCATCAGCAGAAAGCATATTATTTTGTTTTACCATTTCTGGATTGAGACGATTGATGAGTAGTCTAGGGGTTCCTTTTTCCTCAGCCTCTACTATCCCGATGATCCTGTCCGCATCTCTAACCGCTGATACTTCTGGATTAGTGACCACGATGACCTCGTCTGCAGGAGCGATGGCGTTCTTGAATCCACGTTCAATTCCAGCGGGAGAGTCTACAATGATCCAGTCCAGATCAGGCCGCAGTTCATCACATAAGCGGATCATGTCCGAAGGTGAGACCGCTGTTTTATCCCTCGTCTGAGCTGAAGGGATAAGGTATAGGTTCGGGATATGTTTGTCCTTGATCATGGCCTGGCTTAAGCGGCAGCGACCTTCTACTGCGTCAACCAGGTCGTAAACGATCCTGTTCTCCAGACCAAGAACCACATCCAGATTTCGGAGACCAATATCGGCGTCTATGCAAGCAACTCTCTGTCCCATGGTAGCCAGGGCTGCCCCGATATTGGCTGTGGCGGTTGTTTTTCCAACCCCGCCTTTCCCTGATGTGATTGTGATGACTTTTGCGCTCATAAAGGTTTCCTATTGAATAATTATTGTCCTGCAGTCCAATCCCGGGCTGTAACCTGTCCATCTTCCAGATAAGCTATTTCTGGACGAGGTTTACCCTTCCGGGGTGGAGAGACACTGATTTTATCAGAAATTCGCAGCTGAGTAGGGGAGAGATCCAGGGAGCACACCACTGCGCTGGTATCTCCTCCGGCGCCAGCATGGGCAACACCTCGCAAACGACCCCAAACAATGATATTTCCGCCCGCAATTAGTTCAGCTCCGGGATTAACATCCCCTAAAACGACAATATGACCTTGATATTTTACTTTGTGGCCTGACCTCAAAGTCCGGTGAAGGAAAACTGCTTCGTCTCCATCCAGCACTGAATTGATGGGCGATTTTTCAGGTTCAGGTGAGGACTCATCCAATTTGATCTCCAAACCCAGATCCTGGGAAGCTCGTTCGGTCACTAAAGAAGTGCTTAATACGGCTTTCAATTTAATATCCCGATCTGAAAGAATATTCCGAAGGTTTGATAGATCAGGAGATTTCAAGGATCGATCTCCGACATTGAGGACAATCCGGGCGCTTTTAAAGAATGCAAGGTTCTCATCAATATGGGAAATGAGTGTGTGTTTTTGCTCTTCCCAATCACCTTCTTTGAGCTCTATTAGAATCCCGTTTTTGATGCCTTTGATCTCGATTTCTTGTGTCTGCATGGGGTCTACTCCGTCATTAAAACCACAAAAATATGGGTTTTAACCACTTCATAAAATTATAGCATGAGAACTCAGGGGAGGACTGCTCTGCTGTCTATGGTCTTGAGTTCGAAGTAAGCTTCGATGGTTCTTCGAACGATAGGACCGGCTACGCTGGCACCCTCACCACCATTGTAGGCGAAGGCTACTACGGCAATCTCTGGATTGTCATAGGGCGCGTAGGCGAGGGTCCAAGCATGGGATGGCCAGCTGCCTGGAATACATAGACCTTTTTCGTTGGCATAAGTGTCACAGTATTCAGCTGTGCCGGTTTTTCCCGCTACGGCAATGCCAATATTGTCAAAGACATCTTCCAACGTGCCACCAGTTACTGCGGCGCGCATACCTTCCTGGACCTTCTCAACAACCCATGGTTCAACAGTGGTCGTTTCTCCAGTCAATTTTGCTTCACATCCGCCGGCGCTTGTTGGAGCAGAGTAAACATCAATAACGGGGTCCTGGGTTATATCCCACTTCATCTCTGGCTCAAAAGCCTGAACGATCTCCCCTTCTGCATTGGTGATCCGTTCGATGAGGGTTGGTTGCATCAACATTCCATCATTGGCGATTGTGGCCGCGGATGTGAGGATTTGTAGAGGAGTGGCTGTCACGAATCCCTGCCCCACGCTGGTGATATAGGTGTCTCCGGTGGACCAATTCTCACCATGAGCAATGCGTTTCCATTTTGGATCAGGCACAATGCCGTCTGCTTCATCCGGGAGTTCAACACCCAGATAGTCCCCGTAACCTAAAGCTCGTGCGTAGGTACCCAGGCGGCAGATCCCCAATCCTTCCGGGACTTCATTGGGTATTCCCGTGCCCAGCTCCTCGGCGTCGCCGCCGCCCAGCTGATAGAAGTAAACATTACTTGAGTTCGAAATTCCTCCAATAAAATCCAGCTTTCCAAATCCTTCGTCTTTCCAATCCACATAGGTTTTACTATTGCCGGGGTCATTGGGTGTATATTTATTTGCCAGCTGAATTTCTGATGGTGTGGTAAGAACTTGTTCTGGGGTAACAACGCCTTCATTTAGAGCACCCACTGCGGTGGTTATTTTAAATACCGATCCTGCTGGAAGTTCGGCGCCAACAGCTTGATTTACGAGAGGATTGCGGACATCCAAATTTAGCTGTTGATAATAGTAGGCTGGGATGATGCGAGCCATGCGGTTGTTTTCGTAGGTGGGGTAGGATACCATCGCTAAGATCTCGCCTGTCTGGGGATCCATAGCTATCACGACGCCGCTCGTAATTCGTAGTTCACCAAGATAAGCATTCCAGCCACCTATCTCATGCAATAGGATCGACTCAACGGCTTGCTGCAATCTGGTATCGAGTGTGGTGTATATATTCTGTCCTGGAAGGGAGGAGATCACAGGTACTGCATCACGGATGATGCGCCCGGCGACGTCCACCTCAACAACCCGCTTACCCGGTTTACCAGAGAGTATAGATTCAAAGAAGCGCTCCAGACCGGCATATCCGATCTTGTCACGATTGGTGACAAATCCCCTTTCGGTGTAATACCCTTCTTCAATACTGGAGATTGGTCCTAAAAAGCCGATGATATTGGCTGTTAATGAACCTGTTGGGTAGTCCCGGACAGTTTCTATCTCCAGGCTAATTCCTGGCCAATCCATGGTCTTTTCCTGAATGATCCTTGCAGTGGTTTCAGGGATGTTGCAGGAAATCTTGACCTCACGATAGGGGGAGCTCAGTTCTCCATACTCAATGATCTGGCTGATCCCGTGATCGGAAACGCAAGGCACAAATGGATTTTCGGGAGTGATATCTCCTTGTGTAACTGGGACATCGATATATTCCGACAGAGATCGGATGATGTTCTGGATCGATCCTTCATCATCAGGAAGATCTGCTGCCAGAACCACAACGTTGTAAGAGGCGACATTGCGGGCTAACACGATTCCATTCCGATCAAAGATCACACCTCGGGTAGGGGCCAGGCTGATCTCCCGCAAACGGTTTTCCAACGCCGCAGCCACCCAGGTATCCCCATTCAGGATTTGGATGGAAAATAGGCGGAAAATGAAGATCAGGAAGACAACTCCCACTACGGCCGCAAAGGATATGATCCGGCCGCTGGATATTTTATTGTGGGAGGAGATAGGAGATAACATATTATTCCTGAGGGTTAATCTGTTCCAGGATATCCTGGATAAGAATGAATATTGGTAAGGAGATCATGAAGTTAAGGATGACGCTTGGTAATGTGACTAACTGTAAAACAGTACCAAGTGATATATCAGTTCCCTGGAGGAATAGAACAATGAAGGATAAAGCGTGAGAGAATATGGTACCAAAAAAGACTACAAGAAGTTGCAACAGGAATGAAAATCGCCAGATCCTATCCCGGATGAACAATGCCAGACCAGTTGCTAGCAAATAGCTTACTGTGAAGATTCCGAATGGTAATCCGGAGAAAAAATCCATAAATAAACCACCCACAATACTCCACTGCCAGGAAGTCGTGATGGTTTTCTGCAGGGCTATAGCTACCAACACTACCAATACAAGATCAGCAATACCGCGATTCAGCGGCAGTCTGCTGACGACAGCAGATTGCAGGATTGCTATTAGACCTAATGTGGGAATGCTCAATATCACTGACATAATCTGGGTATCGGTCCAATTCAGGGAGTGCCTGATTCAGGGATCAAGGGAGTGAAATCAACAGGTTCAAAATTGATGATCACCAATACAATGCTCAGATCTGAAAAATCTGTCACAGGCTGTACGGATGCACTCTGAAAAAGGGCATTCTCCCGGCTGCGAACGCTGGTAATTTGGCCAACAATGATATTTGCTGGGTAATTTCCTCCCAAGCCGGAAGTGAGGATCAGGTTGCCCGGATTTACATCGTCATCCTGGGGAATTTGCTCGAGGGTGATATCTCCTGTAATCGAGCCAGTCAAAACAGCAGCGCTCCTCGACGGTTCCACACGCACATTGATCCTTGTAACTGGGTCGGTGATCAGGCTTACTCTTGCACCTGTGGCTGTGACCTGTACTACACGACCTGCCAGGCCGTTCTGAGTGACAACTGGCATGCCTCGCCTGAGCCCATCATCTGATCCCCTGTTGATAATTATATAGTTCAAAAAGGGGCTTGGGTCCCGACCAATGACCGAGGCGCCAATGTACTGGTGTTCTGGATTCGCACGCGCAAATTCCAGCAAGGCTGATAAAATCTCGAACTCAATTAGCTGTTGCTGCAATTCAACGATCTGAGCTTGCATGCGGGCATTATCAGCTTCGAGTTCCGTATTTTGTTGGCGGATCTCCCGGACATCCTGAGAGGCGGATACGAAATTTTCGACCCCTTGGTATTGGAGAGAAACCCAAGTTTGAATAGAAGTAAGCGGGAGAACTACCCAGCGTGAAAATGAGGTAAATACACCACTGAGTGCCAGTGCAAGAATGCCGATGGCTACCAGGCTGAGTGCTATTATGCGAAGTGATTTAGGAAATCGAATATTCATACTGGGGTGAGGTGATTCGTTCTACTGCTTCCCGGAGTAGTGAGCAAAATTGATTAACGTGAATAGAAGTTCGGGGTTTGGCAGGATAGTTTGGTATTCCAGGATTTTAATCTCTTCGGGCGCTTTTGCGTTCCAAGCCGATAAATAATCCCTTCCATTTATCCAAATCTTCCAGGGCGACACCAGCGCCCCGGGCCACGCAGCTGATTGGGTCTTCGGCCAACCAGGCTCGGACTTGGAGCTCTTCGGTCAAGCGTTGATCAAGCCCCTGCAAAAGCGATCCTCCTCCTGCCAGGCAAACGCCGTTATCCATCAGGTCTGACAAAATCTCAGGTGGGGTTTCGTCCAGGGCATCACGGACAGTATCAATAATCGTCTGAACAGAATCTGATATCGCGTCTCTTATTTCAATCGATGAGATCTCAATCGAATCCGGCAGCCCGGTCACAAGATTTCGACCCCGCAGGGTCATGGTTTTTTCTTCTGCTAGAGGGAATGCGGATCCAATGGTGATTTTTGTTTCTTCGGCTAATCTCTGACCGATCAGGATGTTGTATTTATTACGGATATATTGGATGATATCTTCGTCCAACTCGTCACCGGCCACTCGAAGTGAGCGGGATGATACTACGCCACCCATGGTCATGATGGCAACTTCGGATGTCCCGCCGCCGATATCTACGATCATACTGCCGCCAACTTCATCGATAGGCAGTCCTGCACCCAGGGCAGCTGCGACGGGCTCTTCGATCAAGTATGTGTTGCGGGAACCTGCGGCCATAGCTGCGTCGTATACAGCTCTTTTTTCGACCTCTGTTACGCCGGCGGGTATTCCGATCACTACACGCGGCCGTGGAACAGGCACAATGCTCTGTTGGTGAGCTCGGGCGATAAAATATTCCAGCATGGCCTGGGTGATCTCGAATTCGGATATTACACCATCACGCAGTGGACGAAGAGTGATGATATCAGCCGGAGTACGGCCAATCATTTCTTTTGCGGCTGAGCCGATCGCAATGGGTTCCCGGGTGCGTTTGTTGATTGCTACCCAGGATGGTTCTTGAATGACGATACCCTTACCCTTGACGTTTACCAGGGTATTTGCCGTTCCCAGATCGATTCCAATATCAAGTGAGAAATATCCCAACAGCCAATCGAAGGGAGAAAATGCCACTACTAACTCCTTTTTTCTAACAGATAGATTATACCAGCAAAATTTATTGATAATAGAGGTTACGGTTTCCTCAATTGGAACCTTCTCCCTAGCATAAAAACCATTAAACCTCTTGATTTGATAGCCGGAATTCTCTATAGTGGAAAGGAAAGATGTTCTAAGATCGGAATCTTTGGACATCTGATCGATTTGCCTTTTAACAGGGGGAAAATATGCCTGACCTTAGGGGAAAAACAGCCCTATTTATAATTCTGGGATTGATCGTTCTTACCGCTGGATCGATCTGGGGTGTAAGTAGATTTGCTCCAAAAAGATTCTCGATCTGTGAAGTGCAGGGAAATGGTGAAACTTCAAGATTTGTTGGTAAGAAAGTTATCATTCAAGGCATAGTAAGTGCTCAACTGGATGAGGGTATCCCCGCTGGATTCTCCTTGATTGATCATAACTGTCCAATTGATGATGGCAGCTCGAGGGGAATATTCGTTGAGGCAGAAAACTTTGGAGATATTGTGCACCTAGGAGATAAATTGCAGGTTAAGGGTCTGGTTAAGGAAATTGGTTCCGAGACCAGGATTAAATGTGACCCATCAGAGACGGAAATCCTTTCTCTGGGGAATGATCTCCCGCCAGAGATCAACCTGGTTGAAGAATTCCTACTAGATCCAGACAACTTCCAGTATGAAAACTGGGAAGGCATGCTGGTTTCTTTTCCGGCAGGGGAATTCCTCAAAGGGATTATGGATTCCGATCTGCCCCGCGTCCTGCCTCAATTCGAGCTTGATCCGACCCTCCAAATGATATGCCTACAAAATCAGTCCATTATTCTTCAACTATCCCGCTCCAAAGAATTTGAGGTCCTGGAAAATTTATCTAGTGGAGATCTGATCCAAAACCCAGTAGGAATTCTACGGCAGAATACCTCTGGATACTTACTCGATTTGATTGCGGGATATGACTTCAAAGTAGTGGGGAGAAAAGCATCCCCGGGCTTGATGGATGGGAGTATATCCGAAGAGTTGCTATTATCAGAAACGCGAGATATTGTCACTTCCGGTACTCCCTCAGTAACCACTACTGGCAATCCAACCGATACATTAATACCTTCTGTAACGGTCATCCCTTCCCCTACTTATTACCCGGTCCACTTGTTGATCTCTGAGTTCTATCCTAATCCAACAGGTAAGGAGCCTGATGGGGAGTGGGTCGAGATCTATAACCCCAAACCATACGCCCAACCCCTGGGATCTATCAAACTTGGAGATGAAACCTCACAAAACGGTAATGAAGGTATGCTGAGTTTTCCAGACGGGTATTTTATTAAGAGTCAGGATGTAATAGTCGTAGCCCGCCAGGCGAAGGCTTTTTCCGTGGAGTTTGGTTTTTTGCCCGATTTTGAAATGGAAGACAGCGATGCCAAGATACCAGATATGTTGTCTTATTCTGGCTGGGGAAGAAGCGGAATCCAGTTTAGTAATAATGGGGATGAGGTCCTTTTGCTTGATCCATGGGATGAAGTAGTTGACATGCTAGTTTACGGAAATTCGAAAGCGGATTATTTTTCTAATCCGCCATCGGCTCCGAAAGAAGGACACAGCCTGGAAAGGTATCCTCCTGAAAATGATCGAAACCGGGGAGAGGATTGGCGCGAAAGGGAGGAGGTTTCTCCAGGGCGTTTGGATCGGTCTCCTCCAACTATGGCTGTTTTACCTACACATGAACCTTCGCCGAGTCTTACAGCAAGTCCTTCTCCAGTTCCATCCGAGACGGCCAGCATTACACCAACAAAAATAGCACCAACAATGTACGAACCTACCCCGACTCCAACATTGGAATCAGTTCCGTCTCTGAGTCCAACCTTGACGATATCAAACACGATCGCTACGACTCTGGAGCCAAGCCTGTCACCGACGGCATCGCTAACTCCATCTCCGCTCTGGACCGGAACAGTGGAGATCACACAGATCCCATCAAGCACTCCCATTACTTCCTTAACCTGTACCCCCCATACAACAATCTCACCAACGACGACAGAAACACTCCATCCAATAATAACCACAACCAGCACCAAGGTTGTGACTGGAACCCCAATACCATCGATTTCTCCCTCCCAGCTTCCAACCGCCACGAGTACCATTCCCTTTCTGGAAGACTTGGATATTGTCCTGAATGAGATCCACGCAGATCCGGATCTGATCCTGGGTGATGCCAATAATGACGGCCTAATTCACAGCGATGATGATGAGTTCCTGGAATTTGTGAATATTGGGGAAAACGATCTGGATCTGAGCGGATGGTCTATTAGTGATTCTTTGAGACCCCGTTTTATATTCCCGGAGGAAACTTTTCTTGAAAAGGGATGTGCGGTGGTGATTTTTGGAGGAGGTGATCCGCAGGGAGATTTTGGCGGAAGCTTGATCTTCAGAGCTAACAGCCTGGGTTTGAATAATAGCGGAGATTCAATCTCCCTCTCTGACGAGAGTGGGGTAGAAAGGCTGTTTTATCAGTACGGGTCGGAAGGTGGTGAAAATCAATCCTTGACCAGGTCGCCAGATATCAAAGGTGGCTTACCATTGGTCCTGCACGGTGAGGTGGATGGATCTAATGGTGACCGCTATTCTCCGGGAGTCATGCTGGATGGATTTATATTTGAGGGATGTCCTTAAATAATAAGGGCCGCTTCGGGGAGGAAGCGGCCCTAGATGAGGAGGGTGAAGCGTTCCCTCGTTATCCCAAGCTTACATTTGACGAATGACCAGAACCACACTTCCCTGGATCTCAAGGTCTGAGGATGAATCTACATAAATCGGATCCATAGTGGGATTAGCTGGCTGCAATCGGACTCGATCTCCCTCGTGGTAAAAGTGTTTGAGGGTGGTTTCGTTCTGATCCTTGAGCCGGACAGCCACCATTTCTCCATTTTGAGCTACCTGGGAAGGTTTCATGATGATTAGATCGCCATCATTTACCATGGCGTCGATCATCGAATCGCCATCCACTTCAAGTGCAAAGAGGTTTTCTTTCTGCATATTGAAGGGAATTAATGATTCCGGCACTTCAACGTTGGACTCAGTATCGAATAGTGCAAAATCCGTCGAGGGAATAGGAACCGGTTCACTGGCCACAATTCGTCCGACTATCGGGATGGTCAGCGAGTTGGAGATCTCCTGAACAACCTGCTGGACATCGTCCAGTACTTTGTTGACTTTCTTGCTGGCAGTGTCCTTAATTTGCAGGCTGCGAGATATATTCTCACTGCGCTCGATATAACCCATTTCCTCCAGCTGCTCCAGATAATAATTCACCATCGAAGTCGAGGTGATGTCAGTCCGGGCACAGATCTCTCTGTAAGACGGGGCATAGCCATGTTTGGCTGTATACGCCTGGATTACATCCAGGACTTGTTTGTGGCGTGCTTTAAGTTGTTTCCGGGCTTTTGGAGCCATAAGCTGACCTCCCATACCTACTATAGAAAGTAGAATGTTTGTGCTAGTCAAAATTATACACGAACATCTGTTCTGTGTCAAGCAAAAATAGAATTTGCAATGGATCAAAAACGGAGGAAATATTTCTATTTATTAAACTGGGATTAATTGTGCCATTGATAGATATAAGATATAATTTTTCTCTATAAACAGAGGTGCGAGAAATACCTTTGGAGCAGGGGAGATCACTTGCAATCAATCAGAGAACGAGGGAGGGCAAATTGGCTCAAATAGGAACCGCAGGTAACCAGGGACCTGATATACGCTCCGATTGTTTTGCTTCCCTGAAGATTAAGAAGAAAGGGGGAATTAAGATTGTCCTTTCCAGCAAAGTCGATGCACTTTATAAAAATGCTATCCAGGATTTGGCTCATCAAATTCTGGATTTTTATAAGGTGGAAAATGCTGATTTAGAGATCATTGATCGTGGGGCGATCTCGCTGGTCCTGGCTGCCCGCATTGAAGCCGCGATAAAAGAATGCATTGAAACAGATGATGAATTCCTGCTGGATATGATTCCAGAGAATCGGAATAGTACTGAAAAAGACCACAGACGCCGATCGCGTTTGTATCTCCCGGGAAACTCCCCTAAATTAATGCTGAATGCCGGTATACACAAACCTGATGCAGTGATCCTTGACCTGGAGGATTCTGTTGCGCCGGATAAAAAATCGGAAGCCCGCTTGGTTGTTCGCAATTCATTGCGAGGCTTGAATTTCTATGGTGCGGAACGTATGGTTCGTATCAATCAACTTCCGGCAGGGTTGGAAGATCTCGAGTACGTGGTGCCACATTTTGTCAACCTGATCCTCTTGCCGAAGTGTGAAATGGCCGCTCAGGTACAGGAGGTTGACGAGAAGATAACACATATCCTGGCAGAGGCTGAACTTGAGTATCCGGTTTATATTATGCCCATCATCGAGAGTGCCCTTGGCGTGGTGAATGCCTATAAAATTGCAGCAGCTTCAGACCGCGTGGCCGCGCTGGCTATTGGCTTGGAGGACTATACAGCAGATCTGGGCGCTCAGAGGACCCGGGAAGGCCGGGAAAGTTTTTACGCGCGTAATCAATTGGTCAATGCCGCGAAGGCAGCGGGCATCCAGGCTATCGATTCAGTCTTTTCTGATGTTGCCGATATGGAAGCTCTGCGGAATGTGGTGCTTGAATCAAAATCCCTGGGTTTTGATGGCATGGGCTGTATTCATCCCCGCCAGATCAAGGTTATTCATGAATCCTTTGCTCCTACAGAAGCTGAAATTATCAAATCCAAGAAGATCGTCTTAGCTTTTGACCATGCAACAGAAAAAGGATTGGGTGTGGTGTCCCTGGGATCGAAGATGATAGATCCGCCTGTGGTGAAGAGAGCCCAGAACACGATAACAATGGCCCTGGAAGCTGGATTGATCCAGGAAAATTGGAAAGAAACCGATCAGGAATAATTGATCTTCCGGAAAAAATGAGGAGAAACGATGGCATCAAAATTCGTTAAAAATGCTGTAGGACGCATGATCCCGGAGAAGATAAACGGAAAACCGGTCATTCCTTTTCAGGGTGTGCATAAATACATTACAGATGGCAAACGTTATGCGCCTCCGCTGCCCAGTTCAGCCAATTTCCCGGAAGATGGTAATAAAAAAGTGAAGGACTTGAAAACGGCTTTGATAAACGCCGGTATCAAGGACGGTATGACCATCTCCACCCATCACCACTTCAGGAATGGGGACCTTATAGCCAACCAGATCTTCCAGGCTGCTTCCGAGATGGGTATTAAGGACCTGGTCTGGTTTCCTTCAGCCTCCTTTCCCTGCCATGAACCGATCATAGATTATCTGAAAGATGGCACTATCCATCATATTGAAGGCAGCATGAACGGCCCCCTGGGCAGATTCGCCTCCCTCGGTCATATGAGAGGCGCAGGCGTTTTGCGCTCTCATGGTGGACGCTACCAGGCTGTACAGGATGGAGAAGTAGTAATCGATATCGCAGTCATCGCTGCACCAACTGCTGATCCTTTTGGTAATGCCAATGGACTGACAGGAGAATCGGCTTGCGGGTTATTGGGTTTTGCCCTGGCGGATTCCCAATATGCTCATAAGGTGATCGTGGTCACTGATAATCTGATCCCTTTCCCCTGCATTCCCTGGCAGATTCAGGGAAATTATGTGGACTACGTAGTGGAAGTGGATCAAATCGGCATCCCGGAACGTATTATCTCCGGCACTACACGCATTACCCGGAGCCCGGATCGTTTATTTATTGCTGAACTGACTGCAAAGTTCTGTGATGAGGTTGGCATTATCAAAGATGGTTTTTCCTTCCAGGCCGGTGCAGGCGGCACATCGCTGGCGATCGGGAATTATTTTGGAGAGATCATGCGCAAGAAGGGCATCAAAGCCCGTTTTGCCCGAGGCGGAAGCAATCAGTACCTGGTGGATATGCTGGAAGAAGGTTTGATCGATTACATTCTCGACGGACAAACATTTGACTTGGCCGGTGTACGATCAATGCGTGAAAACCCCCATCATGTCAACACAAGCCCCTTTACCAGCTACAACTATCATGGGAAGGGAAATTTTGCCGGCATAGTGGATGTGGTCATCCTGGGCGCCACTGAAGTGGATGTGAACTACAACGCCAACGTCGTTACACACTCCGATGGCTATCTGCTGCATGGTATTGGCGGGTGGCAGAACTGTCTCTTCAGCAAAACTGTGATCCTGCCCATTCCGCTTTTCCGGGACCGGATCCCGATCATTCGCGATGAGGTCACAACGATCTGCGGTCCTGGTGAATTGGTCGATGTGATCGTCACGGAACGTGGAATTGCCATCAACCCTCGCCGGAAGGACCTGTTGGAAAAAACAGCCAACTCTAAATTGCCGATCATGACTATTGAAGAGTTGAAAGATGAAGGGGAAAGGATCTGCGGAGTACCGGAACCTGTCAAATTGGGTGAAAAAGTGATCGCTGCCATCAACTGGGTAGACGGCACTGTGATTGACGTTGTGTATCAGGTAATTGAATAAACGCGAGGATATATGAATATTGAGAAACTCTGGCCGGAATTAGCATGGGTTGAGGACAAAGAGCTGCGGGAGGTTACTACCAAAACCTGGGAACAGGCCCTGGAGCGTAGCGTGTTATCAGCAGATGACTTGGAGCGCATACCTTTTACACTCCTGGCCGGGCCGGATCTAAAGGTCAGTTTTATGGCCCATAAACGCTGCGTGGTACATGTTGCCCGGGAAAGCGCTTTAAAAATGATCGACTTCTTTGGAGATGAACTGCCTATCAATCTGGATGTGGTCATAGCTGGAGCTATTCTGGCGGATGTTGGAAAATTACTGGAATATGAACTGGATCAAGAGGGTAATTCCTTCCAGGGGACGTACGGTAAATATCTGAGGCATCCCTTCTCAGGTGTATCTCTGGCTGAGAGCTGTGGTGTGCCGGCGGAAGTCTGCCATATCATTGCTGCCCATGCAGGAGAAGGCAATCTGGTCAAGCGCTCCACTGAAGCCTATATCGTGCATCATGCTGATTTCATGACCTTTCTCCCCTTTAAAAGCCGGCTGGAAATTTAGATTTCGATTAAGAATCAGATCTACACAGGATAAATATGTCCCAGACATTTGCAGAGAAGATATTGGCCAAAAAAGCTGGATTAGACCATACGATCCCGGGCCAGATCGTGGAGATCAAGCCCGAAGTGATCTTATCTCATGACAATACAGCGCCTATCTACGGGCTCTTCCAGCGGATGGGTGGAGAGAAAGTCTTTGATCCGGATATGCATGCCATAATAATTGATCATGCCACTCCAGCGCCCACCACTAAGCACGCGGAAAATCACCGGATTATCCGAGAATTCGTGAAAGAACAGGGCATCAAGAATTTTTATGATGTAGGCCAGGGTATTTGCCATCAAATCCTGGTGGAATCTGGACTGGCATTGCCCGGTGAGGTCGTGCTGGGATCGGATTCACACACCCCCCACGCTGGGGTAATGGGAGCGTTCGCGGCTGGCATTGGCAGGACCGAGATGGCCTCGATCTGGGCTATCGGTGAGCTCTGGCTCCGGGTTCCTGAAAGTTTGAAGATCACAGTCACTGGCAAGTTGAGGGAAGGTGTGACATCCAAGGACCTGGCTCTGAAAATCATAGGCGATCTCAAATCAGATGCTGCGATCTATATGTCCGTAGAATGGCATGGTGAAGCTATTCAGGCCTTACCTCTGAGCCAGCGAGCCACACTCACTAATTTGATGGCAGAAATGGGAGCCAAGAACAGTTATATTCCTCCGGATGATAAAGTCTTTGATTTTCTCAAAGGACGGGCCCGGCGTGAATACGACGCAGTCTTCCCAGATGAAGATGCCAATTACACCAGGCAAGTAGATTACGAAGGTGGGGCTATAGAACCTATGGTTGCGTGCCCGCATACTGTTGATAATGTAAAACCGCTCTCTGAGATCCGTGGGACACATATTGACCAGGCATTCTTGGGTACCTGTACTAATGGACGTTTGGATGACCTGGCGGCTGCAGCGGAAGTGCTGGAAGGTAAAAAAATAGCTGAGGGGAGAAGGATGATCGTGATCCCAGCCTCAGAGGCGATCTACCTGGCAGCCTTGCAGGCAGGCTATCTGGAAACATTTTTGAAAGCAGGAGCGGTAATTGAAAGTCCTGGATGCGGACCGTGTATGGGCAACCATATGGGTGTGCCTGCTGTGGGTGAAGTATCGATCAGCACTGCCAACCGCAACTTCCGGGGACGGATGGGCACCAAGGAGAGTGAAGTTTACTTGGCAAGCCCGGCTGTTGTGGCTGCTTCCGCTGTGGCGGGAGTGATCGAAAGCCCCACGAATCTATAAAAGTGATCGGAGTAAATAATGGCTGAAATTCAAGGCAAGGTTTGGAAGTACGGAGACAATGTCAACACTGATGTGATATTCCCGGGTAAATACACCTACACGGTTAGCGAGCCAGCTGAAATGCCAAAATATGCCCTTGAGGACCTGGATCCGGATTTCGCCGGATCTGTTCAGGCAGGGGATGTGATCGTGGGCGGAACCAACTGGGGCTGCGGTTCTTCCCGGGAACAGGCAGTGGTCTGCCTCAGTGAAGCTAAATTGGGTGCCATCATCGCCAGGTCTTTCGCGCGAATTTACTACCGCAACTGCCTTAATAACGCTTTGCCTGCTATAGTTTGTCCAGAAGCTGTAGATGCGATAGAGAATGGTGAGATTGTTACGATAGATCTTGAAAATGGGTTGATCAGCTGCCAGGCCGGGGAGTTCCGTTTTCCACCCCTGCCAGAGGCAGTGATGGAAATATTCAATGCTGGGGGTTTGATCCCCTATACAAAAAAACAATTGCAGGAAAAAAAATAAAATCTAGAGGAGAGGATTTGGATATGGCTAAGTATAAAATCGCCTGGCTGCCCGGAGACGGTGTTGGAGTGGAGGTCATGGAGGCCGCTCGCATCGTATTGGATAAGATCAAATTAGATGCGGAATATATTCATTGTGATATTGGCTGGGAATTCTGGAAGACTGAAGGGGAAGCCTTGCCGGATAGGACCATGGACCTTCTTAAGACAGTCGACTGCGGCTTGTTTGGCGCGATCACATCCAAACCAAAGGATGAAGCCCAGGCTGAGCTGATCCCTGAACTTCAGGGCAAAGGCCTGACTTATAGAAGCCCGATCGTGCGCCTGCGTCAGCGGCTGCAGTTATATTACAACTTGCGACCATGCAAAGCTTATGAGGGTAACCCGCTCAACTACCGGGATAATATTGACCTGGTCGTCTTCCGAGAGAATGCGGAAGGTTTGTACTCCGGAGTGGAATTCTTCCCAGTGGAAGATGATGTGCGCGAGATGATGAAAAAATATGCTCCAGCCCTCGGCAATTTTGACGATGTGCCTGGATCCGAGATGGCCATGACCACCCGTGTGGTTACTATCAGGGGAGCAGACCGAATCATCCGCCGGGCCTTTGAATATGCAGCTAAACACGGCTATCCGACCGTGACCCTGGTTGAAAAACCCAATGTGCTGCGGGAGACCAGCGGTATGATGGTCCGTGTTGCGCGGGAAATTCAGAAGGAATTCCCGAAGATTGAACTTTGGGAAACCAATATCGATGCCATGGTGATGTGGTTGGTAAAGAATCCCGAAAATTATGGTGTTATGGTGACAGGCAACCTGTTCGGGGATATTATTTCCGACCTCTCCGCCCAGTTGGTAGGCGGCCTGGGATTTGCGTCATCCGGCAACATCGGGGATGAATTGGCTGTCTTTGAACCGACTCACGGCTCAGCACCGAAATATGCTGGACAATATAAGGTCAATCCCAATGCCATGCTGCTAACTTCCAAGATGATGCTGGATTGGTTGGGAGAAACAGATAAAGCAAAGGCGATGGAAAAAGCCATAGCCGGAGTGATCAAGGATGGCGCTGTCCGCACTTACGATATGGGCGGTGACAGTTCCACGATAGACGTTGCTAACGCCGTTGCGGAAAGACTGTAGGTTATCAAGATACCGAGTAAGGAGTGAATATGAGCTCACTAAGCGGGAAAATGGCCCAATGGGCATTGGATCTGAAATTCGAGGACATCCCTGAAGAATCCGTCTGGGAAGCGAAGCGCTTTTTACTGGATAGCATGGGCTGCGCCCTGGCTGCCGTGAAAAATGAGGATATGGAAGCCATGTTCCGTTTCACAGAAAAACTTGGTGGAACGCCTGAAGCATCAGTGATCGGCCGTGAGTATAAGACCAATGCTCCTAACGCAGCATTGATGAACTGCCTTTTGACCCGGGCCATGGACTATAACGATATCTATTGGGAAGAAGATCCATCCCACCCCTCAGATCTGATTGGCACAGCTTTAGCGTCAGGGGAAGTTAATGGGAAGAATGGAAAAGAGGTCCTTGAAGCGATTGTCGTCAATTATGAATTGATGCTGCGCTGGTGTCATGCGGCTCATCCAGGTGTGCGCGAGATCGGTTGGCACCATGCCTCTCTGGTTCAGTTTGTAAGCCCTGTGGTGGCTGGAAAATTATATGACCTGGATCTGGAGCAGATGGTCGCCGCAATAGGAATTAGCAGCAGCAGCCACTTCACGCTGGGAGGGGTAGTGGCCGGGCATCTCACCAATATGAAAAACACAGCTGCTCCCCTGGCTTCCCAGGCAGGAGTGATCGCAGCTATGATAGCTCGAGAAGGTTATTCAGGTCCTGTGGAAGTCTTTGAAGGAAAAGAAGGTGTATTTGAGGTCATTGAAAGTGTGGAATGGCGTCCAGAGTGGGTCTTGAAAGACCTTGGTAAAGATTTTATGATCACCAAGTGCGCTTATAAGGCATTCCCGACGGAAGCGCTTACTCATCAACCCATCAGTGCTGCCATGCAAGTTTGCCAGGAACATAACCTGACTGCTGAAGATATTAGCGAGATCCTTGTGGAAACCACTGTACGTGGGGCAGATATTCTCTCCGATCCCAGTAAATTCAAACCCAAAACCAAAGAAACTGCCGATCACAGTTTACCTTATGTGGTCGCCGCTGCCGTTGCAGATGGCAATGTGCTTCCATCCTCGTTCAGTGACGAGAAACTCAAGGATCCCCGGATCTGGGACTTGCTAGGCAAGATCAACGTTATTGCGGATCCGGAAATTGATGCGATGTTCCCGGGAGTAAAACGAGCCCGTGTAACCATCACCACGAATCAAGGTGATGCTCATACCGCCCAGGTTGATAATGCCAAGGGTTCACCCCTGAATCCGATGAGTGATGAGGAGATCATATCCAAGTTCCGTGCTAACGCGGGTACAGTGCTCAGTAAAGAGCAGCAGGACAAAGTGATCGACCTGACCTGGCGTTTTGATGAGCTGGAAGAGATAGTGAGTTATATGGAGTTATTGAGGTAGATTTATTTATCAAAAAGGGACTGAGTCCTTTAAAAAGGCCCCAGTCCCTCCTGTTTACCGGATAGTACCGGGATCCAGCAGTTGAGGTTTAATGATGGTGAAAGTTTTACAGCCGTCTGTGGTTTTGACCAGGGCATATTCATCGTCATCCGGATCGTAAGCCACAGCCAAAGCGTTACTCTGATCTGTAAAACTGAATTTGCCATCCCAGTTAACACTTTTAACAAATTGCCAGGATATTCCACCATCAGTGGACTTGTGGATATCTCTGCCGATGGAGAAGATCACCAGGTCATTGAT
>Ga0180435_10000463_pt1 | contig 42377 bp, 39 predicted proteins | sample SS_ome_3_FD_132467 | JGI IMG/M metagenome (GOLD analysis project Ga0180435, IMG submission 132467) | Hypersaline lake sediment archaeal communities from the Salton Sea, California, USA - SS_3_S_1 metaG | ecosystem: Environmental > Aquatic > Non-marine Saline and Alkaline > Hypersaline >... | reverse complement strand
AGGATTTATCTACCTCTACCGATAAGCCTGGGTGGAGTCCATTTCACCTTCTTGACAAACCAGCCGAATAACAGAGTGGTGAAGAAAGTAAAGGAACCGTATACCACGGGTACCAGTGCCATGTCATTGCTTTTCAGAAGCGTGGCTGCCACAAATATGGCCAGGGCCGAATTTTGGAGTCCCACTTCTATGGCAATGGTAAACTGGTTAATCACCTTCAATCGTAAAACCCGGGCTATCAGCAAACCTGATGTCATGGCCAGGAAGTTGAGCAGCAGCGCATAAGGGAAGATGCGCATGAAGTCTATGCGGGTAGCCTCACCTGTTCCCTGGTCTATGAATATGACCCCTCCGTAAACCAGGAGCAGGAGCAGGGGCAGTATGACTCTCAAGGGTCTTTCCAGTCCCTCCGAAAACTCCGGGAAGTGCTTTCGAAGTCGGGTTCCGGTAAATGCCGGAAGGATGGTAATGAGGAATACCTTTAGAATTGTTTCTCCCACGTTCATCCGGATGGCAGCATCCTCATGCAGGAAGGCATCCAGGGAAAGGCCCACCACCAGAGGAATTGTGATAAGTGTAATCAGACTGTTGATAGCTGTCATGGATATGGATAGGGCCACATTACCCCGAAGCAGGTAGGTGATCAGATTGGAGGTGGCACCTCCCGGACAGGCTGCGATAATCATCAGGCCCACTTTGAATAAGGGATCTATGTGAATGGAGCGTGCAATCAACCATGCAATTACCGGAAGCAGGATCATCTGGCAACACAGGCCGATGATGACTGCTTTGGGCTGGACAAAAATATTCCGGAAATCGCGGTCGGTCAGCGAAAGGCCCATGCCCAGGGTAATAATTGCAAGTGTGACTGGGAGAAAGTATTCTGAAAAGAGGGATTGCATGCATCGCAAGTTACAGGAAAATTATTTATACCGTTTAAAAATAGCACCAATCTGAGGGAAATGTCTCTGCAGAACAGACCTGAGTTGCTATTTTACAGCTAAGGTTTTAAATTGCGTATTACCTGTTTGGCTTTAGTAAAAAAACTAACCTCGACCTATTCATGAGAAAATTCTCAAGCCTGTTATTTTCCCTGTTTTTTCTGACATGTTTTTTCTTCTTTTCTAACTCCGTAAGGGGAGAGGATGCTGAACATGGTGGTGAACATTCCAAAGAACAATTGATGCGTGGCGAACGCCTGTTTTATGGTCTGATAGATGGAAAATTTGAAACGAAAGCCTGTGCCGATTGTCACAATACGGTAGAGATAGACACCTTTAACTGGAATCCCAACGCCTGGGAAATAGCACATCTATATAAGGATAGGAGCCTTGAGGATTTCGAAAAAGCGGTTTTGAACCCATCCAGCATGACCATGTCGGTGATGCATGAAACCTTTAATCTGAATGAAAGCGATATAGAGAATATCAAGCTTTATCTGGATGAATTTGAAACCACCGGACTTACCAAACAGAAGCCTGTGATCAATAAGATCTTCCTGTTTGTACTGCTGGGAGTGGTGCTGACCTGGGTGATTCTGGAAACTTTCTTTTTGAAAAAGGTAAAGAGGCGACGTATTATTCTGCTTTTCGTATTTCTGGGAGCCCTGGGATGGCAGGCAAAATTGCTCTATGAGGCAGGAACGGCCCTGGGCAGGCAGGAGAATTACGAACCCGATCAACCCATCAAGTTCTCCCACCAGGTCCACGCAGCCGACAACCAGATAGATTGCCAGTATTGCCATACAACGGTGACCCACTCCAAATCTGCCGGGATTCCCGATGTGAACGTGTGCTGGAATTGTCATTCCATTGTAAGGGAAGGAACTTATTCCGGAATGCATCAGATCAAAAAGGTGGTGGATGCCTACGAAGAAGGAAGGCCCATTGAGTGGATCAGGGTCCACAACCTGCAGGATCATGTGTTTTTTAGTCATGCCCAGCATGTTGAGGTGGGCGAGATTGACTGTGCTACCTGCCATGGCCCCATTGAGGAAATGCACAGGGTAAAGCAAGTCTCGGATTTGAGCATGGGCTGGTGTGTGAATTGCCACCGCGATACAGAAGTACAATTTTTTGACAACGAATTTTACAAGCAATACGAGGACCTGCATAAGAAGATGAAGTCTGGTGAGATTGACCGGGTAACTGCCGATCTTACTGGAGGGACCGAATGCTCTAAGTGTCACTATTAAACCCCCAGTCTAGACCATGGAAAAACAGTGGAGAAGTATTGACGAATTTAAGAACGGAAAAAGCCGGGAAGAAGAGCGTGACACAGAAAGTGCACATAAAAATGCAGTGCTGGATGTGCTCGACAGCAAGGTGGTTGATGCAAGTGCATCGCGCCGCGATTTTCTGAAACTCTTTGGCTTCAGCGTGGCATCTGCTGCAGTCGTAAGTTCTTGTGAGAAGCCCGTTCAGAAGGCAATTCCTTACCTGATCCAACCCGAAGAGATCGTGCCCGGACAGGCCTCCTATTATGCGTCCAGCTTTTTTGACGGTACCGAATATTGCAGCGTCCTGGTTAAGGTTCGTGACGGAAGGCCCATCAAGATTGAAGGAAACCACCAGTCTCCCGTATCCAGGGGAGGGACAAGTGCAAGGGTGCAGGCTTCTGTACTGAATCTTTATGACGATGCACGCCTGAAGGAAGCAGTTCTGAGTGACAAAGTAATTTCCATGGAAGATGTGGATCGCTGGGTTATCTCTAAACTGAAAGATGGCGGGCGAACGGTTCTGCTGACCCCCACCATAATCAGCCCTTCCACACGAGAGGTGATAAGCCTGTTTACCCAGGCATATCCCAATGCAAAGTGGGTTCAGTATGATGAGGTATCCGCGTCAGGTATAAGGGATGCTCACTCTGAGTTGTTTGGAGCCAGGTCCATCCCCGGGATGCATTTCGACCGAGCTGATTACATCCTGTCTTTTGATGCCGACTTTCTGGGCACATGGTTAGCACCTGTGGAATTTGCCAGGGATTATGCTTCCACCAGGCAGCTAAGTAAAGAAGATCCCCACATGTCCCTGCATGTGCAGGTCGAATCGGCACTTAGTCTGACCGGTTCCAATGCGGATGAGAGAATTCAGGCGACCCCGGCACAGGCAGAAAGGATGATTGCTGCCTTATACAATAAGATTGCAGGGGCCAGCGGTCAACCAGGTGTTTCTGCACCACCGGCGGTGGAAGATGTGGATAAGCTGGTAGAAGACTTGCTGCATCATAAGGGGAAATCCATTGTGGTAAGTGGTTCCAACAACCCCGCAGTCCAGAAGATGGTCGCCGGAATTAACTACATGCTCGGTAACTATGGTACTACCCTTGACCTGGACCGTGATATTCAGTTGAAGCAGGGAAGTGATGAGGAATTTTCCACCTTTTACAGGGATCTGGAGAACGGACAGGTGGATAACCTGTTGATGGTCGATGTGAATCCTGTCTATAGTCTGGACGGTTTTGAAGCCATGAATAAGGCAGGCTTTACGGCCTATTTGGGTTCTGCCCTCAATGAAACCTCACATGCCTGTCAGCTAATCTGCCCCAGCCACCATTTCCTGGAATCCTGGGGTGATGCCGAACCACTTCGTGCATCCTATAGCTTACAGCAACCCTGCATTCATCCCCTCTTCGACAGCAGGGCATTTCAGGATTCGCTGCTTTCGTGGGCAGAAGCTGACCAAAACTATCAGGATTTAATACAGGAATACTGGGAAAACAATCTGAAACCCGCAGAGGCGGGCGGAGATCCTGACTGGTGGGTGAAGACCCTGCAGGCCGGTTTCCTTGAGCTGCCCCTGGAAAGCAGTGGGGCCCTTCAGTTTACACCTCCTGATCTGGAGGTAAATCCGGTGGATTCGGAACTTAGCCTTACCCTATATACTACTGTGGCGTTGAACGATGGAAGATATGCCAACAACCCCTGGTTGCAGGAATTACCCGATCCGGTATCCAAAGTATGCTGGGACAATTACCTGTCGGTATCGCCTGCCGATGCTAAAGAAATGGGACTGGAAGATGAACAGGTGGTTAGTCTGGATGGGGTGGACGTACCTGTAATAATTCAGCCCGGTCAATGCAAAGGAACTGTTTCCCTGGCACTGGGCTACGGGCGCACCCAGGCTGGTAAGGTGGGAGATAATCTGGGAGTTAATGCCTTCCGGTGGGTAGGCGGCATGGACGGATACCGCGCATATACAAATGAAAGTGTAGTTCTGGAGCCTACGGGAAAGACTTATCCCATTGCACGTACACAGACCCATCATACCATGGAAGGGAGACCCATTGTACGTGAAACCACCCTGAAAGAATTCCAGGAAGATCCCTCAGCCGGAAACCATTTTCACCTGGAGGCAGAGTCCCATCACCAGACCTTATATCCCGAAGCCAAATTCGATGGATATCACTGGGGCATGGTAATCGACCAGAATAAATGTACTGGTTGCAACAACTGTGTGGTTAGCTGCATTGCAGAAAACAACATAGCCGTTGTGGGTAAAGAGGAAGTGAAAAAGCGCAGAATCATGCACTGGATGCGTATCGATCGCTATTTCAGCGATAATCCCGATAATCCAAAAGTCTTTCACCAGCCGGTGATGTGCCAGCACTGCGATAATGCACCCTGCGAAAATGTGTGTCCGGTATCAGCCACCATGCACAGCAACGAGGGATTAAACCAGGTGGCCTATGTGAGATGCATTGGTACCAAATATTGCATCAACAACTGTCCATACCGCGTGAGAAGGTTCAATTGGTACTCCTACATTAAGAACGAGAAATTCGATTTTAACCAGAACAGCGACCTCAGCCGTTTGGTTCTGAATCCGGATGTAACTGTTCGTGAACGTGGCGTGATAGAGAAGTGCTCTCTATGTGTGCAACGTATTCAGGAAAAGAAACTGGAAGCCAAACTGGAGGGTCGTAAACTGAAAGACGGGGAGATTCAGCCTGCCTGTGTACAGTCCTGTCCTTCCGGAGCCCTGGTATTTGGGAATCTGAACGACCCGGAATCTGAGGTGAGTAAGTTAAAGGAGCAGGAACGCAACTATCATTTGCTTGAGCAACTTCACACTTTGCCTTCGGTAGGTTACCTGACCAAAGTACGGAATACCGAGCCGGAACCGGGCACAGAGGGCCCCTCACATGGAGGTGATCATGGAGATGATCACGGGGAAGCTCATGGCTAATTCGTATTAGGTTCTGAGGAAGAAATAACAGATGGATAACAAACTAAATAGAATATATGTATAACACGGAAGTCAGGGGACCGCTGGTACTGGGTAATAAATCGCTCAGTCAGATTACGGCCGACATTACCTCACCCCTATACGCCAGGCCCAAATTCTGGTGGGTAGTGGGACTGGGCATCTCTTCCATTATGATGCTGCTCGGATTCTGGTCCATTTATGTGACCATATCGCAGGGCATTGGCACCTGGGGAGTAAATAATACAGTGGGATGGGGCTGGGCCATTATCAACTTTGTGTGGTGGATTGGTATCGGTCATGCCGGTACAGCTTTTTCCATATTTCTGCTGATACTCAGGCAGGAGTGGCGCTCTTCCATCAACCGCGCAGCCGAAGCCATGACGGTGGTGGCGGTGGGATGTGCGGCCATTTTCCCGGCTTTACACATGGGTCGTATCTGGGACGCTTTTTTCATATTGCCTTATCCCAATACCCGCGGACCACTCTGGGTAAATTACAATAGCCCTTTGTTCTGGGACTTCATTGCCATATCGGCCTACCTGCTCATCTCAGCCTCCTTCTGGTACCTGGGTATGATTCCTGACTTTGCCACCATTCGTGATAATACCAAATCCAGGATCAAAAAAGCAGCTTACGGATTCTTTGCCATGGGTTGGAGGGGTTCCGTGGGAGAATGGAAAAGGTATGAAGGGCTTAGCTACATCCTTGGAGGGATCGCTGCGGTACTGGTTGTTTCTGTGCACTCCATTGTATCCACCGACTTTGCTGTCTCGGTGGAACCGGGTTGGCACACCACGATCTTTCCGCCCTACTTTGTGGTAGGGGCAATATTCTCCGGTTTTGCCATGGTTATGACCCTGATGATCATACTTCGTAAGATATACAAGTTTGAGGATTACGTTACTGATGCCCATCTCGACAAGGTCGCCAAGATCCTCATTTTTGTATCCCTGATCATGGGAACCGCCTATCTGACAGAGATCTTTGTTGCCTGGTACTCGGGCAATGAATATGAGATCTTCACCTTCTTCCATAACCGGATCACCGGCGAATTTACCACCCAGTTCTGGGGAATGTTCATATTTAATGCCATCGTACCCCAGCTCATGTGGTTTAAGAAAATCAGGAGCAACCTGCTGATCGTATTCATTATTTCCATCCTGATCAATGTGGGCATGTGGTTTGAACGATTCAACATCGTTATCACCTCCCTGACCAAGGACTACCTGCCGTCGGCCTGGGCGACTTATTCACCTACTTTCGTGGAAGTGGCTATGTACCTGGGGACCCTTGGGATTTTCATTTTCGGGGTTCTGCTATTCTTCAAATACATTCCCATGATAGCCATCAGCGAAGTGAAGGCAGTGAACAAGCATCAGGTAAAATCCAAAAAATAGCTTTAGATCATGGACTCACAATATAAAATAGGAGTATTTACTGAGGAGGAAGCCATGCTATCTGCCTTCCGCAAAATGAAGGAACAGGAGATTGAGATCGAAGATGTGTTTACACCTTATCCGATCCATGAAATCCTGGAAAACCATGGGAAAAAGTCCAGGATCACCATAGTCGGTTGGTTCTATGGATTTTTTGCTACCCTGGGGGTGCTTGCCTTTCTGATCTACACCGCAGTGATAGACTGGCCTTTAAATTACGGAGGAAAGCCCAGCAACGCCTTTCCCTCTTTCCTGGTGATCACAATTATCCTGACCATCTTCAGTATTACCATCTTAAGTCTGGGTACCTTTTCCTGGCGGGCGAATTTGTGGCCTTCCCTGGAAAAACCCATCTACCATGAGGGGGCAACAGACGATAAATTTGTCATCCTGGTAAACAAGGAGAAAAGCGACGCCGCCAGGGCTGAATCTCTGATGAAAGAGTGCGGAGCCATTGAAGTATTAGAAAAGTAAATAATAGATAATGAGCAGACTAAGCATATTATTCGTCGTCGCACTTCTGGCAGCAATGTCCTGCGACCGGACGAGGTCAAGTACAGGTTGGGACTACATGCCCGATATGTACTATTCCAATGCCTACGAGTCCTATACTCCCAATCCGAATTTTGAGGACGAGCTTACCATGCGTGCCCCTGTGGAAGGAACAGTTCCCAGGGAAATGATCCCCTTTGCCTGGGAAAAGACCGAGGAGGACCTGGCGGCTGCCGGCGAAGCCTTGGTCAATCCGCTGGAAAACACCGTAGATAATTTGGCACGCGGAAAGGAAGCCTATGAGATTTTCTGTATTTCCTGTCATGGACCTTCAGGGGACGGACAGGGATTCCTCTTTACGAGCGAGCGTTACCCCTATCCTCCGGCAAACCTGATCAGTGAAGAAGTTAAGGCTCGTAAGGATGGAGAGTATTACCACGCCATTACCGTAGGCTACGGAATCATGGGTGCTCATGGAAGCATGATCCGGCCCGACGACCGGTGGAAGATCATCCTTCATATTCGTAATAATCTGCAAAAGTAGTTGGCCTAAAACACAAAGTATGGACGAGAAAATCAAATTATCCCGCATCTACATCATCGCCACCCTTCTCATGGTGCTTGTGGGCATTGCTGCCGTGATTGTTGCATTTACGGGAGATCCCCAGCGGGGCTGGGCCAATTTGCTGCTGAACAACGTGTACTTCGTTTCCCTGGCTGCCGGAGCTCTTTTGTTTGCCTCCATACAACGGGTTACCCATTCAGGCTGGTCGGCCGGATTTATCAGGGTCCCTGAGGCCATGGCAGGTTTCCTTCCTGTGGGCGCTATCCTGTGCCTGGTTTTGATTTTCGGGGTGCAATCGCTCTATCACTGGTCCCACGCCGATGCAGTGGAGCATGATGCTCTGCTGGCCCACAAGGCTCCTTATCTGAATTTGCCTTTCTGGAGCATACGTATGGTATTTTATTTTGCCCTGTGGATCCTTATGTTTGTGATCATCCGCAGGCTTTCACTGAAAGAGGATGCCCAGGGAGGGATACAGTGGTTCAAGAAACTGGAACACCGTGCCAAGGTCTTTATTTTTATCGTCATAATTACCTTTTCCTTTGCCATGATCGATTGGGTTATGTCCATCGATGCACACTGGTACAGTACAATTTTTGCCATCAGAAATTTTGTGGCTGCCTTTCACCATGCTGCCATTGTGATAACCTTTATCGTGCTTCTGATGAACCGGAAAGGTCATTTCCCCTTTCTGAACAAGAGTCACCTGGGGGATTTTTCGCGATACATCTTTATGCTTTGCATCATCTGGGGCTACTTCTGGTTTGCGGAGTTTATGCTTATCTGGTATGCCAACATTCCGGAAGAGACTGCCTATTTCCTTCCACGGGTTCGGGGAGAAGGATGGAGATTTTATTTCTTTGCGAACATTGCCATCAATTGGTTCCTTCCTTTCGTTTTGCTGATGCCCAAGGCTACAGCCAGGAATCCAATGGTATTAAAGATGGTCATTCCTTTATTGATCGTGGGACAATTCATCGATCTCTATGTCCAGATCTTTCCGGGAACGATCGGTGAACAGGTTCTGGGTTTCCAGGAGATCGGGACCTTTGTGGGCTTTGCCGGATTGTTTATGCTGGTGACCGGATGGGTACTTAGCCGGGCCAACCTGTATCCGGTAAATCATCCTTACCTGGATGAGTGTAAAAATCACCACACCTGATTTCCGGCAGAAAAGCGTAAATTCGCCTGTCTTTAAATTTCCCTGTGGATGAGAATCTACCGCTACTTTCATTATCTGGGTCTGGATATCGTGCTCGGTGCCCTGGCTTCTTCCTGTTTTGCAGCCCAATTGTTTGGTGTATTCCCGGGTCCCATCTGGTGGGTAACGCTGGCACTGACGGTCTGGTTGCTTTATACCGGCGATCATATGCTGGACGCCTGGAGGCATAGAAAGAAAGTGGAACGCAACATGCACTACTTTCTCTTAAAGCACCGAAGATTGGTCATTTATTCCCTGGGTGTGGTGGCTGTGGTCGATGCCATGCTGATCATCAACCTGCTGGACAAAGATATTTTTAAGTATGCACTGATCCTGGCGGGACTGGTCCTGTTGTTTTATGCCATGCGTCATGTATTCCGGAAGAACCGCTTTCTTTTTATACCCGGAGAACTCTTTGTCCTGCTGCTGTATATGGCAGGTACCTGGCTGGGACCTGTAAGCACTGCAGAGGCTGGTTTTCTTACCTCCCACGGACTTGTGGCCCTCATTTTTGGCGGAGTATTACTGATGAACCTGGGACTTATATCACTCTATGACCTCAAGCTCGATTCCAGAATGGGTATTAGCTCCCTGGCCCAGATCCTGGGTAAAAACAGAACCAAAAAGCTTCTGGTGGGCACAGGAATAGGGATCTTCCTGGTTTCGCTGCTTCAGTTTCTGGTATTTGAAGCCGACCGTTATTCCCAGTTCGCACTGATCCTATGCGGCATGGCAGCCATACTCCTGTTTGTGGTATACCAGCCTTCACGCTTCCGTAAAAACGATTTGTATCGCTGGACCGCAGATGCCGTGCTCTTTATGGGTTTTCTGAGCCTTTTGATTAAGTGAGGAAGTCCTTAGATCTCTCCCTTCACCTCGTAACCCGTATCGGTGATCTTCCCTTCAATATCCTCAAGGGAAGTGCTGTTTTTATCGTATTTGACTTTGGTCCAGGCCTCTTCATGAGAGGATTCCACGGATGCAATGCCTTCCAGGGCTTCCACCCCGGCTTTGATGGCATTTTCACAGCCGTCACAGGTCATGCCTTCCACATTCAGGGTAACTTCCACCCATTCAGCGGCAGGTGATTCCACATCGGTAGTTTCTGCTTTTTTAGTAGCGCTGTTGCAGCCCACCAGTAAAACTGAGGCCATCAACACAATCATAAGTTTTTTCATGTAAGTAGGTATGAGGATTTATACTTGGGTTTAAAAGATTCGGTCTGCAATTAATGCCAGAATGATAAACAGGTAAAACAAATTTACAGTAATAAATGCCTTTTTCCAATGCTTCCTCAGGTCTTCCCGATAGGAGAGTTGAAACATTCTGAACAGGAAGAGCAGAGCGGCTACAATCAGGATGACTGAGATGAACCTGTGCCGGATGATAGGGGTGGCTGGAAGCATCAGGACACATACCCCGGTGGCAGCTGTCCACATAAAGCTCAGGTTGCGTATTTGCCTCTTATCCAGTAGACTGGTGATGACCGGAAGCCCTGCTTCGTGAAATTCCTTTCCAATTTTAATCAGCAGCAGCCAGTAGTGCGGCATTTGTCCCACGAACAAAATAAAGGCCACCACTACAATCTCCATATCCAGGGGATCGCCGCCTGCAGCTGTCCAGCCAATAAGCGGGGGCAGGGCACCAATCAAAGCGCCTGGCAGAACTGCAAAGGCAGTAACTCGTTTTAGTGGCGTATACACCAGGTTATACCAGGCAACTGTGAATAAGCCAATGATCACAGCCAGGACCTGAGTGGTAAGCATCAGCAAAGTGGAACCGGCTGCCACACAAAAAACGAAGAATATAATGGCCTGACTGAGCGTGATGTCGCCCGAAGGAAGCGGACGATCCGAGGTCCGGGGCATAAGAGCATCGGTGTGCCGCTCCTGAATCTGATTCATGGCAGAGGAGCCCAGAGACAAAAGGAAAACTCCCAGAACTGTATACAGGGCATTAAGATCCAGGGAAGGCAGAGCCAGAAAGTAACCCAGAAACCCTGTGAGGGCCACAGGGAGAGAGATGGTAAACTTCCCCAGTTTCAGGTACTTATTCATTCAAAGCTTTCAGGTACTCGATAATCAGCTTCACTTCGTCTTCGGTAACCATGCCTTCGTAACTCAGCATGAGACCTTTGTTGAAGCCGTCCACAACATCGGCGTTGGGATCGTAAATGGATCTTAAGATATACTCCTCATCGGCTAGAACTTCGCGCTGCTCTCTGCCCGTAGTTACCGTGCGGGTAGTTCCCCAGGATCCCAGGTAAGAAGGGCCCACTAATTTGCTGCCATCGCTGGAGTGGCAAGCATTACACCCGTTTCGCCTTAAGACTTCATATCCCTGGTCGGCCAGGGAAGTTTCTGCATCTACGGTGACTACCACCGCTGTCGTATCGCTCATCCAGGTATCAAACTCTTCCTTGGGCATCACCCTCACTCCCGTAAACATATAGGAGTGTTCCAAACCGCAATATTCGGTACAGAAAAGATCATATACCCCTTCCGTTCCGGGTATGAACCACATTTCCTTTTCCTGTCCGGGAACCATATCTTCCTTCACCCTGAACGCGGGTACGTAGAGACTGTGCAATACATCCAGCGCCACCAGGTCGAGCACCACCGGCTCATTGATGGGTACGTACAAGGTATCGGTCACCTTGCCATTGGGATATTCGAACCTGAAATTCCACATGCGGGCGATGGCCTTAACTCTCATGGCATCGTCCGGTGGATTCTTCATGGGTTTCCAGCCCATCCAGCCGAAATAAAACATGACCAGTACCAGTACCAGTGGTATCCCGGTCCAAAGAGCTTCAAGCTTATTGCTCCCTTCATTCTGAATGGCTTTGGGATGTTTGTCCTTGCGGTATTTGCGAATAAATACCAGCATGATAACCGTAAGTAAAATCAGGAAAAATATGGAGATTCCAAGGATGATAGCAAAGGCCAGGTCGACACCTGCGACAAAATTGGAAGCTTGTTGTGGAACTGCAGTATTCATTGCGTCAAGGTTTATCTGAATCCGTAATCAAAGAAGGTTAGCACTATAACTGCAATGATCACCAGGGTGACAAATACAGCCATGACCCTATATATCCTCTGGTCAAATCTCAGGTGCATAAATATGGCCAAAACAAAGGCCGATTTTGTGGTGGCCAGCAGAAGGGCTGCCAGAGTGGCCCACCGTGATAATTCAATCTGGGTAACTGCCACAGAGATACCCGTTAGAATTAGCAGAAGGACCAGAACCAGGCCATAGGTTCGATAGGATACTATATGATGATTGCTGTCAGACATAGCACATGAATTTAAGCGATTAAGTAAAAGAGCGGGAAGAGGAAAATCCAGATCAGGTCGACCAGGTGCCAGTATAGCCCGCCGTTTTCAAGGAGCTGGTAGTTGTCATGGGTAATTTTATCCTTCTGAACCCGGACGTATATTACTACGATCAGTACCATGCCAATGATTATGTGCAGGGCATGCAGTCCGGTCATAAAGTAATAGAGTCCGAAAAAGAGGGTATCGCCTCTTCCAAGTTCCTCCAGCAAAGGTGATCCGGGCCAGATCCCGTGCTCGATCTTGGCACTCCACTCAAAGTATTTATTCACCAGGAAAACCAGGGCAAGAACCAGGGTGATCCCGATCAGTATCAGGGTGGCTCGTTTATCTTTTTTCTGCATGGCAGTGATGGACATGGCAATGGTCATACTGCTGATAAGCAAAATGATCGTGTTGATGGTGCCTATGGTCACATCCAGCTGTTCGCCGGCCAGGTGGAATGCCTGGGAATTGGCGTGCCGGTAAACCGCATAGGTTACAAAGAGTCCACCGAAAAACAGAAGCTCTGTAAATATAAAGAGCCAGATGCCCAGCTTGGAGCCTTCGTCGTCTCGGTGTTCGTCATGATGTGCAAGCGTTTCTGACATAGGATAGAGCTTTAATCGTATTTATAGGTAGCTTTCTCAATGGTCGGAATTTCATCAAAATTCTCCAGCGGGGGTGGGGTTGCCACCTGCCATTCCAGATTGGTGCCTCCCCAGGGATTTTTTTCCGTGGTTTTTTCGCCATTGCGGGCCGAGTTGATCAGGTTGACCAGGATAATCACAAAGCCGGTGATCATGACCAGCGCTCCTAAGGTGGAAATGATGTTGGGACCGTGAAACTCCGGGAGATAATCGAAATAGCGGCGGGGCATACCTTTGATCCCCAGGTAGAACATAGGTCCGTATAGGGAGACAAATCCGACGAAGAAGGTGATCCAGCCGGTTTTGGCCCAGTTTTTATCATACTTGCGTCCAAACATCTTGGGGAACCAGTAATGTATGGCCCCGAAGAAGGCAAAGCCCACTCCGCCAAATACAATAAAATGGAAGTGAGCTACCACAAAGGCCGTATCGTGGACATGTACATCGGTGGCCAGCGAACCAAGTACCAGTCCGGTGAGTCCGCCGATCATGAAAATGAAAATAAAGGATGCGGCCCAGAGAAAGGGGACTTCGGTGGTGATGGAACCCTGATGCATGGTGGAAATCCAGTTAAATACTTTAATCGCACTGGGGATGGCCACAAGAAAGGTTAATAAGCTGAAGGCCCAGAGAGCTGCGCCGCTCATCCCGGATGTATACATGTGATGTCCCCACACAAAGTAGCCCACAAAGGCAATGGCCAATGTGGAAAAGACAATGGCCCTGTAACCGAAAATGGTCTTTTTGGCGAAGGTGGGAATGATCTCCGAGATGGCTCCCATGGCTGGCAGGATCATGATGTAGACCGCCGGGTGTGAATAGATCCAGAAAAGGTGCTGGTACAAAAGGGGATCACCCCCCTTTGCCGGATCGAAAAAACCGATGCCCAGGATCCGTTCCCCGGCTACCATGAGCAGGGTAATTCCCACCACCGGAGTGGCAAGAAGCTGTATCCAGCCTGTACCATAAAGGGTCCAGGGGAACAAGGGCATTTTAAACCAGGTCATGCCCGGAGCCCGCATGCGGTGGATGGTTACAATGAAATTCAAACCCGTAAGAATGGATGAGAAACCCAGGACAAAGGCTCCCAGGGCGGCTGGAAGCATATTGGTACCTGTCTTGAAGCTGTAGGGTGCATAAAAGGTCCAGCCCGTATCGGGAGCCCCATTACCAAAGAGGGAAATAATCACCAGGATCCCACCCAGTACATAGATATACCACGAAAAGAGGTTCAGCCTGGGAAAGAACACATCCTTGGCCCCGATCTGTATGGGTAGCATGAAATTGCCGAACACTGCCGGGAGTCCGGGTATGACAATCAGAAAGATCATAATCACTCCATGGACCGTGAAGGTGGCATTGTAGGTCTGTGCACCCATCAGGGTCTGTCCGGGGGCTATCAACTCCAGTTTCATCAGGAGTCCCAGCACGACTCCAATGATGAACCAGCCCATCATGGAATATAGATAGAGCAGACCTATCCTTTTATGGTCGGTGGACAGGATCCATTTATAGATCCCTTTTCTACCACCGTCCTCCTCCAGGTAGGATTTATACTCAGTATGTTCTTTCGGATTCGAACTCATAACTTAAGATGTTTTTCTTTTTCTGAAAAAGAACAGCACCAGTAAAAGTACCGCCCCAAAAAACAGGATCAGGGTAGCAGATACTTTGGTGATGTTCAGCATATATTTTTGTCCCTCCGGATCGTATGAATAACAATACTGTAATACCCGGTTAATGGTGGGGCCCGATTTGCCTTCCGCTGCTTCCAGGAGTGACATTTTTAATTCGAAGGGCAGGAAATAGATCCCGTTCATATAGCGGGTAATCTTGCCCTTGGGATCCAGTATGATCAATGTGGCAGAGTGAATGAAGTCGTTTCCGGTGGGTTTGTAACGGAATCCGGCTGCCTCGGTTAGCTCTGCAATGCTGGCACTGTCGCTGGTAAAAAAGAGCCATCCCTTCTCGGCTTCCTCTTTTTTCTCCATCAGATTCAGGTAGTTGTTTTTCTTTTTCACGGCCAGGAAGGTACCTTCACGGGCATCAAAGCTGATGGTAAGGGCCTGGTAGTCTTCACCAAGCACCAGGTCATTTCCGTCCATGGCATCTGCCAGTCCGTCCATTAAGGGGGAACAGATACCCGGACAACGGTAGTAGACAAAGTTCAGAATCGTGGGTTTATCCAGTAGGTCGCCTATGGTTAGCGTATCACCATGTTCATCTATCAACATGGCATCCAGGGGAATGTACTGATCCAGTTTTTCGATTACACCGATCTCTATATCAGTGTTGTTTTGTGCTGGGGAGGCTAAAAAAGCAAAAAGCAGGAGTGCGGCAATGGTGTAAAACTTCATCCTTTTATTTTAGGCAGATCGGTCAATGATGGTCTAATAGTTTAAGCTTAGGTATAATAACAAATATCCGTCGATTTTGATCTATTTCCCAATATCTCAATGAAAAAATCGAGGTTATTTAGAAAGTGTAAAAATAAAATTCCTCCGGAGCCCTGAGAATTGGAATTATTATTTAATTTCAATTGCAAATTGTACGACATGATTGGAAGAGCATTCAGATTCTATTACGAGGGATTCAGGAGCATGACATGGGGGAGAAAGTTGTGGAAGATCATTCTGATCAAGCTGTTTATCATGTTCGCCATCCTGAAGCTCTTCTTTTTTCCCAACCTTCTGAAGCGAGATTTTGATAGCGATGAAGAACGGGCCAATCACGTACTGGAACAAATGACTGATCCTTAACACTATGCTTGAATCAATTGATATGTCACTGGTGAACTGGTCGAGGGGGCAATTCGCCCTGACCGCCATGTTCCACTGGATATTTGTACCGCTTACCCTGGGCTTGTCTTTCATCGTTGCCTTTATGCATACCATCTATGTGCGAACGGGCGATCCCGAGTGGAAGCGAATCACCAAGTTCTGGATGAAACTCTTTGGGATCAACTTCGCCATTGGGGTCTCCACCGGAATTATACTGGAATTTGAGTTTGGAACAAACTGGTCCAATTATTCCTGGTTTGTGGGTGATATTTTCGGCGCACCCCTGGCAGTGGAAGGGATTTTTGCCTTCTTTCTGGAGTCCACCTTTATAGCCGTCATGTTCTTCGGTTGGAATAAGGTAAGCAAGCGCTACCACCTTACAGCTTCCTGGCTAACCGCTTTTGGAGCCAACCTATCGGCGGTATGGATCCTGGTGGCCAATGCCTGGATGCAGCACCCGGTAGGGACTGTATTTAATCCCGATCTGGCACGAAACGAAATGACCTCTTTCTGGGAGGTGTTAAGTTCCCAGGTGGCTGTGAACAAGTTTCTGCATACCATGACCTCCAGCTTTACGCTGTCGTCCATATTTGTCATAGCTGTCAGTGCCTGGTTCCTCTTGAAAAAGCGAGAGGTCCTTTTTGCCAAACGAAGCACGGTCATTGCCTCCGTTTTTGGAGTCCTCGCAGCCATATCCACCATCGTCACCGGTGATACTTCTGCCAGGATAGTGGCCAGGACCCAGCCCATGAAATTTGCAGCCATGGAGGCACTTTATGAAGGCCAGACCCATGCCCCCCTGGTGGCCATTGGTGCCATGCGTACCAATACCACCGGTCCCGATCCCCAGGAAGAATTTATTTTCAAGATTGAAATCCCCAATGCCCTGAGCTACATGGTATTCCTGACCCCCAGTGGTTTTGTCCCTGGAATCACCGATCTGGTGTACGGAAATGAAACTCATGGTATAATATCTTACGAGGAGAAGATTGAAAGGGGTGTGGTTGCCATTAAAACCCTGAAGGAGCTTAAACAGGCAAAGGAGAGGGGAGATGAAGAAAGGTATACGGCCCTGAAAAAGAAGTTTTCCGATCCCGTATGGCTCGAGACTTATTACTCTTACTTTGGCTATGGGTATTACAAGGACCGTAATGTTACCGAACTGATTCCCAATGTGAAAATGAGTTTTTATGCCTTTCATATCATGGTGATTCTGGGAGCACATTTCCTGGTCCTCTCCGCCCTTGTCCTCTTTTTGAGTTTGAAAAATCGTTGGGGGAAACACAGGTGGCTGCTATGGGTGGCTCTTTTGAGCCTTCCTCTTCCCTGGGTGGCCAGTCAGGCCGGCTGGATTGTCGCTGAAATGGGACGGCAGCCCTGGGTGGTTTACGAATTGATGCCCACACTTACGGCCGTATCACGTTTGAAACCCGGTGCAGTACAATTGACCTTCTGGATCTTCCTCCTGACATTTACTGCACTACTGATTGCTGAGATAAGAATCCTGACAACACAGATTAAAAAAGGACCTGGAGGGAAATAAACATGTTTGAAAATGTATCATACTTAGCATTGCAGCAATACTGGTTCATTGTGATATCCGTTTTGGGAGCCTTTCTGGTATTCCTGTTTTTTGTCCAGGGAGGTCAGACTTTTCTCTTTCGCATCGGAAGAAGTGAAGCTGAGCGGACCATTCTGGTAAATACGCTGGGAAGAAAGTGGGAGTTTACCTTTACCACCCTGGTTACTTTTGGAGGTGCCTTTTTTGCCTCTTTCCCACTCTTTTATGCCACAAGCTTTGGCGGAGCCTACTGGGTTTGGATGCTCATATTATTCGCCTTTGTGATACAGGCGGTCTCTTACGAATTTCGAACCAAAGCCGGAAATTTCCTGGGCAAGAAGACCTACGAGGTTTTCCTTTTTATCAATGGTCTGGTCGGCACCCTTCTGGTGGGAGTGGCGGTGGCTACTTTCTTTTCCGGATCCCAGTTTTCCCTGGACGAAATGAACCGGGTCACCTGGGCCAACGGAGCCCATGGTCTGGAAGCCGCCCTCAGCCTTTTCAATCTCTCTCTGGGCCTGACCGTCTTTTTCCTTGCCAGGGTACTGGGTTTGCTGTATTTCATGAATACCATTGACCATGATATCATATTGAAACGATCGCGAAAGGAATTGCTCTATAATGCCATTCCCTTTTTGATCTTCTTCCTGGTATTTGCAGTATGGCTCTTCCTGAGGGATGGCTTTGCCGTTCAGCCCGGCACCGGGGAGATCTTCATGGAGCCAAACAAATACCTGCATAATTTACTGGACATGCCGGTGGTGATGGCCATGTTTGCGGGAGGTGTGCTGGCAGTGCTGGGAGGAATCGTAATTTCCCTGCTCAAACCAAATTCCTACGGGATCTGGTTTTCGGGTCCGGGTACTTTTTTAGTGGTATTCAGCCTCTTCCTGCTCTCCGGTTTAAACCATACTGCATTCTATCCTTCAGCCTATGACCTGCAGAGTTCGCTAACCATTGAAAATGCCTCTTCAAGCCGCTATACTTTGGTGGCCATGAGCTGGATCTCCCTGTTTATTCCGGTGGTCCTGGCATACATCGTATATGCCTGGCGGGCCCTTAACAAGAAAAAGATCGATGAAAAAGAGATGGAGGAGGAGTCTCATGTCTATTAACTCATTAACTTACTAACCCAATAACTTTCATTATGTATTTAGGAGCAATCATCGGATATTTAAGCTGGCCCTTCCTGATCCTGGTCTCGTACCTGTCGGTTCGCTGGGCCCTGCGCGTTTTCGAAAAGAAGGCCTCTTCCGACGGAGAATTATGAAACGGCACATCCCCAACCTGCTTACCCTGCTGAACCTGGCCTTTGGCACAGCTGCCATTGTATTTACCCTGGAGGGAAAGTGGCAATGGGCTGTTTATTTGTTGCTTGCGGCATCTGTCATGGATTTTCTGGATGGATTTGCCGCTCGTTTACTTAAGGCCCACAGTGAGACCGGTAAGCAGCTCGATTCGCTGGCCGACATGGTTACTTTCGGTGTACTGCCAGCCATCTTTATTTACACCATTTTCAGGTCCCAGCTCTTGAACCAGACCGAAGACCTGAGCTCCTTCCATCAGGGTTTGCATTGGTTTATTCTCGGCTCCGTGGCTTTAGTCCCCGCCCTCTCGGCCATTCGTCTGGCCCGATTTAATGCCGAACAGAACACAGGTTCTTTCTTTCATGGTTTACCTACCCCGGCCCATGCTCTTTTCTGGACAGGGATTTTCTGGCAGTTTATGGAAAGTGGAACGCTGTTTGGAACTCCACTGAATCTCTATTTCCTCTGGGCCATTATGTTTATTATGGCCTTTCATATGATCCTTCCGGTCCCCATGTACAGCCTGAAATTCACTCAATTTCGGATCAGGGGAAATTTTATACGCTACCTCCTGATTATTCTGGCTGTGGCGATTCTGCTTCTCACCGGTCTGCCCGGACTATCACTGGTCATTTTGACCTACATATTGCTATCGCTGCTGAACCTTTTGATCGCAGTGAGGGTTTCATAAACATGAAACACGATAAATTTGTCAGGCGGGTCAAGGAATTTAATGCCAGCCATTGCGGAGAGGTACCCTCCCTGGTGGAAGTTCACCAGTTTACCGAGAATCTGATCCATACCCTCTTCCCAATCAAACGAAACCTGCTTTCCAACGAGGAAGAAATCGCCCTGGAGATGGAGCGCTGTGCTATCAAACTCAAGGAGTTGCTCTATTCCATTCGGGACAAGCTGAGTATGGATCCGGAAGACTTGGTGGAAGAATTTTTTACCAAGGTCCCTGACGCTTTTGAGCAGCTGGTCTGCGATGTTAATGAAATCACCCGTTTTGATCCTGCAGCAGGATGCCAGGAGGAAATCATACTGTGTTATCCGGGATTCTTTTGCATTTCGGTATATCGTATGGCACACATCCTCTACACATTGAAAGTACCCGTTTTGCCACGAATTATGGCAGAATACGCCCATCAAAAGACAGGCATTGATATTCACCCGGGAGCGGAAATCGACTCTCCCTTCTTTATTGATCACGGAACAGGCGTGGTAATAGGTGAAACAGCCCGCATAGGCAAGAAGGTGAAAATCTATCAGGGTGTGACACTGGGCGCGCTGACCGTGGAGAAAGATATGGCCAATGTCAAAAGGCATCCCACCATCGAAGACCATGTTATAATTTATGCCGGAAGTACCATACTGGGAGGATCGACGGTAATCGGACACCACACCGTAGTGGGAGGAAATACCTGGATCACAGAGAGCATACAACCCAACTCGGTAGTATACCGAAACCACCGGGTGGAGATCAGGGAAAGGAAAGGAAAATCCAAGACGAAAGGAGAAAAATTATGAAACACGAGAACATTATAGAAGGCATTGGGGGAACACCTCACGTACGGATCCGGAAATTATTTCCGAACGCTAAGCAGGTGTGGATAAAGCTGGAGCGTAACAATCCGGGAGGAAGCATCAAGGACAGAATTGCCGCTTCCATGGTGAAAGATGCGGAGGACAAGGGATTGCTCAAGGAAGGATCAGTAATCATTGAACCCACTTCGGGGAACACGGGCATTGGATTGGCCATGGTGGCTGCAGTTAAGGGATATCGTATGATATTGGTAATGCCTGAATCCATGTCGGTGGAACGTCGCAGGATCGTTCAGGCCTATGGGGCAGAAATCGTGCTTACACCCGGCGAAAGAGGTATGAAAGGTTCCATGGAGAAAGCCCGGGAACTTGCCTCAGAATTGCCGGAAGCGTGGATTCCCTCCCAGTTTGACAATCCTGCCAATCCGGCCATCCATGAAAGCACCACTGCCCTGGAGATTCTGAGCGATTTTCCCGACGGACTCGATTATCTGGTTACAGGAGTGGGTACCGGGGGACACATTTCCGGTGTATCCAGGATCCTGAAGCGGGAGATGCCTGACATTCAGATAATTGCCGTGGAACCGGCAGATTCTCCGGTAATAAGTGGAGGAGAACCCGGTAAACACGGGATCATGGGAATTGGGGCCGGATTTATTCCAGGGAACCTGGACCGTGAACTGCTCGATGAAGTTATTCAGGTGGAAAAAAGTGAAGCTTACGATTATGCCAGGAGGATAGCCAGGGAGGAAGGCATATTTACAGGAATATCTACCGGAGCCTCGCTGGCCGCTGTAGGCAGGCTGCTGGATAAATCAGATCCCACATCCCGAATTCTGACCTTTAATTATGATACAGGCGAAAGATATCTTTCTGTTGAGGACCTGTTTTAAGAGGTTTTATTAAATTTGGGATTGTTTCAAGAACCGTGAGTCATGGACGCCCCACTGAAGATAGCAGTAGATTTTGATGGCACCATCGTAGAGCATAAGTATCCAGAGATTGGAAAGGAGATCCTTTTTGCTTTTGAAACCCTCAGGGCTCTGCAAAAGCAAAAACATCAGCTCATCCTCTGGACCTACCGCTCTGGCAAGGAACTGGAAGAGGCTGTGGAATACTGCCGGAGAAACGGCGTGGAATTTTATGCAGTCAATGCCTCCTACCCCGAGGAAGAGTTTGATGAAGAATACGACAGTCGAAAGATTGATGCGGATATTTTCATCGACGACAGGAACATCGGTGGCATGCTTCCCTGGGGTGAAATCTACCAGTTGATCAATCCACAGGTGGCTCCCAGCCTCGAGGACGAGTTAAAAAGTCTGCCCACTAAGAAGCGCTCTCTGTTTAAAAAGAAAGCTGCGAAGTAATCCTGCACGGACCATGAGGACGACCTTAGCCCTTATAATTTTCTTGTTTCTTTCCCAATCCTTCTCTTGTAACAACGAGGGAAGCAAAACGGATCGCTCGCCTGTTCCAAAGCCCGCACAGCCCAGGATAAGCACTCTGGTGGAACCGGCAGGAGCCCTTACTATCCCCATTGGTGAGGAGCTCAGGGTTAAACTTACCCTTCCCGATACAGTGAAGCTGGACTCGGTGCAGGCCTTTCTTGGAGGTAAGCTTCAACAAACGTTTAAGGAGTTTCCGGGTCTCGAAGAAAGTGCTTCCCTGAATTTCACACTTAGTACCCAAACTGCCCAAACCGGTAAATCGGGCTTGCGAATCAGGCTTTATTTTACAGGTGGTTTAAGTGAAAATCAAAGTCGGCAGCTAACCTTTCTTTCCGACGTGGCGCCCGTACCTTACAGCTACCGGGTAGTAAAGGAGTATCCGCACGATGTAGCTTCCTATACCCAGGGACTTCAATACGATGAAGGGTTTCTTTACGAAGGGACTGGCAATTATGGTACTTCTTCGCTGAGGAAGGTTAATCTGGAAAGCGGCGAAGTGATTCAAATCAGAAACCTGGAACAATCACTTTTCGGCGAGGGTATTACCGTAATGGGGAACAGGATCTATCAGCTCACTTACAAATCTCAGGTGGGATTCATTTATGACAAAGCCAGCTTCGAACAGATCCAGAAAGTATACTACCAGAACCGGGAGGGTTGGGGTCTGACTCACAACGGGGAAGAATTGATCATGAGCGATGGTACAAATATCATTTATTTCCTTGATCCTGAAATGTTTACCGTAAACAGGCAGCTGGAAGTATACGATGATAAGGGTCCGGCCAACAGCCTGAACGAATTGGAGTATATCGAGGGAAAGATCTGGGCCAACCGTTACTATACCGATGAAATTGTCATCATTGATCCCGAAACGGGGAAGGTGGAGGCTCGCATCAACCTGAAGGGGATCCTGAAGACGGCCGACCGGAAACCAAGCACCGATGTATTGAATGGTATCGCCTGGGATAGTCAGGCCAAACGGATTTTTGTCACAGGAAAATACTGGCCCAAACTTTTTGAGATACGAATCCGGGAATTAGGCACTTAATTCGCCTGAAATCACTCTTACACTTTTTGGAATAATCTGGAAACTCACGGGACCATGCCCCAGTGTTTCGCCATCGGTTTCCAGATGCAAAGGGGTCGATCCATCAATCTGTACGGACTTGGCCATATAGGTCTCCACCCGGGAATGCTTAACTATACTGCCGTTGTACAGGCGTTTCACATTGGCCAGGACATTGATTTTTCCGATTTTCTTAATCAGAGTTATGCTGTAGAGACCGTCGTCGGCAATGGCATGGGGTACCTGAATCATCCCGCCCCCGTTGTATTTGCCTATACCCACATTCAATGAAAAGACCTTACGCATATAGGTGGTACCATCAATTTCAATGGCGGCTTTTTTGGCTTTGTACTTTAGCAGACTCAGAAAGATGTTGTAGAAATACAGCAAGGGACCGCTTTTTCCCTTTTCTTTCATCCGGTTACTTCGCTCCACCACTCTGGCACCGAAGCCCATACCTGCAATGTTGATAAAGTAGCGGTTCCAGGCCTTTCCGTTTTTACGGTAAGTGACCAGTCCTGCATCCTGAATGAAGGTCTTCTGTTCCAGAATGGTAAGTACGGCACCTTCATAATCGGCCGGTATATTGAACATTTTAGCCCAGTCGTTCCCGGTACCCACTGAGATCATGCCCAGCATCACTTCGGTGGTACGGATCCGGTCCTGGGCAAAGACCCCGTTTATCACCTCATTCATGGTGCCATCGCCGCCTACCACTATGATCTTCGAGTAACCCTCCTTGATTTTATTTCGGGCGATTATGGATGCATGCAATCTGCGGTCGGTGAAAAAAGGCTCAAACCGAAGGCCATGTTTCTGCATGAGTGCTTCGATCTTGGGCCAGTCATTCCGGGTTTTGCCTCCGCCGGCTGCCAGGTTTATTATGGCGATCCAGTTGCTTTTATTCATCGCATCTTCTTGTCCGAAAACCAAAGATAAGTATATTTTGAACACCTAAATGAGAGCCTTCCCCCTCAGGGCCATTTTGGATTTTGTAGCATTGAGCAACTTACGGGCTTATTAATAGAAAATGTTAATAAGGTGTTTATAATTGAAAATTTATTGTTTACAATAACGAAATGGGTGCAAAGAGGGGGGGACTCTAAAATAGTAAATTTGAACCCGTTTTATAAATGATATTAAAAGAAAAAGGCCGATGGGAAAAGTAATTGCCATAGCAAATCAGAAGGGGGGAGTGGGTAAAACCACCACAGCTATCAACCTGGGTGCAAGCCTGGCTGTACTGGAGAAGAAGGTGTTGATCATCGATGCAGACCCCCAGGCTAATGCTACCTCTGGAACAGGCTTCGATATAAAGAAGGTGAAAACCAGCATCTATGAATGCCTGATTGAGGATGCCGATCCCAAGAAGATCATTCTGAACAGCGAAATCGAACATCTCGATCTGATCCCCTCTCACATAGACCTGGTAGGGGCTGAGATAGAAATGCTTAATATGAACGAAAGGGAATATATCCTCAAGAACGTCATAGAGCAGGTCAGGGATAATTACGATTACATTCTGGTGGATTGTTCTCCTTCGCTGGGTTTGATTACCGTAAATGCACTTACAGCAGCCGATTCAGTGATTTTGCCGGTCCAGTGCGAATATTTTGCCCTGGAAGGTCTCGGGAAGCTCCTGAATACCATCAATATCATCCAGCGCGGATTAAATCCCGATCTGGAAATTGAAGGATTTCTGCTCACCATGTACGATGCCAGACTTCGTCTTTCCAATCAGGTGGTGGATGAGGTTCGCAAGCATTTCCAGCAAATGGTGTTTGAAACCATCATTCAGCGGAACATCAAATTGAGTGAAGCCCCCAGCTTTGGACAACCGGCAGTCCTCTATGACGCCGAATCCAGGGGTGCAGTCAGCTATTTGAACCTGGCCAGGGAGATCCTGCAAAAGAATGAAGAAACTCTGCTCAAGCAGGAAGAAAAAGTAATGGACTAATCATATAAGGATGGCAAAAAAGAACGCATTGGGAAGAGGTTTAGGGGCATTGATCGATACAGGGGATGAACAACAGGAAAGAACCCTGGTAAATTCCCCTTCTGCGGTAAGTGAAATCTCCATCAGGAATATTTCGGTAAACCCCTTCCAGCCCCGTACCTCTTTTGATGAGGAGGCCCTTAACGAGCTGGTCATGTCGGTACAGGAGCACGGGATCATCCAACCCATTACTGTAAGGCGTACTTCCGATAATAACTACCAGTTAATTACCGGTGAACGCCGGATGAGAGCAGCTCAGAAGGCAGGCTTAAAAAGGATCCCTGCCTACGTGAGGGAAGCGGGCGATGATAATATGCTGGAACTGGCCCTGGTGGAAAACATTCAGCGTGAAGATCTGGATGCCATCGAGGTAGCCATCTCCTATCAGCGGCTCATCGAAGAATTCAGTCTTACCCAGGAGGGCCTGGGCGACAGGGTGGGCAAAAAGAGGGCCACCATCGCCAATTACCTGCGCCTTTTGAATCTGCCTGCCGAAGTCCAGACGGCCATAAGGGAAAAAAAGATCTCCATGGGGCATGCCAGGGCGCTGGCAGGAATTGAGGACCGGGAGTACCAGCTAGAGGTATTCAGTAAGATCCTGTCCCAGGACCTGAGTGTGAGAAGTGTGGAAGGTCTGTCCAAAAAAGCCAAGACTCAGGAAGAGCCTCAGGCAGCAGAACCTCAGGTTCGCTCCGACTACGAAGATCTGAGGGAGCATCTGAGTCACTATTTTGGAGCTACCATTGAGTTTAACAGAAGCAATAAAGGCGTCGGCCGAATCGTTATTCCCTTTAAATCGGACGAGGACTTACAGCGTATCGTAAGCATTCTCGATAAACCGGGGAAATGAGCAAAATCCTTCCAGCACTACTGATTCTTTGTTGCCTAAGTATTCCGGCCCTGGCTCAGGAGCCCGACACCGTTACTGCTGTTCTGGATTCCATTTACAGTCTGGGTGAGGAAGAGATTTTTGTGGCCGACAGCCTCTATGTGGACAGCCTTATTACCAGGTTCGATGAGAGCCATTCTCCCATGAAGGCCACTCTCTATGCCCTTGTGCTCCCCGGCATGGGCCAGGCCTACAACAAAAAATACTACAAAATTCCCATTGTCTGGGCAGCTCTGGGTGGGGTGGGTTATGCCATAAGTTTTAATACTCAGAAATACCGGGAGGCCAGGGATGAGTTTGTCGTGGATCCCAGTCAGGACGAGCGCGCCCTGAAGTACTGGAGAAGGAACCTGGAGCTGAGTTACATAGGTCTGGTGGTGGTCTATGCCCTCCAGACCCTGGATGCTTACGTGGATGCCCAGCTTTATAACTGGAATGTAAACGAAAACCTGAGCATGGGAGTAGCCCCTTCCCTGCAACCCCTGATGCATCCTGCAAGTCTCACCGGACAGTCGGTGGGAATCACCTGTAGCTTAAAGATTCGCGGAAAATGATCAGATCCCATTGTATATCCCTTCGGAGACTTAGTCTCCTGCTATTGCTTGCTCTTCCCATCCTGGCGCTAAAGGCCCAGGACCAGGATGTACAGCAGCAGATTGTTCTGGAGCCAACCCGGCTCGACAGCACCATGGATACATTTAGCATGGAAGGAGAAGTGGAGCTTCGCACAGAAAATAACCTGGACAGCCTGCTGAACCTGTGGTATGTGAACCGTTCGCTGGAAAATGCAGTGGATGAATTTGAAACCGGAGCCGACACCCTCGTACCGGATTTCAGCGATTCGGTCTACCTGGCCAGGCTGGCCGAGATTCCTTCGGTAGTGGATCTGACCTATAACCGGATCGTGAAAAACTACATCAATGTATATACCCAGAAACGTCGCGAGCAGGTAAGGGTAATGATGGGATTGTCCGATTATTACTTCCCCATGTTTGAGGAGGTATTTGATCTCTACGGGGTTCCCTACGAGCTTAAATACCTGGCGGTTATTGAATCGGCCCTCAATCCAAGGGCCGTATCGCGGGTGGGTGCCGTAGGGACCTGGCAGTTTATGTACAGTACAGGAAGGCATTACGGACTTACCATCAACTCCCTGGTGGATGAACGTCGCGATCCCCTGGCTGCAAGCCATGCAGCTGCCCGCTTTTTGTCGGATCTATACAGGATGTATAAGGATTGGACACTGGCTCTGGCTGCATACAATTGCGGACCCGGCAACGTGAATAAGGCCATTCGTCGTTCAGGTGGCAAAAGGAATTTCTGGGACATATACTACTTTCTCCCAAGGGAAACCAGGGGCTATGTTCCTGCCTTTATCGCTGCAACTTACGCAATGAACTACTCGGACGATCATCTGCTGAGCAAGGTTCCTCTTACCCTGCCTCCCTACACCGATACCATGATGGTGTATGAACCTGTGCACCTTAAGCAGGTTTCAGAGGTGCTGGATTTGCCCATCGGACAGTTGCGTGACCTGAATCCCCAGTATCGACAGGATGTGGTACCAGGTACCTCCAAACGAGGGTATGCCATACGCATTCCCCAGCAGGAGACAGCCTCATTTATCGATTTGCAGGACAGTATTTTTGCTTACAAGGATTCCATATTTTTCGATCCGGGAAAAAAGGTGGCCACACCCCAGCGTTATTCATCATCCTACAGGGTCGACCTGCCGGAGGACAAGTACGACAAGCTCTACTATACGGTTCGATCGGGGGATAATGTGGGTTTTGTGGCCGACTGGTACGATGTTCGGGCATCCGATCTTCGCTACTGGAACAACATCAGGCGCAACCTGATCAAAGTGGGCCAGAAACTGGTGATCTATAAGCCCAAGGGCTCTTCGACGCGATACAAAAACGTGAATAATATGTCCTTTACCGAAAAGCAGCGCTTTGCCGGCAGGTTATAGCCTTCAGGCCTTGGGGTCTTTTGTTATATTTGCGTATGAAGCCGTTTCGGACCTTCATTTTTTTTGCAGCGGTTTTTCTGCTGATTGCCTTGCTGGCCCTGTTGATTCCTGAAAAAGGTATACCTATGGGAGGTAAGGCAAAGCTGACCTTCATATCCTTTTCGGATCTCTCCCGGCCCGACAGCCTGGCAGCCGACCAAAAGGTCGCTCAGCTCATGGAGGACTTTTCCCTCAGCGACGATCCCGAGTCTGACCAGGGTACAGACCTGCTCTTACTGGCTGAAGAGAGAGAGGAGCCTGAAGGGGAGGAAGAAGAGGCTGAGATTGAAAAATATGAGCCACAGGTGAAACCGGCCAATGTGGATAGTTTAAAAAAGGCGATCCACCGGATCCAGTTCCCGGAAGATCAACGCAGGCTGCTTTATCCCTATTTTCAGAAGCTCGACCAGATTGCCAGTGGCCGGACCCGGCACACCCGCATTCTACATTTTGGAGATTCTCAGATCGAAAATAACCGGATGACTGCCCTGATCCGATACCGGCTGCAAAAACATTTTGGAGGATCGGGGATCGGACTCATGCAGGCCATTCCCCTTTATTCACGCAGCCTGGCTTATGACCAGGATCAGTCCGGCGATTGGCTTCGCTACACCTATTTTGGGAAAAGAGACAGCACCATCATGCATAAATCCTACGGGATTATGGGAGCCTTTGCATCCGTTCCAGGTCCGACGAAGGCGGAAAAATGGCCCTACCTACATTACAAATTCAATACGGCCCGCCGAAGTGGGCAGGTCTCCCGAATCAGGATTTTCCTGCATTCCTATGTGGACAGCGCCAGGGTGGCTCTGCAGATCAATGGAACCATTTACGATACACTGCATTACAGAGATGGTTTTGGACTTGCCGATTACAGGCATCCCGGACCGATTAAGGAAGCTTTGCTCTCCTTTCACCTGCCGGAAGGAGGGAGGATCTATGGAATTTCCTTTGAATCCGGTGGTGGTTTGCAGGTGGATAACATTGCCATGAGGGGCGGTTCGGGACTGATCTTTACCGCCATGGAACTGGGATCCCAGAAGGCCATGCTGGACCATCTGTCGCCCGGCCTGATCCTGCTTCAGTACGGGGGGAATGTGGTTCCCTACATGAATGCCCGCTATTACCAGCGCGCCTTTAAAAAGCAATTTGACTTCTTCAAACGTGTATGTCCGGATGTTCCCATCATTCTGATCGGACCTGCCGACATGTCATTGCGGGAGGACGGGGTTTTTGTGACCTACCCCAATCTGGAGAAGATCAGGGATGCCCTGAAAAATGCCGCCCTGGAATCGGGAGCCGGTTTCTGGGATCTTTACGAAGCCATGGGAGGCCACAACAGCATGCCTTCCTTCGTACATGCCGATCCGCCTCTGGCATCCTCCGATTATGTGCACTTCTCCGGCACCGGCATCAACCTGATTGCCGAGATGTTCTATAATGCTATGATGCTTGAGTACAAAGAGTTTGAAAAGGAAAGGATCAGCGAGTGAGTGCATTGTGGGACATATTTCTGTACAATCCTGAGAAGCCCCTGATTTTCACCAGGATGTTCTTCTGGGGATTTTACTTTGTCGTATTGCTTATTTACTCACTGATCTACAAGCAGCGGGCAGCCAGAAATGTCTTCTTATTCGCAGCCAGTCTTTTCTTTTACTGGAAGACTTCGGGGCTCTTTTTTCTGATCCTGGTCTTTTCCACGGTATCGGATTTTTATCTGGGGAACCTGATCCACCACAGTCAGAAGAAGGGGTGGAAGAAATTCGGGGTGATAATGAGCGTGGTGGTCAATCTTTTTTTGCTGTCCTATTTCAAGTATGCCTATCTCTTTGTGGATACGGTGAACAGCCTCTTTCAACTCGACCTGGAGGTAATCAACCACCTGGCCCTATGGTCCAACCGGGCCACCGGAACCCATTTTGAGGTGAGTGCCATCCTTCTTCCGGTGGGTATTTCCTTTTATACCTTCCAGACCATTTCCTACACGGTCGACATCTACCGGGGAAAGGTGAATCCGGTGAAACATATACTGGACTTTGGATTTTATGTGAGCTTTTTTCCCCAGCTGGTGGCCGGCCCCATTGTTCGGGCCTCGGAATTTATCCCTCAGCTCTACAAACGTTACAGCCTGAGCATGCAGGAATTCGGTTTTGCCCTCTTCCTGATCCTGAAGGGATTGTTTAAGAAGATGTTTATCGGGGACTACATTGCCCTGAATTTTGTGGACCGGGTTTTTGCCAATCCCGTGGGTTATTCCGGTTTTGAGAACCTGAGTGCCCTCTTTGGCTATTCCCTCCAGGTTTATGTGGATTTTTCGGGCTATACCGATATTGCCATCGGTGTGGCTCTGCTTCTGGGTTTCAGGCTTCCCAAAAATTTTAATTCTCCCTACAAGGCCACCTCGGTGGGTAACTTCTGGAAACGCTGGCACATCTCCCTTTCCACCTGGTTGAAAGACTACCTCTACATACCCCTGGGTGGTAACCGGAAGGGCAGGATCATGACCGATGTGAACCTGATGATCACCATGCTTCTGGGGGGACTCTGGCACGGAGCCAGCTGGCAGTTTGTGATATGGGGCGGACTCAACGGTTTGGGATTGGTGGTCTATAAGCTCTGGAGGAAGGTGTCGCCTTACGAAAAGAGCAAACATCCCTGGGTACGCTTCTGGAAGATATTCAATACCTTTCTCTTCATCACCTTTACCCGTATCTGGTTCCGCTCGGAATCCATGGAGAAGGCCAACCAGCTGATCCACCAGGTTCTCAACGATTTTAATATCCGGATCATTCCCGAGGTTCTTTGGAATTACAGACTGGTATTTGCCGTGATGACCCTGGGCTATTTCACCCACTGGGTATCCGAAACATGGAAGAGTCGCCTGCTCAATGCTTTTATTGACAGTCCACTCTGGGCCAAAATCCTCATAAGTGTAGTCACGGTATTTGTCATATATCAGGCCTGGTCGTCCGATTTACAACCCTTCATTTACTTCCAGTTCTGACCCTTTCATTTATTGTTATATTTGGATATGTTCAAGAGGACCCTGTCACCGGACAATTTGCCCCGAGTCTCGCTTTTTCTATTTCTCGGTCTGGCCATCTGGGCCATCTTTTTTTTCCAGGAGTGGAGAAGAAATGAAGATGGGAACAGGGGAGTGATCAGGTTCGACGTGATCTCCTATTACTCCTACCTGCCGGCTACCGTGATTTACGGAGATGTGACCCTGGGTTTTATCGGCAATGGTGAAGTTAAAAATGACAATAAATTCTGGTACGAAAAGCTGGAAAATGGGAACCGTCTGGTGGTGACCTCCATGGGACTATCCTTCCTCTATGCTCCCTTCTTTTTTATAGCCCACTGGCTCGCCCCGCTTGTGGGGCAGACGGCCGATGGATTTTCAAACATCTACCAGCTGATGCTGATGCTCAGCGGACTCTTTTATGCCCTGATGGGCCTGGTCTTGTTAAAAAACCTGCTTCTCAGGTATTTTGATCCGGTGGTTACGGCCCTTGTGATTCTGGCCATAGGACTGGGAACCAATCTTTTTTTCTATGCCACCAAGGAAGCAGCCATGCCCCATGCCTATAACTTCTTCCTCATTACCCTCTTTGTCACTGTGGTACTTCGCTGGTACAGGAAGCCCGGGTGGCAGAATGCGGTGCTTCTTGGCTTGCTTTTCGGACTGATCGCCCTGGTAAGGCCCTCCAACATACTCCTCTTCCTGTTTTTATTTCTCTATGGGGTAAAAGACTGGAAGTCCTTTGTTGGCAGGATTATGTTTTATCTGCAGAGGTGGTACCTGGTCCTGCTTATGCTTCTGGCTTTCTTCATCCCCTGGATCCCTCAGGCTCTTTACTGGAAGGCCGTAACCGGGCACTATTTTTTCTTCACCTATGCAGAAAAGGGGGCGACCTTCTATTTCGCTCACCCCCATATATTAGAGAGTCTTTTCTCTTTCAGAAAAGGATGGCTGATCTATACTCCGGTCATGGTGTTCTCCCTGGTGGGCCTTGTGTTCCTGCGTCGCTGGGCCCGTGAGTGGTTCCTGGCTGTGCTGATCTACGTGGTGGCCATGATCTATGTGCAGAGTTCCTGGTGGTGCTGGTGGTTTGGTGGCGGCTTTGGTCTTCGGCCCTACATCTCCATGTATCCCATTCTGGCCATCCCCCTGGCTTACCTGCTCAGCAGGCTGCGAAAAGAAAAACGGCAGTGGGCCTTCGGAGTGCTCTCAGCCCTCATCCTGATCCTGTCGGCCTACCAGCTATTCCAGATCAGGCAATTCTCCACCAAGGCCATTCACTATTCGGGGACCACTGCCCGTTCCTACTTTGAAAACTTCCTCAGGGTACGACCCACCAGTGCTTCCTGGAAAATGCTTGAACTTCCCGATTTTAACCTGGCACGACTGGGTATTTATGTGGACTATTCCACGGGCGAGGATAAGGAAGCATGGAAGGCCATGGATAAAGAGGAGGCGCTGGACAGAATCAGGGAAGAGATTGCTGCCGATCCCAGGATTCAGCGTCAGATTGATCGTTATGCCGAACGTGACGCTTTAGTCCCGGACAGCGCCATGAACCTGGTACTTGAACGGATGTATCAGCGCAAGACCCGTTAGGAGCCGGCCTTTTTCTCAGTGCTCCCAATCCCGGCCTGTTTCCCCCCCCCTCTTCCTGCTGTGTCTGTCCAGAAGCAAAGCCGTCAGAAATATGAATATTTCTCCGCTGAGAAACCAGAGGCGACTGGCCACTGCAATGGTGGTGGCCTCCTGCGCCGCCATTCCGGCCAGTCCCAGGTAAACACTGAGTATCCCCTCTCTGACGCCCAGTCCCCCGGGAGCAAATACCGTTAAAATCCCAATGGATCCTCCAAGGGCGAAGCCAAATGCGATGCTGAATGGAATCTGGCCCGGAGCCAGACTGGCTGCCAGGAACCAGAAGGCCACACTCCAGGTAAGCCAGCTCAAGAGGTAGAAAGTCATGGCTTTGAGAGCCTTTCTCAGTGGCAGGTGAGGAATCTCTATCTGCCTTCGGAGGAGCTTTGAAAGAAGCCATTGCACCAGCTTATGAAAAACCCTGGTAAAGATCACCAGGCTTAACATAACAAAGAGAGTCAGAACGCCTATTCCGTAAATTTTGCTTCCACCCACAAAAAACATCCCCAGGGTTCCCAGTAAGAGGGCGGTCCACACCGCCATAAACTGCGCATCCAGCGACAGGCTTGCCAGGTTCTTACGACTATGCTCGGTGCGAAAGGCCAGGTATTCGGCCCGGCCCATGATGACCCAGAATTTCCCGGGAATGTATTTTCCAAATATGGACACCCCGTGTGAGGCCATGCCTTCCCGATCCTTTACACGGAAGGGGCTTTGCCGGAGTACCCTGGGCCAGGCAAGGGCATTGAACAGAAAGCCGGCAAAAAGGAGCAGCAAGGAAAGGATTAGATTCAGGGGATGATAAATCTTCGGAACGATCAGGTAGTCAGCTCTTGCCAGGGCAACTACCAGGAAAACCAGGGATGCATAAAATATATACCTGAACCAGTTTTTCATGCGGGCTCTGTACTATAGTGGTAAAGCTTCATCAGGGCTGCGCATCTTTTCTGAATATAATCCTTCTCCCCGGGCTTCAGGGTCCTTGGGCGCCTGCTTACGTTCTTGGGACTCCCCAGCCAGCTTTCATTCTCCTCTGCATCCAGGACAGGAAAACCGCAGAACTCCCTGATCCGGTTCAAGGTTTGGGACGCAAGCTGCTTATCCTCTGAAAAAAGCTCTTCGAAGCGCACTCGCAGGTAGGGATTATCTGTCTCGTAGGTCGCAATCTGCCTGTTCACATAATTCCACCGGGTGGCCAGAATCTCAATGGGATCGTTCCGCTTCTCCAGCTCTAACTTTTCCAGCCAGTAGGGGACATGGCGGGCGAAAAAACGCTTGTGCCCCCTCCAGAATCCCTTAGCCAGGTGGGAGCTTACATAGCTGTGGGGATGTCGGACCAGATGAATGATCCTTACTTCGCCGTATATTTCCTTAAGTGCAGGGATGCAGCCGAAGAGGAAGTTTGAGGACTCCATATAGCTTCGTCCATGGAGGGAGGCAAATAGGTTTTTGCGGCTTCGCAGGTAGATCCTGCCAAGGCGCCGGGCGCTCACTTTCTCGTTGAGGTACAGGTTCGACAGGAATTTAAACCTTCTGGAGGGCCGGGGTTCGTGCCTGCAGAGTGCATTGGAGGTCTGATTGAAATAATCCTCAAAAAACTGGGTGCCGGTCCGTCCGGTAGAAAGAATAAATACGGGACTAGACATTGTCACGATCTCTTTTCAGCTGGAAGAGGATTTCCTCCTGGTTCCTTCTCATGCGGGCAAACATGTCCAGCACAAAACCAATCAGGAGTAAGATGAGGGATACCACAAAAAAGAAACCCGCGGTAAATCCGGCCCATTTGTGGGGAGTGAAAAAACCTGTTTTCAGGTAGTGAATACCCAGAAAAACGGCGAAACCCAGCCCCAGCAAAAACATCACAAAGCTCATGGCGCCAAAGAGGCGGAAGGGTTTATTGTCGCGGAAGGTCCGGATAATGATATTCAGCGTTTGCATCCCGTAACGGAAAAGGTTGGAAGCCACTCTGGATTTACCGTGTTCCCGGCTGCCTCTCACATGGACGGGAACTTCCTCTATGGCGAGTCCCTTGAAGGCGAGGTCTATGAAAGTCTCCTGGGTGTAGGTAAATTCGCCGAAGAGATTCAGGCGCTGAAGGGTAAGCCTGCTATAGGCCCGGAAGCCACAGCTCACGTCGTAAAACTTCTGCCTGGTCAGACGGGAGATGAACCTGGACATAAGCTTATTCCCCCAGTATTTGACCCGGGGCATCTTAGGTTTGTAAGCTTTGTCGATAAACCTGGAAGCAGTCACAAAATCGGCCTGACCTTCCAGGATGGGTTGCAGCAACTTTTCTATGTCGGCGGGATCAAACTGGCCGTCGGCGTCGATGTTTACCATGACGTCGACCTCCATTCCAAGAACGGTTTTTACTCCGGTCCCCAGGGCGGCACCCACACCCCTGTTGCTTTTGTGAGAGACGATTTTTACCCCTTTCTGAGCCGCCACTTCGACGGTGCGGTCGGAAGATCCGTCATCAACCACCACAATATGATCCACAAAAGAAGGAATGGCATCGATCACTGATCCTATCTGCTTTTCTTCGTTCAGAGCAGGGATCACTACCGCTATGGTGCGCTTATTCAGCATTTCTAACAAAGAAATAAAATCTATTGCATAAACGGTAAGTTCTTGTGAACTATTATATTTAATAAATATTTCCTGCAATCCCATGATCAGCATCGTTATACCTGTCTATTCGGAAGAACAAAACATCCAGCCCCTTTATGAGGACATTGTTGCCCGGCTGGACAAATATCCTTCCTTCGAAATTTTGTTTGTGGATGACGGGAGCCCTGACCAGAGCTTTGAAAAGGTGGAAGCCTTAGCCCGGGCCGACAAGCGTGTCAAAGGCATCAGGCTCTCCAGGAATTTTGGTCATCAAACCGCCCTGCTGGCCGGACTGAAGGAGGTGGAAGGGGATCAGGTTATTATGATGGATGGCGATGGACAGCATCCACCGGCCCTTATCCCAAAAATGATAGAAAAGCTGGAGAAAGGCTACGATGTGGTTAACACCACACGAACAGATGCCCGGGGATCCGGTCTGTTCAAAAGGATATCGTCCAGGTGGTTTTACCGGATATTCAATGCCCTGTCGGATACCCGCATCAAAGCCGCTACGGCCGATTTCAGAATTATGAACCGGAAGGCACTGGATGCCTTTCTTTCCATTGAGGAACACGACCGCTTCACCAGAGGCCTGGTCAGCTGGATGGGATTCAGACAGACCCACCTCACTTACCAGGCAGAAAAACGCCTTAGCGGGAAATCCAAATATTCATTGAAACGAATGAGGCTGTTTGCCTTTGACGGCGTCACTTCCTTTTCTTCTAAACCTCTAAGGTTGAGCATAATATTAGGCCTTATAACCATTCTGGGTGGTTTTCTCTACATGATCTATGCCCTGGTGATGTATGCTGCAGGTCAGACCAATCCAGGATGGACCTCCCTGCTTATCACGGTCCTGCTGTTGGGCGGGATCCAACTCTTCAGCATCGGTATCCTGGGGGAATATCTTGGCAGGGTCTTTCATGAATCCAAGCGCCGACCCCACTATTTCATCGAAAAGCGAACGGGAGAAGAATGATCCCCGGAACAGGGCTCAGGGCTCATGGTTCATGGCTCAGGGTTCATGGTTCATGGTTCAGGGCTCAGGGTTCAGGCTCAGGGCTCAGGCTTCCAGGTTCCAGGAGATAGATTTCCCGGTCTTCCCTTCGGATTTTAAAATCAGGCACCCCGATTACCAGCATATCGTTCTGATCGTAGAGGGTGTCTATGTGTTCCCCGAATATTTCGTGCAGTCGCTCGGTATCCTTAAAAGCGCTTGTCTCCAGGAAATTGAACACAGGATCGGCATGCTGGCCCTTGCCTCCGTCGTGGTACCAGTTTTCATTGGTCACGTGGTAACCGGGCCTGAAAGTCCGGTTTGCCACACTGTAAAGCCTGAGATTGTTTCTGGAAAACATGGTGCTGTACTTGGCCTGCCAGTAACCGCCCAGTCCGTATTTGAGTCCCTTTTCCTGTTTCAACTGATCCAGGATCCGGACAGATTCGGGATAATGATTCAGATAGCCTTTGAGTCCGGCCCGAGCCTGGTTTTTTATCCCCGTTCCCAATACTATGGGCAGGAGTATCAAAGTGCAGGCAAAGCTCAGGTATTTACTGAAGCTGAGCCTGGAACTCAGAGGAGATAGAAGCTTTGAAGCAAGATAGGCTAGACCCGCTGTTCCCATCACCAGGGCGGCATAGTTATACCGGATCAGAGAGGGTCCAACGTAATAGCCGTTTATGATGGGTGCAGAGAGGATGATGATGGAAAAAAGAAATAGAAAGAGCACCATCGCATAGGAGCTTTCCTCTTCCTTGTTAAGCAGGCCGGATACATATCTTTTTAGGCTGAGGATCAAATAGACCGGCGCCCCCAGGAGGAAGAGCAGGGTGCTCAGAACCAGAATTCGCTGGGTGGGGTAATCAATAATCACTGCTCGCATGTGATGCAGAAAATTGCCCATTGCTTCCGGGATCTGCTCGAACTGAAACATTTTCCTACCCGTGGTAATCATTTCAATGGCTCCCAGAAAATTCAGCATCCGGTAGGCGAAAAGAGCAAGCAGGGTGGTGAGTCCTGTTACAGCTATCAACATCCAATAAGGAGCTTTCTTTTCCTTTTTGAACAGGTGAAACAAAGAAAAGAGTATAAGCGGAGCCGCAAAACCCATAATAAATAGCTTGTCGGAGATGGTAGCAAGCAGGATAAGCATCGCCAGCCAGATCAATCTTTTTATCCCGCCCTTTTTCAGATAGGAAAGGGCAAGGATGGCAGCAAGCAGACTATTCACAAAAAATCCTGCATGATAACCTCCCAAGAGCAGCTGGGAGGGAATCAGATGACCCTCGTTAAGCACGGCCGAAAGGGGTAGAAGCAAGTAAGTCAGCATGACCAGATAGCGTGTTCCATGGCTTACGTGTACATCGGTCAGACGAAAAAGACGGTCAATCAGGAAGAGGATCAGCCACATCTGTACAATGCCATAGACCATAATGGTGAGGGGGGTACTCTTAAGCAGGGCCATGAGAGGAAAATACAGAAGCATTTCCGGAAAAAAATTAGGAGCCCCATTCAGGTGCCAAACCGAAACCCCTGTCCGGTGAATAAACAGATCCTGGAACAGGGCAGGCATGTAGAGGGCATCGGAGTTCACAAAAAGGCGGATGGCAGACCTTTCGGGCAGCAGTGCAAAAAGCAGTATGCCTGTCAATACCAAGGCGGCTTGCAGGACTAGGATATTTAGCTGCTCCCTTCTCACCTGAGCAAAGAACGCCAGATATTTTTACATTACCTATACTTGGAATCGCTATTTTTGAAGGAATGAAAGCAGATAATACGCAAAACCTGGTAGACCGTAGCTACAGCTTTCTGGGTAAAAATCAGATATGGATTTATGTCCTGCTGCTGTCCATCAGCCTGATTCCCCTGTGGATTTTCAGATACATCCCCTCCCTGGACGGACCACAGCATCTCTACACCTCCCAGGTGATCATGGAGCTTCTGAAGGGTTCGGATATATTCAGGGAATTCTTCAGGATCAATGAGGTGCTTGTGGGGTACTGGACCGGCCATTTCGTACTGAGCTTTTTTAACCTCTTCCTTCCGGCATGGCTGGCCGAAAAATTCTTTCTTACGGCCTATGTGCTGGGCATGGTATTTTCCTTTCGCTACCTGGTGCTTAGCATCTATCCCGAGAAGCAAAATCTGCTTGTATTCCTGATCTTCCCCTTTGTGTTTCACATGTATTTGCTGATGGGCTATTATGCATTCAGCATAGCCGGAATTTTCTTCTTTTGGGCCTTTGGATACTGGCTGAGGCATAAAGAACATTTTGGAACCAGGGAGATGATCCTCTTCGGTATCCTGGTGCTGGGAATTTTTCTTTCTCATGCACTGGTCTTTGTGTTTTTCGGAGCCTCCTTTCTGCTTTATTTTTTGCTGGGCACCCTGTATTCCCGGGTGGTTCAAAAGCCCGGACCGACATGGAAAGACTTCTTCGGTGCCTTATGGAGGCTGGCACTATCCGTTTTGCCCACGCTTGTGTTGTGGGGGATCTATATCCGCACGGTGATGGGAATCAATCCCACTGTAAGCGCCACCGGCTATTACAAAATGGAATTACTCAGGTTTGTATTCCGCATTCGGCAGCTGGTGGGCTTTAATCACGAAATGGAGTCACCTGCATTTAAGGTCCTTTTCCTTCTTCTGGCTCTGCTTGTATTGCTGGTCCTGATCCAGTTTATCCGGGGGAGGCTTACTAAGGAGGGACACTGGTTGGATGTTTTTAATCCCGGTTTTGCCTGGGTCAGCATCGCTTTATTTTTCCTTGTGGTCTATTTTTTTGCTCCCGACCGTATCTCTGCCGGTAGTCTTACCCATCGCTTCGGTCTCTTCTTCTTTCTGGCTCTACTGGTAAGTCTGGCTAGCAGGCCTCTCCCCAGGTGGAGTCAGCTGCTCACCCTGCTGGTTGTCCTGGGGGTTCTGGGAAGCACCCGAGCTATTCAATCGGTTTTCTTTTACAAACTGAATCAGGACATTTCAGAAATCCGGGAGATGTCCGAATACATGGAAGAGGGATCCACAGTATACAGTATTAATAGTTCAGATAACTGGGTACACAGACATTTTCAACTCTATGTGGCCGATGAAAAGGAGCTGGTACATCTGAGGAATCCTCAGTGTGCGGGTCAGTTTCCTGTCAGATGGAATGAACATAGCCTGCCGGAATGTTATGCAGGTGATCAATGGGTGAAGCCAGACCGGGCCCCGGATATAAGGGGATCGGATCACCGCAGACTTCAGATCGATTACATCACGGTTTTTTACCAGCATCGATTCTGGGAATCGGAGGATGAGCAGCTCTGGCAGGCGATCCTGGAGGAGCACTATGAACCGGTCATGCTAACTTCCCGTGAATTGGGAGCCCTGTACCGGCGGAAGTAAAAGTCTGAGGCCTATTTGGAAATGGGCGCAGCAAAACTTACCACATCCTTGCCGGTGATTTCTTTCTCACATAGGATGATCAGTCTTTCCAGCACATTCCGGAATTCGCGGATATTACCCGTCCAGTTGATCTTCTGAAGCTCCTTGATGGCATCGCTCTTGATCAATTTTGGAGTGGTGCCGTATTCTTCGCAAATGAGCTGATTAAAATGATCGGCAAGCAGGGGGATATCTTCCAGCCGTTCGTTCAGGGAAGGAACCTGTATCAGGATCACACTGAGGCGGTGGTAGAGGTCTTCCCGAAAATGGTTCTTGTCGATTTCCTCCTTCAGGTTTTTGTTGGTGGCAGCCACCACCCTGACATTCACATTGATGTCCTTATCGGAACCCACGCGGGAGATTTTATTTTCCTGCAGGGCTCTAAGCACTTTGGCCTGGGCTGAAAGGCTCATGTCTCCGATCTCATCCAGGAATATGGTCCCTCCGTCGGCCTGTTCAAACTTGCCTTTCCTTTGCTTTATGGCAGAAGTAAAGGCTCCTTTCTCGTGACCGAAAAGCTCGCTTTCAATCAACTCGGATGGTATGGCAGCACAATTAACCTCGATGAAGGGGGCAGTGGCCCTTGAACTATTATCGTGCAGCGACCGGGCTACAAGTTCTTTGCCGGTTCCGTTGGACCCGGTTATAAGTACGCGGGCATCGGTAGGGGCCACCTTATCGACAATCTCTTTCACCTGCTGAATGGCAGCGCTTTCCCCGATCATTTCGTTGCCCTTGCTTACCTTACGCTTAAGTACCTTGGTTTCGGTGATTAGGGTCGATTTATCCAGGGCATTGCGGATGGTGATGAGCAGACGGTTCAGGTCCAGGGGTTTTTCTATAAAGTCGTAAGCCCCTTTTTTTATGGCCTCCACAGCATTATCGATGTTACCGTGTCCGGAGATCATGATCACCTGGGCGTCGCCTTCTTCTTCAAATAAAAGCTCCAGCACCTCCAGGCCGTCCATTTCGGGCATCTTGATATCACAAAGCACAATGTCGTATTTTCCCTCTTTGAACTTTTGCAGTCCCTCGACCCCGTGCTCGGCCAGGTCGACTGTGAACTTTTCATACTCAAGTATTTCCTTGAGGGTATTCCGGATGCTTTTTTCGTCGTCGATTACCAGGATGTGTGCCATATTCAAAATATTGGATCAAATTCCCACCAGCTCGGAGATGACTCCTTCCTTAAGGGCAAATTCAGAGTGATAGAGTCGACTGATTTTACAGTCGCGTATCACAAAACTAACAAAAATAGAGGCGGCCACAATCATCTCCACCCTAACCGGCTCCATGCCGGGCATAAGCTTACGTTCTTCCAGGGTGGAGCGAACCAGGATCTTATGCAGCTTCCTGTATTCCTTCATGGATATCTCCCTGCCGTGAAACTCATCAGCTTCCATTCCCTTGCGCTTGAGGATGAGGGCCTGGAAAGTATCGAAAGAACCGGAAGCCCCGATCAGGGTCCTGGGTTTTTCCCTTTGTACAGCCTCACGAAGGGGTGCCAGTTCCTGCCGGAAATACTGCTCAAGGGCTCGCACTTCTTCAGAAGCAATGGGGTCTGAAAGGTCGTAGCGTTCCAGAAGCCGGGCCATGCCCAGTTCGAAGCTTTGTTTCCAGACTATACCCTGATTGTTACAGATTATAAACTCAATGCTGCCGCCCCCGATATCCAGGATCATGGAATTGTCATTGCCCAGGGCAATGGCCTGACGAACTCCCTTATAAATGAGTTCAGCTTCCCTGTCGCCCGGAATAATCCGTGTACGGAATCCAAAGCGCCGCCGGACTTCCTCGGTAAATTCTTCTCCGTTTTCTGCATTCCGTATGGCCGAGGTAGCAAAGGCGCGGATCTCATCCACCTCATAGGACCTGATGGTTTCCATGTGATTCTGGATGGCCACAAAACCACGCTCAAGGGCATCCGGCGTAATCCGGTTAACCTGAATCCCTCCCCGGCCCAGTTTTACCGGTTGCTTCCGGCTGAGCAGGATCTTGAAACCACGTTCCTGTCGCTCTGCAATCAGCAGGTTGAAAGTGTTGGTGCCAAAATCGAGGATCGCAGAAATCATGAGGTGCTTAGTTATTTATCCAAAGTCAGATGTGTCAGGAAGAGTATCGCAACCATTTCCAGATTTCCCTGTAACTGGCCTTTTTACCATACATCAGAATGCCTGTGCGATATACCTTGCCGGCTACCCAGGTCATGGCCAGGAAGGTCCCTACCAGTAAGGAAGCCGAAAGAGCTACCTGCCACCAGGGAACCCCAAAGGGTATGCGTACCATCATCACCACCGGTGAGGTAAAGGGGATGATGCTGAACCAGAAGGCCAGGGCGTTGTCGGGATTATTAATGGCGCTGATCATCACATAAATGCCCAGGATCAGGGGCAGGATGACCGGAAAGATCAATTGCTGGGTATCGGTCTCATTATCCACCGCCGATCCAATCACTGCAAACATGGCGGCATAGAGGAGGTAACCAAAAATAAAGTAGAACAGAAAGGCAAGGATCATTACTCCCGCGTTAATGGCTTTGAGCGAAGCAAAGATCTCCTGGGCCATATCCAAATCTCCCAATTCCGGGACTTGTTCTGCCATGGCTGCACTTTCCTCATTAGCACTTCCTCCATCAAATAAATCCGAAGCCACCACCTGTTCGGTGGGGGTGCGGTTCAGCTCAGGGAAGAAAGCTGCCTTAAGACCCGTAACCAGAACGGCCGATAATATCATCCATAGAAGAAACTGGGTCAGACCCACCAGGCCTACCCCTATGATCTTGCCCATCATCAGCTGGAAGGGTTTGACCGAACTTACAATGACTTCGATGATACGGCTTACCTTTTCTTCGATCACTCCCCGCATCACCTGCGATCCGAAGAAGAAGATAAAAAAGAAGATCATCATACCGCTCAGATAACCCAGGCCCATAACCACTGCGGTGTTGCTTTCCTGGGTTTTCCCGTCCTTGGTCCATTTCACGTTCCGTACCCGGATGTTGGTTTCCACTTCGGTCAGGATCCTTTCCAGGTCGGTAATTTCATGCTGGGCCAGCTTCAGATGTTCTATCTCACTTTCCATGTACTGCTCCACATACTGCAAGATTTCCACGGATGTCTGCTTGGTGGAATAGATGAGCGAAGACTCGGAGGCCAGTATGTTGGAGGGAATAAAAAGGACCCCGTAGTAGCCCGATTCATCAAAACTCTCACGAAAATT